>JGI26081J50195_1000504_pt1 | contig 16771 bp, 13 predicted proteins | sample SaaInl74LU_5_DNA_FD_50195 | JGI IMG/M metagenome (IMG submission 50195) | reverse complement strand
TTAGCACGTAAACTTGTATTTGAAAAGGCTGTTACTGTAATGAAAAATGAGAATAATGTTCTACCCATTGCTCGTTTCGATAAGAAAATCGCAGTCGTTTCAATAGGAAAGTATTCCGATGATGTAAAGGCTGGGATGGATTTCGTGACTCCAGTGGACCATTTCAATTACACAACAGCCTCAGAAGCCAGTGCACAGTTTGGTTCTAAAATATCGAGTTATGACATGGTGATTACAACGCTTCACGCTGGATCGATGCGTCCTTACCAAGATTATAAACTTCCAACTGGCTGGAAAGCTTGGTTAACCAAAGTCGGAACTGCAAAGGAAAGTGTTCTTGCGCTTCTTGGAAGCCCGTTGGCTTTACAAAACGTAAAAGAAATCGACGGTATTGACGCCGTTATTACTGGTTATGAGAACAATACGTTAATGCAAAATAGAATAGGACAGTTCATTATGGGGACTTATGCTTCCAGCGGAAAGCTCCCTATGACAGTCGATGATCGTTTTAAAGATGGAGATGGTGTTGATGTAGTTTGGGCCGGAAGATTAAAAGATTCACAACCAGAAGAGCTAGGGATTGATCCTGATGCACTTAAAAAGATTGATGAAATCGCCTTGAATGGAATTACCTCTGGAGCCTTTCCAGGCTGTCAAGTCGCAGTGGCTATTGAAGGGAAGATGATCTACCAGAAATCCTATGGTCATCATACCTACAATAAAGGCAAAGTAGTGCAAAACTCTGATTTATATGACATCGCTTCGATTACAAAAATTGCGGCTTCCACCTTGTCTATCATGAAACTCAACTCGGAAGGGAAATTCAATCTCGATGGCACTTTAAAAGATTATATTCCCGAAGTCATGGGAGCCAGTCCGCTTAAAGACATTAAGTTACGCCACATGTTGTCGCACCAAGCTGGATTGACGCCATGGATTCCTTTCTATACGAGAACTTTGGAGAATTCGGCTCTTTCGTCAAAGTATTATGCAACAGCAGCTTCGGATTCCTTCAATCTCCCTGTTGCTGATAAAGTGTGGATTCGCGGCGATTACGAACAAACAATGTACGATGAAATGCTTGCGAGTAAACTCGGTCCAATGAGCTATAAATATTCCGATGTCGGTTATTACTTCATCAAGAAAATCGTTCAAAGTTTGACGGGAATGCCTTTCGATGCGTACGTTACAAATGAATTCTATAAGCCAATGGGACTCTCGAGAATGCGCTACAATCCGTTGGATTATTTTGACAAGTCGGAGATTACTCCAACAGAGGATGATAAAATTTTCAGAAAGCAATTGATTCATGGCTATGTTCATGATCAAGGTGCAGCTATGGTAGGCGGCGTTGGCGGTCACGCAGGAATTTTCTCGAATGCGGGTGATTTAGCGAGTTTAATGCAAATGTTTCTAAATGGCGGAAGGTATGGTGGAAAACAGATCATCAGTCAAAACGTGATTGAAGAATACACAGATTGTCAATATTGTGAAACAAATCGCAGAGGGGCAGGGTTTGACAAGCCGACTAGGAATCGCAAAGGCGGACCAAGTTCAAGTAAAGCATCATTGAAAAGCTTTGGTCATTCCGGTTTTACAGGAACCTTGGCTTGGGCAGATCCAGAATTCAATATTAATTATGTTTTCCTTTCCAACCGCGTATATCCAGATGCTGAAAATTGGAAAATCGTGAGCATGAACATTCGAACTGACATTCAGGACGTTATTTATGACGCCTGGAAAGCCGCTAGAAAATAAGAGTCCAGAAGTCTATTCAGGAATCACAGAATGGTTACAAAGGATTGTAGATATTGTCCCAATGCCCTCGTGAATAATGGCTACTTTTAAGCATTCTTTTAACGATTAAAAACAAATGAAATTAATGAAAATTGGGATTGTACTTTATCCAACCTATGGAGGAAGTGGAGTAGTGGCGACGGAATTGGGTAAATCACTCGCAAAGAAAGGTCATGAAGTTCATTTTGTAACGTATTCGCAACCCGTTCGACTCAGTGGTTTTCGCAAGAATGTTTATTACCATGAAGTCACGGTATCTGATTATCCACTTTTCGAGTATACGCCTTACGAAACGGTGCTCGCAAGTAAAATGGTAGATGTTGTTAAAAGAGAAAAATTGGATATTCTTCATGTACATTACGCGATTCCACATGCTTCTGCGGCGTATATGGCAAAGCAAATCTTGAATCGTCAGGGAATCAACATACCTTTCGTGACGACTTTGCATGGAACTGACATTACTTTGGTTGGGAAAGATCCATCCTTTGAACCTGTGATCACCTTTTGTTTGAATGAGTCGGATGCTGTTACGGCAGTTTCGGAAAGTTTGAAAAAGGATACCTACGAGCATTTTAATACCACTCGTGAAATAACAGTGATCCCCAACTTTGTACATACCAAGTTAATGGCGATTGAAGATATCGATGACATTCGATCTCGTTATGCTGAAAGAGATGAGCCTGTGCTTTGTCATGTTTCCAACTTTAGGAAAGTGAAGCGCGTGGAAGATGTCTTGCAAATTTTTGCACGAGTGAATAAAGTCATTCCATCCAAAATTTTAATGGTAGGTGATGGACCAGAGCGATTTGGGTTAGAAGAATTGTGCGCTCAACTTGGACTTTGTGATCGTGTAAAGTTCATAGGTAAAGTTAGAGATACGCAGGCTGTTCTTGAAATTTCAGACCTTTTCCTTTTGCCGTCAGAAACAGAAAGTTTTGGATTAGCGGCGTTGGAAGCAATGGCTGTTGGTGTCCCAGTAATCTCCTCAAACACAGGCGGAATCCCTGAGGTGAATGAACAAGGAGTGACAGGATTCCTTTCCAATGTTGGTGACGTCGATGAAATGGCTAAGAATGCGATCTATATCCTAAGCGATAAAGACCGCTTACATCAATTTAAAATCAACGCGAAAAAGCACGCAGGAAAATTCAATCTGGAATCTGTAGTTTCAAGTTACGAAGAGATTTACGCGAAGTTGGTTTAGAGACTACTTAATCTCAAACTTCACGTAAATAGACGCTTCAATTTTAATTTTTTGGAATTGAATACTTGGTTCTTTATCTTCTTCAGCCATCGATTGATCTGCAAAGGTTGAAGCCATATTGTAAACTCCATTATAATTCCACTGGTAGTTATTTCCATAAACGTTGGAAGCATTTTCTCTAACGATAAGTGCTCGTCCTGTCTGCTGATCAATTGCATTCAGTAAGTAGTTGGCTTTTTCTTTCGCCGCTTGAATTGCTTCTATCCTCATTTGCTTTTTAAATTCAACCAAATTGGAATGGTTTACTTTTTGGATATAAGCATCTTGAATTTTCAGTTCATCCAATTTTTTAAATACATTCCCAACGACGTCAGCAGTGCCTACTTTTAAAATGAATTGCTTGCTAGTGACCACATCCTTTTTACCCCAGCTAATTTTTATGTAATCGGCCTCTGTATCACTTAAAAACAAGCTGTCTAGAGGGACGTTGATTGCTTTTAGTCCATTTTTTAAATCGGTTTCCTGCTGTTCGACAGTAATTTTATCTCTGCCTTCTGTTCGTTCTCTTAAGGTAATTGAAATATAAATTTCGTCCGGTACAATCTCCATTTTGGCAGTTCCAGTCACTTCGATATTTGGAATATCATCCATTGTTGTCTGCTGTGACCAAGAAAGGGAAGAAGCGGTTAAGACTATTGTCAGTGCGAGTGTGATTTTTTGTAACATAGGTTTGTAATTCTTGAATTAGTANTTTCGAAGATACCGCATTCCATTTTATACAATGAAAAAGCCCGAACAAAAGTCCGAGCTTTAACACAAATTGTATGTTCTTTTGATTAAACGTTCTCAATAATCATCGCGGAAGCACCGCCACCTCCATTACAGATTCCGGCACCGCCATATTTTGCATTGTTTTGTTTCAATACATTAATCAACGTTACAATAATTCTAGATCCACTGCTTCCAAGAGGATGTCCAAGAGCAACCGCTCCACCATTCACATCTACTTTCGCGGGATCTAATCCTAATTTCTGTGTATTTACGATTCCAACTACAGAAAACGCTTCGTTCAATTCCCAATAATCAATATCGGAAGTTTCCAATCCTGCCTTTTTCAATGCTTTTGGAACTGCTTTTGAAGGCGCAGTCGTAAACCACTCAGGCTCGTGAGCTGCATCAGCATACCCGATAATCTTTGCAATCGGAGTTACTCCAAGTTCCTCCACTTTTTCTTTGCTCATCAAAACGAGTGCAGAAGCTCCGTCGTTCAATGTAGACGCGTTTGCTGCAGTTACTGTTCCGTCCGGTGTGAATACCGCTCGCAATTGTGGAATTTTCTCCATTTTCACGTTGGAAAACTCTTCGTCTTTCGAAACGATAATCGGCTCACCGCGACGTTGAGGAACTTCTACAGGAACAATCTCATTATCAAATTTACCCGCATCCCAAGCCGCAGCTGAACGCTTGTAAGATTCAATCGCGAAATTATCTTGATCTTCTCTTGTAATGTTGTATTCAGTAGCACATTTGTCAGCGCATACCCCCATGTGAACACGGTTGTAAACGTCTGTCAAACCGTCTTTCACCATTCCATCTACCATTTTCACATCGCCAAGCTTTGTTGCAACTCGCGCGTTGAAATAATGTGGAACACTGCTCATGTTTTCCATTCCACCTGCGATAACAACATCGTTGTCACCACAAATGATAGACTGAGCTGCCAGTGAAAGTGATTTCATTCCTGACGCACAAACCTTATTAACCGTCGTACATGGAACACTATCAGGGATATTAGCACCCATCGCAGCTTGTCGTGCAGGAGCTTGTCCTAAATTTGCTTGCAGCACATTCCCTATAAATACTTCGTTCACTTGATCTCCAGAAATCCCGGCTTTACTCAAGGCTCCTTTAATCGCTGTTGCGCCTAACACTGGGGCAGCAACGGTTGAAAGAGCTCCTCCAAAACTTCCCATTGGTGTACGAACCGCTGAAACTATATATACTTCTTTACTCATGTATCTAAATTTTTAGTCACGCGAAAATAACAAATTCAACGCTTTTATTCTAAGGAAATGTTCGTTTACTTCGAGGTTGAATACACACTGAAATGCGGGAAATTAGTTTTACACGTTTGCAGATAAAAAAAAGGTTAGTGTATATTTGCCCAAATTTTTATCCTATGAAATATTTTGTCCTTATATCATTTCTTTTGATTGGAGGTGTTTCGTTTTCTCAGGAAAATGCTGATAATGTTGATGCGTCGGACACAACCAAAAAAGAAAAAAAGGAGCCCGAGCCAATCGTGCCAAAATGGCTATTGAAGTCTTTGTACGGTATGAATGGAACGCAATCTTCATTTGTGAACTGGAACGCAGGGGGAAGAACGAATATTTCACTTTTGGGATATATTAGCGCTACGGCCAATTACCAACATCCAAAATTTAACTGGAGCAATAGCCTTGATTTGGCACTCGGAGGATTAAAATACCTAGATAGAGACGAAGATGGTTTGCAAAAAACGGACGATCGCATCGAGCTTTCTTCGAAGCTTGGTTATAGATTAAAANAAGGAAAAGCATTCAACCTTTCTNTAATTGGAGGATTCAGAACTCAATTTCTAGATGGTTTTCAATTTCCAAATGATTCTNTTAGAACCTCGACCTTTATGGCACCTGGTTACGTAAACNTAGCGTTAGGGATAGATTACAAGCCGAATGACAACTTATCCGTCTTTCTTTCGCCTTTTGCATCCAAAATGACTTTTGTGAGAGATCAAGTGTTGGCGGATGCCGGAGCTTTTGGTGTCGATTCTGCGCAGTTCGATGCAACAACAGGTGCTGTTATTTCCAGAGGGAAACAATTCAGAGGTGAGTTCGGAGCGTACTTCAAACTCATGTACAATAAAGAAATTGCGAAAAACATTGAAATGAAAACACGTATTGACTTGTTCTCAAACTATGTGGACAATCCGCAAAACATTGATGTAAATGCGGATGTTTTATTCACTTTCAAGGTAAACAGCTGGTTTAGCGCTTCAGCGAACTTTACTGTTATGTATGATCATGACATACAAATCACAGACTCGAACGGAGGGGTAGGACCAAGAACTCAATTCAAATCTGTTCTCGGCGTTGGAGTATCTTATACTATGCGAAACTTTGAAGAAGATAAGAAGAAGAAAAAATAGTTGATAATCTTTCTTAAAAAATCAGGGCTTTACATTTCGTAGAGCCTTTTTTTGTGTCGTATTGTCGCTAGATTGTTATTTTTGATGGCAATGAAGATTTTCTCTGACATTTCACTTTTACTGCTGATTCCTTGGGTTCTTGTTTGCTTCCTTGGAGCCTTTTTCTATTACAGAAAGCAACGAAACATAGAAGGTGTCTCAACATTCTTGCGCGGAAGCCTTGTTGCACTGAGAGGTCTGGTCTTGTTTATACTCGGACTTCTACTTTGGGGGATTTTAATTGAAAGCAATGAGACAAAATTGGAAAAGCCTGTCTTCATTGTGATGGTGGACGATTCTTCATCGATGCTCAATTATAAAGATAGCTCAGTCGTAGTAAGAGATATACAGGAGTTCCGTTCTGAATTGAAAAAGAAATACGCGGAAAAATTTGACGTCATCGAATACAGTATTGCTGGAGATGTGAAAACAGAAGAAGCCAATTTTAAAGGAACTGTTTCAAATTTAGATGCCGGATTTTCGCACATTTACAATCAATATTACAACAGGAATATCGGAGGTATTTGTTTTGTAAGTGATGGTAATTATAACAAAGGAAATTCGCCTCAATATACCGCTGAAAAGATTTCGTTGACGCCTATTTTCACAGTAGGAGTGGGCGATACTATAAAGAAACGCGATCAATTGATCCGAAATGTCGCTGCGAATAACATTGCTTTCTATCAAAACCAATTCCCCATTGAAGTTGATATTGAAGCAAGTAAAATGGGAGCTTCCAACGCCACAGTTGATCTTTATCAGGGTAAAGAAAAAATCGCTTCGGAACAAATCGTCTACAATGGTGAATCCATTGATTTTCAGCATGTATCATTTGTTGTAAATGCAAATGCCGTAGGTTTTGTGAACTATACGATCAAATTGCAACCTTTGGACGGAGAAACATCCTTGGAGAATAATAGTCGAAGCATTTACATTGAAGTCATTGATTCGAGAAGTAAAATTCTAATGCTTTCCCAATCGCCTCACCCTGATGTCTCTGCCATTAAACAAGTCTTGGATAAAGACCAAAATTCGGAGGTGAAATCGCAGTTGGTAGCTGATTGGGAAGGAAGTTTGAAGGACGTGGAACTTTTAATCTGGCACGGCGCTGGAATAGAATCGAACACAGCATTGATCAATGAAATCAAGCTTAGGAATGTTGCTGTTTGGTACATAATTCCACCAGCAGCGAGTAAAAACCGTATTAGCGAGTTAGGTATAGGGATTAGCGCGCCAGCTGATAGAAGAATAGACGATGCGCAAGGGTATCTTTCCAGTGGTTTTCAATTGTTCGAAGTCTCTGAAAAGGTAGATCAAATGCTTTCGAAGGCACCGCCAGTTACCGTGAAGTTTGGTAAGATCCAGTCAGAAAGTGGTTCCGCTTTGATTTCGCAACGAATTGGACCTGTTAAAAAGCAAGATCCCATTTTTGTTTTTGGCAAAACAAGTAAATCCAAATACGCGGCGTTTTTAGGTGAAGGCATCTGGAAATGGCGACTTTCGGAGTATGCTGCAACAAAAAAACACGAAGGTTTTGAAGAACTCGTACAAAAGACAACGCAATATTTAGTGGTTAAGAAAAACAACGATCCGTTTAGAGTCAATTTACCCAAACGATTCACCACAAACGATGATGTGATCATTCAGGCGGAATTCTACAATGAAGCTTTTGAGCCAATTACAGAGCCCGACGTGCAATTCGAATTGAAGAGCGACGACAACAAGATCACGCCGTACACCTTTGCCAAAAACACGACTGATTACAGTCTTGGACTCGGTAAATTAAAAGCTGGCAAGTACGACTGGAAAGCTACAACAAAGTTCAATGGGAAGAAATACGAAAAAACTGGAGTCTTTATCGTAGAAGATATTTCATTAGAATCGCTTTCAACGAGTGCAGATCATAACCTTCTAAAGCTAATAGCAGATCAATCTTCAGGAAAATTCTATGAATTCTCCAAAATGAATAAGTTATTAGAAGATATTGGCAACCGCAAGGACATCGTGAATGTCGCTTACGACGAAACCGATTATAGCAATCTGATCGACTGGAAAATTCTAATGGCGCTCGTTGCGTTACTCCTCACCGTCGAGTGGTTCTTGCGTAGGTTCTACGGTACATATTAATTAATATTTACGCTGAAAGAGCTCTACTTTAAACGTCTTTTTTTTTCAAAACAATTTCCCCGAGGGATTCGCTCTGTAACAGAACGTAAATCTTTGTCTTTTTAACTTTTTTTTTGTGCTGTATACTAATTATCAAAATGTTCCGTTAATAGATTATATGAAACAAAATTACTGTACGGCCTATGTTGAAAAAATACGAAACTTCTCCAAGCACGGAGGTTAAATGTGCTCCAAACGCTTCAACACTTCTAGCTATTTTGAATTACAGCAAATCACTCGAAGTAAAGAAGACAAAAAAAGATCGATTAGTTATATGTTTAAACTAAAAAAGAAAAGCGGCTCAAGGCCGCTTTTTTAATGACTGAAAATCGGAAATTACCAGATCTTTGCGACTTTTCCTTCTTCGTTGCGCATTGGGTCAGATGGTTTCACATCAAATGCTTCAAAAAATTCAGGACAATTCATTAACGGACCGTTCACTCGAAACATTCCAGGAGAATGTGGATCCGTTGCGATTCGCTTTTTCAACTCGGCATCTGTAAAATTCATTTTCCACAGTTGTGCATAAGCTATGAAGAAGCGTTGTGCCGGTGTATAACCGTACAATTCTTTGCCAGATTGAAATTCTGCCGTTCTTGTATAGGCGTAATAAGCGAGTGTCAATCCGCCCAAATCGGCAATATTTTCTCCCATTGTCAATTGTGGATTCACGCAATGCCCATCAATAGGGCAGAAGTTCGCAAATGTATTTCCAAGAAGCCCTGTGCGCTCTTCAAAAAGTTTACGATCAGATTCCGTCCACCAATTTTTAAAGTTACCCGTCGCATCAAAACGAGATCCATTGTCATCGAAACCATGCGTGAACTCATGTCCAATCACCATTCCAATTCGTCCGTAATTCACGGCGTCCTCATACTGCGCACTGAAAAATGGCGGCTGCATAATTCCTGCGGGAAAAGCAATCTCATTCAGCAATGGATGATAATAGGCGTTTACCATGTGTGCTGGCATTCCCCATTCGTATTTGTTGACTTCTTTGTGAAGTTTTTTCAGGTTTGCATTAAAACTGTATTGACTTGCAGCTACGATATTGCCAATGTAATCTGTATTGTTAAATTTCAAAGTGCTGAAATCCGTCCATTTTTCAGGGAATCCAAGTTTTCTTCCTATAGAATTTAATTTTAGAAGCGCTTGTTCTTTTGTCTCTTTGGACATCCACTCCAAATCAGTAATACGCTCACGGAATACCAGAAGTAGATTATCGACAAGCTCATTAATAGTTTTCTGAGCTTCCATGGAGTAATGTCTCTCAACGAACGCTTTTCCAAGTAGCTCGCCAAATTCCATATTCGTAATTTCCTTGATCGCACGCTCTTTAATTGGCTTCATTTCTGTTCTACCGCTTAAAACTTTACCGTAAAACTCAAATGAACGATTGACAAAGGCGTCGCTCAAGTGTCCAGCGAAGTGATCGAGTGTTTGCCAATGCAAATAGCTTTTCCAGTCTTCTACATTTATTAGAGAAGATAATTTCCCAACAAATTCAAAATAAGAAGGTTGACCGATGTTAATTGAATCAAACTTTTCAATATGTGTTTCGTCAATAAAACTTTTAAAATTAAATTCTCCGAAGCTTTGCATGCCTTCAATAGCGGGCATTTTATTGTACCTTTTCTCAGGATCGCGCATCTCAGCAGGTCGCAGCATAGCACTGGCTAATTTCTGCTCTATTTTCAAAATAACTGCGGCTTTTTTCTGCGCTTCTTCAGAATCCATACCAGTCAGTTCATACATATCTACAATGTATTGCTCATATTCTTTGCGTATTTCCGCGTGTTCAGGCTCCATGTAGTAATCACGATTCGGCAAAGTCAATCCACCTTGTCCAACACTTACGAGATGAACATCAACATTTTTCATGTCTTGACTTACTCCGAAACGAAACAGAGAACTGATTCCATTTTTGTGCATTTTCGCAATCAATTTAGGAAGTTCAGATTTCTCTTTCACCTGATTCACTTGATCTAAATACTTCTGGATCGGCTCAATGCCAGCTTTGTTTCGTTGCTTCATATCAATGAAAGAAGCGTAGTAATCACCGATTAGCTTTGTTCCTTTTTCAGAAGAACCATTTTCTTTTGCATCATCAAGTATTGCAGTGAGTTTCGCCATATTAGACTGGTCCAACTCGTTAAAGCTTCCCCAACGAGATTCTGAAGGTGGAACAGGGTTGTTTTTTACCCAAGAACCGTTAGCGAACATGAAGAAATCATCTTGAGGACGCACTTTTTTATCCATGTAAGAAACAGAAATAGAAGCGTCTAGCTTTTCTTCAACGTTGCTAGTACTCACGATTTCTTTTGAATCTCCATTTGAGACGGACTTACATGCCACCATAAATGTGGCTATTGCTAAAGGAAAAATAATTTTATTCACTTTCATAACTATGATTTTGGTGTGAGAAGCATTTCAACATGCGGAATACCGTCTTCCAAGTACTCATTTCCAGTAGATTTGAAATCATGTTGTGAATAGTAGTTCTCTAGATGTTTCTGCGCAGAAATTCGAATTGGAGCATTTCCGAATTCTAAATCACTGAATTTGATACAGCGATCCATGAGCTCATGTCCAACACCTTGACCTCTGAGTTCTTCCTCGATAACGACGCGTCCAATTGCGACATCCTCATAAGAAACACCAGGAGGGAGGATTCTTGCAGTTGCAACTACATCGCCTTTACCATTTCTACAAATCAGATGGTAACATTTTTTGTCTTTTCCATCCAAGTCGAGGTAAGCGCAATTTTGCTCAACTACAAAAGCTTCCAATCGGAGTGCGATAATATCATGAAATTCGTTCAGAGATAAATCTCTGTAATGTTTTACTTGCCAATCTAAATGCATCGTTCTAATTAAGTTTGAATTACACCAACGTTATACGGCTTTTCAGCCTTTTTCTGGTTTGCCATTTCTATTCCCATTGAAATCACCTTACGCGTTTCTGATGGATCAATGATGGCATCGATCCACAAGCGGCTTGCCGCGTAATACGGAGAAGTTTGTGAATCATATCTGTTTTTAATTTTATCGAAAAGTTCTTTTTCTCGTTCCGGCGTGATTTCTTCTTCACCACGTGCTTTTAAAGAGGCAACCTCAATCTGGAGAAGGACTTTTGCAGCAGCAGAACCCCCCATTACAGCAATTTCAGCTGTCGGCCAACCAACAATTAATCTTGGATCGTAAGCTTTACCGCACATAGCGTAGTTTCCGGCTCCGTAGGAGTTCCCCATAACGATAGTAAATTTTGGCACCACTGAATTTGCCATGGCACTCACCATTTTTGCACCATCCTTTATGATTCCGCCATGCTCACTTTTAGAACCAACCATAAATCCTGTCACATCTTGTAAAAAGACGAGCGGAATATTCTTTTGATTGCAGTTCATTATGAAACGCGCAGCTTTGTCTGCAGAATCGGAGTATATAACACCTCCAAACTGCATTTCACCTTTGGCATTCTTTACAATTTCTCGCTGATTCGCAACAATCCCAACGCTCCAGCCATCAACTCTTGCATAAGCACAAACGATCGATTTTCCGTAATTCGCTTTGTATTCCGTAAATTTTGATTCGTCAACAACACATTTTATTATGTCTTTCACGTTGTATGGTTTGGAACGGTCAGCAGGCAAAATACCGTATACATTCTTAGGGTCTTCCGCAGGTGGGTTCGATTCTTTGCGATCAAAACCAGCATTTTCAGTGCTCCCAATTTTATCCATCAAATCACGAATTGTAGACAAGCAATCTTCGTCATTCTCCGTATTGTAATCACAAACCCCGCTAATTTCTGTGTGCGTCGTTGCGCCACCTAATGTTTCATTATCTATCGATTCACCAATAGCAGCTTTCACAAGATAAGATCCAGCAAGAAATATTGTACCCGTTTTATTCACGATCAAAGATTCGTCGGACATGATTGGCAGATAGGCACCTCCAGCAACGCAACTACCCATAACAGCAGCTATTTGGACAATCCCCATTGAACTCATCACGGCATTATTTCTAAAAATACGTCCAAAATGCTCTTTGTCTGGGAAGATTTCGTCCTGCATTGGAAGATAGACGCCTGCGGAATCTACGAGGTAAATAATTGGCAATCGGTTCTCCATCGCAATTTCTTGCGCTCTGAGGTTCTTTTTACCTGTGATAGGGAACCAAGCACCAGCTTTAACCGTGGCATCGTTCGCGANAACGATACATTGCTTCCCGCTTACATATCCAATAACCACTACAACGCCTCCTGCAGGACACCCGCCGTGTTCTTTGTACATTTCATAACCTGCGAATGCACCAATTTCAATTTGTTCTGTATCTGGATCTAGAAGGAGATCTACGCGCTCACGAGCTGTCAATTTACCTTTAGAATGTAGTTTTTCTATGCGTTTTTTTCCGCCACCTAAATAGATTTTATCCAATTCCCGTTGCAAAGCGGAAATCTTTAGGCGCATTGCATCATCATTTTTGTTGAATTCGAGTTCTTTCTTCGGAACAGCCATAAAATTGTAGAATTTAAGCGAACGTAAAAATAAGAATTCAGAAATGTAACACCTAGAAAAAACGATAGAATCGTTTCGTCGCAATCTTCGACATGAAAAACCTCGAGAAATCATCAAATTCAATAGTTCCGAATACGAGGAAATCTTTTTTGACAATTTGATGTTGGAAATTTGATCTTGAGTTTTCGCCGCTTAAGCGTACATTTGTCTTGTGAAGGATACTTTTAAATACAAAGGAATGCGCCGTCAATTAATCAAAGAATTGGGGGAGAGGGGAATAAAGGATCAACGAATTTTGGATGCCTTTGATGCCGTTCCGAGACATTATTTCCTCGACAACGCTTTCGCAGAGCAAGCTTACTCAAATACAGCGTTCCAAATTGGTTCTGGACAAACAATTAGCCACCCGTANACAGTGGCATTCCAAACGGAACTTTTAAACATTAGCAAAGGAGATAAAATATTGGAGATTGGTTCTGGCTCAGGATTTCAGACGAGTATTCTTTGTGAAATGGGAGCTAAAGTGTTTAGTATTGAACGTCATAAAGAGCTTCATTTAAAAGCGAAAGCGATCCTNCGACATTTGAATTTTAATGCCCGTTTATCGTTTGGTGATGGTTATAAAGGATTGCCCGTTTTTGCTCCTTTCGACAAAATAATAATCACCTGTGGAGCTCCAGATATACCTGAGGCACTGCTGGATCAGTTGAAAATAGGGGGAGTGATGGTAATTCCTATTGGCGAGGGGGCAGAACAACAAATGAAACGAATCAAGAAAGTTGCAGAGAGGGAAATAGAGGTAGAGGACTTCGGAGTGTTCAAATTTGTCCCTATGTTGGAAAACAAAGTTTCATAACCAAACTTTCTATGGTCTTGACAAAGTTGAAACCCAATGAAAAAAGGGGATCAATCCTTCTCATTTTTTTGAGGATCCATCTCGGCCTGCTGATTTTGAAATTCATCTTCGAGGTATACCGTTATTCCTTATGGGCCAAGATATACAAAGGAATTCCAATTACGCAGGAATCCTTGATTATCGTTGAATTAATCTGCTTTTTTTCGAGTGCAATCCTGATATTACTATTTATCACCTGTGTCGTTCTTTTTATAGCATGGTTATATCGAGCTTATGAGAATTATATTCGATTTCAATTTCAACCTCCGAGGTTTAGTTTGTACTGGACAGCATTGGCTTGGTTTGTTCCTTTCATCAACTTAAGACTTCCTTATCTTTTGATGTCCGAGGTTATTGAATCGTATGAAGCCATATTGATTCAGCGGGATTTCATTCGCTACAAGCCCTCAAGACATATCATTAAAAGTTGGTGGTGGATTACAATCGTCGGTGCATTTCTTGCCCTTGCATTCATCTTTTCTGAAGGCTTGTTAGGATATTTCTTTTTGGTAATCGCTCATGCCTTTCTTATTCTATCTGGAATTCTCGTCGTAAAAATGATTTCTGACATAAAAATGATGGAGAAAGGACTCACGGAATTAAAGGATGTTACAGTCGATTATGGCGATGACCCGACACTTTTGGATAATGAATTATAAGAATAGTACTATATTCTAGCGCTGAATAATAGAATTGAAACAATGGCAAAAATAAGAGACAATCAAGAAAGAGCACGAATGGCTCAAATATGGATTAAAATTTCAATGGGGGTGTATGTTGCAACAATTCCTTACATACTTTATGCCATTGACATAACAACTCGTGGAGGCTACCCGACGCAACAAGAAATAGCAATTTTCGGTTTGGCTTCAGTCGTAATGGTTATCGTAGGATTGGGCACTTTCATTGGGTCGGCGGTTACTTTTATTCAGTGGTTCAGAAGATCTTACTACAATTTACATCAATTAACTGGTGGCTTATCTTACACGGAAGGTTGGGCTGCCGGCGCTTGGTTTGTTCCTATTTTTAACTTATTTGGACCTTATCAAATAGCCAAAGAAATTGTAATGAAATCAGAAAAATTACTGGGAAACGACCCTTTCGACAAAAAACCATCAAACTTACTACAAACAATAGGTCTTTGGTGGGGCTTTTGGATTGCTTCTGGAGTAATTAATCGACTGGATATTGTTATGCGTGATAATCCGAATTTGGAATTGTATTTTAGTTTGATCGCTTCTGCTCTTGGAATTATAGCAGGGATTTTTGTTTTGAAGTTTATTAAATCCTATTCAGAGATAGAAATTAAATTGAGAAATCTTGATCCTGATGAAACTGCTCCAATTATAGATGGCTCCGATTTATTGGATAGTACTCTGTAGCCAAACGAAAGCAAAATATTAAATCAAAAAAAAGCAGCCCGAGAGCTGCTTTTTTTTTGATTTATAAAGGTGTGACTATTAATGTCCTTTTGCTGCTAGATAACGCTCAGCATCTAAAGCTGCCATACAACCCGTTCCAGCAGCAGTAACCGCCTGGCGATACGTTTTGTCTGCTGCATCACCAGCAACAAATACTCCAGGTACATTCGTTTTTGACGTTCCTGGTTGTTCGTATTTGATATAACCTGTTTCATCTAGGTTGATGTAATCTGCGAAAATATCCGTGTTTGGTTTGTGTCCAATCGCCACGAAGAACCCTGTGCAAGGAATCTCAAGAGTTTCTCCTGTTTTGTTGTTCTTAGCACGAACTCCAGTAACTACTTGTCCATCACCTAAAACTTCTTCAGTTTCTGTATTGAATAAGATTTCAATATTCGGTGTATTCATGACACGTTCTGCCATTATTTTCGAAGCTCTGAATTCATCTTTTCGCACAAGCATCGTCACTTTAGTGCACAATTTCGACAAATAATGAGCTTCCTCACATGCCGAATCACCAGCACCTACAATCACCGTCTCTTGTCCGCGGTAAAAGAATCCATCACAAACGGCACATGCAGAAACTCCACCGCCTAATTGCAAGTATATCTGCTCGCTTTCAAGTCCTAAATATTTTGCAGAAGCTCCAGTGGAAATGATAATCGTATCTGCGTGAATTTCATGTCCATTCTCCGTCCAAGCCTTGTGAACGTCGCCAGAAAAGTCAACTTTCGTAATAAAACCAAATCGAACATCTGTTTCGAAACGCTCTGCTTGCTTTTGCAATTCAATCATCATATCAGGTCCAGTAATTCCATCTGGATATCCCGGGAAATTCTCGACTCGTTTGTTGTCGTCAATTGACCACCTGGCTGCATTCCTTGGTACAAAACTGGTTTCATATCAGCACGGGCCGCATAAATAGCCGCAGTGTAGCCTGCAGGACCAGAACCAATGATCAAACAACTTAACTTTTCAATATCACTCATAGCACTTAATCTCTAGTTTAAAAAAATCTTTTACAAAATTAGCATTTAGACGGAATTCACAATAACCTCTTACAATCTTCGTAAGAATATAGGATTACAAGTTTTTTAACAGTAATTGATGGCTACTTAATTTGAATTTCATTAAAAGAACACTAGCTTTGTAGCCGCTTTTTGCACACGATTTATGATTGACACCGAACTTTACGAGGCCAAAACACTTTATCCATTCCAACAGGATTCAGTAGACCAGATTTTATCTGAACTATCATCTAACGGACAGGATTTCAACCTTTTATTTCAATTGCCTACGGGCGGAGGGAAGACGGTTATCTTTTCTGAGATCACTAAAAAATATATTAAAGATTTTGGGCGTAAAGTATTGATTCTCACACATCGTATAGAGTTATCTGTGCAAACTTCCAAGCAACTTCAAGCCATTGGTGTCGACAACAAAGTAATTAACAGTGAAGTAAAAGAAATTCCCGACCAAGATGAGTTTCAATGTTTCATTGCAATGGTAGAAACGCTCAACAATCGTTTGAATGATGATGAAA
>JGI26081J50195_1000487_pt1 | contig 17118 bp, 12 predicted proteins | sample SaaInl74LU_5_DNA_FD_50195 | JGI IMG/M metagenome (IMG submission 50195) | reverse complement strand
CAAAAATCCTACGAGTACAATAGGGAAGATAAGCGTGCTTTAATTACCTCTTTATTGGCCGACATGGAGCTTTATTCCAAGCGCGAATACAGTTTTGACCTGCCAATTTTGTTGATCTGGGGAGAAAATGATCAAGTAGTTGACGTAGAAAGAGGAAAACAATTGGCCGATTATTTAGGGATGAATTCAAGGTTAGAAATTATCGAAAATGCGGCACACATGCCCAACATGACGAATAGCAAGAGATTTAATCAAATAGTGACGGGTTTTTTGTTGTTGGATTAAAAATCAACTTATTACTCTTTCATAAAATGATTGAGATTGTTTCGCTCGACTAGAAAAAATTGTAGTTTTAGTTCTTGGCTCCAAGAACATATCTAAAGCCAAATCCAAGCGAGTTTGTTGAAAGATTAAGGTTCAAATTATGAATGNTTGAATTGTTTCCGTTGAAGATGACATCATAATTCAAATGTCCAAAATTTGCAGTAAGCATCCATTTTTGATTCACGTAATAAGCAAAACCAGGAGATACAATCAAGCCTGTATTGTTTGCTTCGTCTCTTGAAGTTGAAGTGATTCCATCGAAATCTGTGATTTCGTTTTTTGCAAAGCTCATTCTTGAATAAATATTGCCGCCGATGGTAAAATATAATTTATCGAACATTGGAACGAAACGCGTCATGCCAGCATTAAGACCAACTGTATGAGTACTCAATCGGCTAGTTGTGACGAACTGGTTAAGTATTGATGTTGAGTAGAAGTAATCAGGTCCCGCAGAAAACAGCCATTTTTCATTCAAAAACTTTCCAAAACTTGGTTGAAAGCTGAGCGAAGATGAACTGTAGTTAGTAGGTGCATTCGGGAAATACTGGCTTCTAGCAGCTAAACTAACTCCAATCACTCTTGATTTTGGGACAATTTGTGCTGAGCAGGTGAGGGAAACGACAGCCGCCAGAGCAATAGTTAGTAATAATTTCATCTTTTTAAATTTAAATCGAAACGAAAGAATGGGTATTAATATTGTAGGAGGACACTATTTGTTTTTCGCTTCATGAAAATACCCTAGGCAGTGGTTCAGTGAATTCCCNTCATTGTGAATACAAGAGCAGAATTCAAACCCAATAATTTCATCAGAACCTCCTATAAATTGCTTTTCACAATCAGANAAAGAGTTTCGAGGCATTACATCGAATCCAAACTTGGCGAAGAAAACAGTAAAAGCAATTGAAATGGCAACGAAACTTGCAAAGATAAATGGGAATTTGTTGCTGTACTTTTCTGCTTTTGTTTCAAGCTCTAAGTTCGTGAATTGTTTCTTGGGCAGGACATATCTCAGCTTATCATAATTCCAAACGAGAAGATAGATATTGGCCAGTACCATCAATGGAGAAGTGATAATAGAGCCCTCGAAACGGACGGCATAGGAGAGCAGCCAAATGTTAACAATAATTGGAAGGTAGAGAAGTGCTCCCAGCGCAACAGTTCGCGGAATTAGAATTAAAATAGCTGCTATCACTTGCGCGATTCCAATAAAAGTATAATAATATCCCGTTTGATACAATGCCTCGAGATAAGCTCCCATTGGATGCAAATCAGAAAGCCCGCTTGCAAATCGCTCTCCTACAATTTTAACAATTCCAGCGACGAAAAAGGCATACGCAAGTGCAATTCTGCAAAAAATTGAAAAGAACCAATACCAGCGATTCTTCTTTATTTGTAGATAAAAATGCTCGAATTTGGACAGATTACTCATTGGATAAGTCTTTCTTTACACCTTGAACGAAATAGAGAATAATTTATTTCCTCAGAATCTTCACCTCTCCATCAATACCTACCTTGATAATCTGAGAAGGTCGCGTCATTTTTTCTGTGAGACGCATTTCAACAATTGCATCGACTCCCGTTTTGATCTCATTTGAGATTTCATCAAAATTTTTGGGATTTGGCTCTCCACTTAGATTTGCAGATGTACTCACTAAAGGTCTTCGAATGCTTCGAATGAGTTTCAAACAGTTCGGATCTTTCGTTATGCGAATTCCAACAGAACCATCTTTCGCTAACACGGAAGGCGCCAAGTCTCGAGCATTCGGATAAATGATCGTTAAGGGCTTTTCGATAAAATCTACCAAATCGTAGCAAACTTCTTGAAATTCTGGGATGTAACGTTCTACCATGGGGAAACCATCGGCTAGAAGTATGAAACTCTTTTCTTCACCACGTCCTTTCAATTCTGAAATTCGTTGACAGGCACTTTCATTCGTTCCATCGCATCCAACACCCCAAATGGTGTCACTTGGATATAAAATGATTCCACCATTTCGGAGGGATTCAATCGCTTTTTCCATCGTTATCTAATAAATCGGGTCTGCGTTCCATGGTTCGTTGCAAGGCTTGTTCTTCGCGCCAAGCTTCAATTTTATTGAAGTCTCCTGAAAGTAAGACTTCCGGAACTTTCCAGCCGTTGTATTCCGGCGGGCGTGTGTAGACAGGGGGCGCNAACAAATCGTCTTGAAAACTGTCTGTCAAAGCCGATGTTTCGTTGCTTAAAACGCCTGGGATCAATCGCGCTACTGCATCAACCAAAACTGCTGCACCTAGTTCACCACCTGATAAAACATAGGAACCAATGGAGACTTCTCGTGTTATGTAATGCTGTCGAATACGATCATCTACGCCTTTGTAATGCCCGCAGAGAATCATAATGTTTCCTTTCAGGCTGAATTCATTTGCCATGGACTGATCCAAAATGTTGCCGTCTGGTGTCATGTAAATGATTTCGTCGTAATCTCGCTCAGACTTCAGTTTCTCAATCAAATCGGCAATGGGCTGAATCGTCATTACCATTCCAGCGCCTCCGCCATATTGATAATCGTCGACATTTTTGTGCTTGTCGGTGGTGTAATCGCGAATATTGTGAATTTCAATCTCCAAGAGTCCCTTTTCTTGGGCACGATGCATGATCGAAGCAGAAAAAGGACCAGCCAATAATTCAGGAAGTATCGTGAGAATGTCAAATCGCATCTGGCAAAATTACGTAATTTCGAAGCAGAATGAACGTACTTATGAAGCAATTAATCCTTTTCACAATTCTTTTTTCTGCCAATTTGAGCTACAGCCAATGGAAAGAGAATACAACGCCCAATTACGATGAGTTAATTGAGATTTATCGTGATTTAGACGCGCAACATGACGAAATTGAATTGTATGAAATGGGTCCTAGTGATTTCGGTTTGCCAATTTACGTGGTGGTAATTAATGGTGCAGGTGATTCTACGGCGACCTTTGAAAAAGCACGGGCAAATACAACACTTCTTATAAACAATGCCATTCATCCGGGTGAGCCTGATGGGATTAACGCTTGTTTAATTTGGATCGATGAGTGGATTGAGAAAGGAAAACCAACAGATATTCCAGTTGTAGCGATTATTCCAGCCTACAATGTCGGTGGAATGATGAATCGCTCTGGAACAAGTCGCGCCAACCAAGACGGACCTGAAGAATACGGTTTCCGAGGAAATGCTCAAAATTTAGATTTGAATCGTGATTTTATAAAAATGGACTCCAAAAATATGTTCACGTTTGCCAAAATTTATCATGCGCTAAATCCTGACGTGTTCATTGATACCCACGTTTCAAATGGAGCCGATTATCAATATACGATGACATATATTGCCTCGGTAAAGGAGAGAATGGCGCCATCTTTGGCATATTTGATGCACGATGAAATGATTCCGTCGTTGAAAGAATCTTCGAGTGAAAAAGGCTTTGATTTAACCCCATACGTGCACACTCGAAAATCTGTTCCTGAGGACGGAATTGAAGTTTTTAATGATCTGCCAAGATATGCCATGGGCTATGCTGCTTTGTTCAATGCGATTAGCTTCACAACGGAAACGCACATGCTCAAGCCTTTTCCTCAGCGCGTAGAGGCTACATACGTTTTTCTCTGTTCTACTATTTCCTGGATGCGTGAACACACAGAAGCTATCGAACTGGCGCGAAAAGAAGCCTTTGAGTGGGATGCAAATCTGAACTACTTTCTATATAATTATACCTTGACCAATGATAGCACAGATCTTCTTTTTAAAGGTTTTGAGCATTCATATCCAACAAGTCAGGTTACAGGAGAGAGTCGTTTGAAGTACCATCGCGATCGACCATTTGAGAAGAATGTTCCCTATTTTAATAAATACGAGGCAAAGGATTCTATCAAAATTCCTCCCTACATTTATCTTGGAGGTCAAGCGACAGAAGTCATCGAGAGGTTGCAAGCCAATCACATTGAATACAAAATAATGGAAGAAGAAGATCACGTTTATGTCGGCAAGCATCAATTGATTTCATTCGAAAGCGGCAATTCTCCCTATGAAGGGCATTATTTGCATCGAAATGTAAAATTTGCATTGCAACCAGGCTATCAAGTGTTCAAAAAAGGGGATGTGGTTATTCCCATGAGTCAGCAAAATAGAAGATTTATTATGTCTGTGCTCACTCCAGATGCTCCAGACAGTTATTTTGCTTGGAATTATTTTGATTCTTACGTGCAGCAGAAGGAGTATTTTTCGCCGTATGTTTTTGAAGATGTTGCGGCCAAAATGTTAGAAAATGACGACCATCTAAAAAAAGAATTTGAGATAAAAAAGGAGACTGACAAAGAGTTTCGTGAGTCTACATGGATGCAATTGTATTTTTTATATCAACGAAGTCCATTTTACGAGCCGACGCACAACATTTTGCCTGTCGCGTTCATCGAACCTTTAGAAATCAAAGAATAAAAGGAATTAAAAGCTGACTTGTTTCGGTGTTTCTTGTTAAAANGATTTAGTCCGACTATCTTTGGGATTCAAGTTATAACTACATGAAAACTAAAGCAATTCTTTTGCTCACCTTGATGCTGAGCTTTACTACTTTTTCTCAAGATACTACTTGGGTTCAAACCTTTACATTCGACTCAATTTCCTCTAGAAGGGCTGATTTTACATTTCCCTCTGAATTGGACACCATGCGATTCGAAAAGGTGTTAATGTATTACAAATTGAAATGCGATCCGGCAACTCCTTGGGATCAGTACAACTGTGGCGAATGGGATTACTTGGCTTATACGAGAATTTACGACCATACGGGTCAAATGGATTCCGTTCAGGTGGATTCGGTTCAATACCTTCATAATTATAATTCAACATCCCCATATTCGTACGAACCTTACACGGCAACAAGAGTGGATGAGTATCAACGATTAGAGCAAACCCGAACAGGAGATACATCGTTCATCAATCCAATAAATACAACAACTGGAGCAACGACGCCATTGCCTTTTGATGTGAGCTCAAACGGTAATACCTATCAAATGCTTCTAACAGCTTCAGAGTTAATTTCGGCTGGTTTCGCGCCTGGAAATATTGAAGGGTTGCATCTAGAATTGAATTCTATCATCGGAAACGGGGAACTTTGGTATCCAACAATTTCTGTTAAATCGACTACGGATACTGATCTAACCTCATTTCATCACAACGGATTTACCGAAGTATATAATTTATCGCGAGTTGGGGCTTTTTCAGAACTGGTGTCAGGGACGAATAAATTCTTGTTTTATCAATCGTATGTATGGAATGGAACTGACAATCTAATTCTTGAATTCCGATTTGAATCACCGCTTGGGGGTCAGTCCAACGCACTTTTTTTCAATGAAGGAACAAGTAACGGAAACGATGCGATCAATTACAACGGTAGAAATGGCGTAATGAACTTCGATGGAAACAANCATGCACTGTTCGAACTTTCGGACATCAATATTGGTGATGATGTTACAATTACGTTTTGGGCCAAAGGCCTTGGGAATTCAGGCGTGAATACATCAATATTGGAAGGCTACGATACGCTTAATAATCGCGTTTTAAATATTCACATGCCTTGGAGTAACAACCGAATCTATTGGGACGCTGGTCAGGGAAGTGGCTACGATCGAATTGATAAAGATATGACAGGCGCAGGGATCGACAATGAATGGCATCACTGGGCGTTCGTTAAAAGTACCACTACAGGTGAGATGAAAATCTTCCGAGACGGTACGTTATGGCACAGCGGTACTGGATTAAATTCTCCAATAGGCGACTTACACAGGCTTGCAATCGGTTCCAACAGAAGCATCGCCAACAACTGGACTGGTAAGGTGGATGAATTTCAATTGTACAACGTCGCTGTAGACGATGCAACGATTAACAGTTGGTATCAAGAACGAATTACAAATGCGCATCCAAATTGGAATAATTTACTTGTTTATTACAATTTTGATAACAAAACGACTGCATACGATCAATCGAGTAACAACTATCTTCTAATGCCTAGTTCATTGGGAATGATTGATTTTTCTGAAAGACCATTGGTAGATGCTGTCTCCGCAGTAAGACCAAAAATCGCCCTAGATTGGGGAAGCGTTTCAGGAGCGATGACGAATGAATATCAATCCTATTACACGCCGAAAGAACCTGAAGTGGTATTTGAATTTGCACAGGTAGATCACCACTTCGAAATTATTAACGCTTTCCGTGGGATGACAGAGGGCTCCGAAGATGTTTACGATGAGAATAATACCGTGATTTCTTCAGTTCCATTCAGTGGAACGGCTACCTTGAATAATTCGACAATTACGTATTTCGAAGAGCCTTTTGAAGTAATCAATGACGTTGAAATCGGTCGTTTTATCACACCTTATGGAATTTCATTCGATCTTGGCCCAAATGGATTTACTTGGATTTATGACATAACAGATTATCAGCAGTACTTGAGTGGGATTGTCGATCTTGCAGCGCACAATACGCAAGAACTTATTGATCTAAAATTCGCTTTTATCGAAGGAATTCCGCCGCGTGATGTTCACAATAGAAGACCGATTTGGTCAGATAGAAAAAGCTATACGTATGCAGCAATGGATAACGATGTCGTTCTTTCGGCGACTCCAGTTCAATTGGCGGATAGTTCCGAGATGTTTAAAATCAAGACACGATTCACAGGACACGGTCATAACGGGAATAACAATTGCTGTGAGTGGGGATTTGGTGCCGGAAGAGATCATGAGATTTTAGTTGACGGTGTTTCTCGTTTCAATTGGGAAATTTGGGAAGAAACTGCATGTGGAGACAACCCAAATGTAAGTCAAGGTGGAACATGGCCTTATGCAAGAGAGGGCTGGTGTCCTGGTGATTTGGTGAAAGAATACGATCACGAATTGACTCCTTTCGTGACGCCAGGAACTTCGGTGACTCTGGACTACGATATCACCGACGTGCCAGCGAATGACCTTGCTCAAGGAAACGGAAACTATGTTGTTGCCATGGACTTAATTTCTTATGGTGCTCCGAATTTCCAAATAGACGCTGCTGTAGTTGATATCCTCAATCCTAATTCTTGGGAATATTACAGAAAATGGAATCCAAGCTGTCAAAATCCACGAGTGATTATTCAAAATACAGGCGAGCAGACTTTGACAAGCGCTCGTGTTACTGTTTGGGTGGATTATTTCAATCAAGTAAGTTTTGATTGGACAGGAAACCTGGAATTCCTTGAAAAGGAAATCGTTGAAATTCCGATTAGCGACATCACATTTTGGTATGACAACGGCGGTGAAGGAACGTTCTCAGCGCACATTGATCATTTGAACCAAGCTTGGGGAACGGATGAATACGATCAGAACAATACAATTACAATTCCATTCCAAGCCCCAGAGGCTATTTCAGGTGAGTTCCTTGTATGGTTTACAACGAACAACAAGGCGTTCGAGAATCAATGGCGCTTAACAGATGGTCAAGGAAATACAATTTTTGAGCGAACTTCGTTATCGAATTCCACCGATTATAAAGACACGTTCAATCTTACGCAAGGTTGTTACAGTATTATTATCGAAGATTCGGATAATGATGGAATTTCCTTTTGGTACTCGTCGCAAACGCAAGGTGAAACGGCTGGTTCATTCAGGATTAAATTGGTAGGCGGTCCAGTTGTGGAGATCTTCGAACAAGATTTTGGAAATTACCATCAATACAATTTCACAGTAGATGTGAACTTAGGAGTTGAGAACCTTGAGGACTTGGAAACAACCTTGGAAGTATACCCAAATCCAAGTACAGATATGATGAATGTGGAACTCCTCGGTAATGTCGGTGGCGAAGCGTCTTTGGTGATTCGTGACTTGATGGGAAGAGATATTCTCAAAGAAACCATGAATGTCCAGAAATCAGCGGCCAATGCTTATGTCGATGTTACTGGCTTTTCACCGGGGACTTACTTCGTAACTGTAACCACAGATCACGGTTCATTTACAACGGAGTTTATCAAGCAATAAAAGAATTCAATGAATGGAACGGGAGGTTTAGGCTTTCCGTTTTTTTTTATGCTTGAAAGTTTTTTTTGAGACGAAGAATTGGCTTTTCGAAATAGTGATAGCTCAGATAACTGATCACATAAGTAAAGGCGAACGCAAGTAAAATATACAGAAGGAAATAGAAAATAGACTCGTTGAGGTAGTGCTCAAAAACTAAAGTGTGCAAGTAATGAAGAACGATAATGTGATACATATAAAAGCCATAACTAATCGTGCCAAGCTGAAACAACAAGGGAACTTTATCTACTTTCAAAACCGAATGCTTGCCAAACGCCTGATCGAGAATAACGTATGCGAAAAAGATGCCAATGACCACTTTCTCAATAACGATTAAATCGCCCTGAAAAACGAAGCGAGACCCTACAATCAATGCAATACCCAATGGATATGCAATCAAATTAAACGATCTAGGAATCTGTTGTAACCGCTGTTGGATATGATAGCGGAAACAAGAATAAGCTAAAATCCCTCCAATTGCTAGATCGCTCATAACCGTGCAAGAGTGGTAATAAAGAGCGGTATAATCCGATCGTAAATACCAACGAAAAACCAAGCTTACTACCATTAGAAGCAAAAAGTAGGGGAGAAAGCCTTTTCCCTTTCGCATAAAGGGGAACAGCACCATTAATAGTACCCATGAGATGTAAAATTGCTCCTCTATGCTAACAGACCAAGTTATCGTCAACATGTTCACTGGGTCACGAAACCCGTTGAAAATCTCTTCAAAATTGGATAAAAACAAACTGTACATCACAGGTGAGTTGCTGGTATGAACACCTCCAATGAAATGAGGATAGATTAAAAAACCGAATCCAACAATGAGAAAATATAACGGCCAGATTCGCAACAGACGCCGCATGAAAAAACCGAAAACGTTGATCTGTTTATTCACTTTCGCTTCATGCAGTAGCAAGTAGGTGATTAAGAAACCACTCAAGACAAAAAATAAACTCACACCATAATTCCCTTTCGAAAAGATCTTAGTAATCACTTGCATTGTGCTGGAAGAATAGAATTCTCCCCAATTATCTGAATTTTCGAGAAAGGCATGGAAAAGAAATACCGAAAGCGCACCAATCGCACGCAAGCCAGTAAGGTTTTCAAAGTAGGGATGTGATAATTTATTGGTATTCCGCGACTCCAATGCTATGAATGATTAATTTTGTGGCAAATTAGGTAAAATCCGTAAGCATGACATACGATATCGCAATAATTGGTGGAGGAATTGTTGGAGCAGCAACTTTTTACAAGATGCAGAAAGAACATCCGAACTTAAAAATTGTTCTCTTCGAAAAAGAGGCACTTTTAGCTGATCATCAGACAGGTCATAACTCTGGAGTTATTCACTCAGGTTTGTATTACAAGCCGGGTTCTCTCAAAGCTGAAAACTGTATTAAAGGACGTCATGAACTCGTCGCTTTCGCGAAAGAACATGGAATCGATCACGATGTTTGCGGAAAAGTTGTCGTGGCTACCGACGAATCCGAACTTCCCTTCATGGAGAAGATTTTCCAGACAGGTATAGAAAATGGAATTGAAGGCATAAAAAAACTTACCGGCGAAGAAGTGAAAGAATACGAACCATTCGTTGAGGCGATTGCTGGAATTTTAGTTCCTGTTACGGGAATTATTGATTTCCGTGGTGCTACAGCAAAAATGGTCGAATTAGCATTGGCAACTCAGCCAGAAAGCAAGTTGTGCTTAGGGCATGAGGTGATGGATGTTGATTCCAACGGAGGGATTAGCTTGATTACCACAAATAAAGGAAATTTCGAAGCGCATCACATGATTTTCTGTGCGGGACTGCAAGCGGACCGTATGGCGAAAAAAGATGGTGTGGACTTGAAAGAGAAGGTGGTTGGCTTCCGAGGCGATTACTACGAGTTAACTGACCAAGGAAAACACAAAGTGAAAAACTTGATTTATCCCGTACCTAATCCAGATTTCCCATTCCTAGGCGTGCATTTTACAAGAATGACAGATGGTGAAATTGAGTGTGGTCCGAATGCCGTATTCACATTTAAGCGAGAAGGATACGGAAAAACTGACTTTTCATTGAGAGACACTTGGGATGCCTTGACCTATAATGGAACTTGGAAATTATTCTTCAAAAATATGCGTTTTGGAATTAATGAATACCGACGNGCATTCTCTAAAAAGCTCTTCCTGAAAACNNTGCAACGTATGATCCCGTCTTTGACTATGGATGATTTAAAACCGGGAAGATCAGGNGTNCGTGCTCTTTTATTGCGTCAGGATGGTGATACTAGAGACGATTTCAGAATTGAATATCACGGAAATTCTATTCACGTTTTGAATGCACCTTCGCCTGCCGCAACAGCCTCTTTAGCTATTGGAGGTTACATTGTCGAAAAGGCAAACGAACAGTTCAACTTGAAATAGACTTAAACTCTACCTTTTTCAGAGAGAAGAATCGCTATAGAGCGGGTTGATTTGAATTGCGAGAAAATAATAATCATCGCGACGGTAATCGGCACGCTTAATAGCATTCCCGTAACACCCCATAAAGCTCCCCAAACGGCCAAAGAAATCACGGCAACAAGCGGACTGATGTTTAATGTATTCCCCATTAATTTGGGTTCCACAAAGTTTCCAACCAATACAGCAATTCCTGTCATACAACTTAGAATGATGAGAAAAGGAGTGAATTCTCCAAATTGCAAAAGTGAGAAAAGTGCTGGCAGAAGTGATGCAATGATCGGACCAACGCTTGGAATAAAATTGAACATGAAAAGTAGAAATGCCCAAAAAAGAGGGGCATCTAATCCAACCAGACTTATAACAATGTAACCGAGAATTGCAGTCATCAAAGCAATCAAGGATTTAAGTCCGATATAACGCGACATTGTTTTATCAATCTTTTTGAATGTTTTGTGCGCATTCGACTTTTCACCGTTCGAATGATCTGGGAAAATGAGATTCACTTTATGCGCAAATAACGTTTCTTCAATAAAAAGAAAAATAGTGTAAAATACAATCATCATCATGTTCCCCAAAACATCAGAAATCGAGTTTAAAAAGGAGCTCAGTACACTTGAGTTAAAGAAATCCTTTTGGAAAAAGAGTGTAATCTCAGATTTTAAGTCAATTCCAAAGATTTGATGAATCTGTTCTCCGATATTCCCAGCATTTACGATATAATTTGGATAAGATTCGCTTAATTTTTCAATGTTGTAGACGAGAAGTTGACCTACATAAAATATGGCTGCAAATATCAAAACCGAAGCCGCGATCGTCTTGATCCACTTGGGGATATAGGTTTTCGCAAACCCAATTTTATCGATCAAGTTTCGCGTCTTCTTCACGATAAACCAAATCAACAATGCGATTACAAACGGCACAAGAATCGGTTCCGCAAAAATCAAAAGAAGAATGATCAGCGTGGTAATGATCAAAGAGTATGCAACATTTTGAACTTTCACGAGCTAAAAGTACGAATAATTCATAACGAGCAAGATGCTTATTATTCTTAATACAACAGTTCATTCTCTCAAGTGAATCTCGTACATTTACGCCCTATGAAGCCGATTGTTTTTCTACTTTTTATCGCCACAGTCATCGTATTTACGAACTGCTCAAGTGATACTGAAAAAGAAACGAAGCCACTCGAAAAACATTTTTCTTGTGATGCAGAAAAAGTCGATGGTGGAAATTTAATTGCTTCCAATAAAACCCGATTAAAAGGAGGAGAAGCGCGATCAAATGCCTATGCCAGAAGTGGTAAATATGCTTTGAAACTTTCGGAGAAACGTCCGTATGGCTTTACATATCATCAAATTGGATTGAAAAAAGGACAAATCATTGAAGCGAGCGTTTGGAAGAATTTGAATGCTGAACATGGCGCTTTGGTGATTGCACCATTCGGGACGAAGAAACAATACCTTTCTACGTCAACTGTGCGCAAAGTAGACGGTGATTGGGGAGAGTTGAGCGCCGTCTTTATTGCTGACAGAGATTACGATTCGGTTGCTATTTATGTTTACAATTTGGAAGATAAACCCTCGTATTTTGACGATTTTAAAATAGGAGTCTACCTAAATACCAAAATGCCTGAAGTAAAGACGAAATCTCAAGCATTGCATATCGAAATTCCCAAGTCTGCTATGGACTCACTAAAATTTTTCAAATCGACAGCGCTAACTCAAGGAGTGATATCTGATGATTTGAAAGATTATGTTCAAGCGAGAGTAAAAATCAATGGCGAAAGTGCTCCTGTAGAGTTGCGTTTGAAAGGCGATTGGACAGATCATGTAGAAAGTGACAAAGTATCTTTTCGAATCAAAATGGGAGATGGTTTCGCATTCAAAGGCTTACGTACTTTTTCAATTCAGAATCCCTACAATCGAGGTTTTATGATGGAATGGTTTGCGCATCAAATGCTGGAAAACGAAGATATCCTCACCACGCGGTATGAAATGATTCCTGTTTTTATCAATGGGAAGAATATGGGCGTTTATGCCATGGAAGAGCACTTTGATAAGCAGCTTTTAGAAGCCAGAAAACGAAGAGAAGGACCTATCGTTAAATTCGATGAAAGCGGCGTTTGGCAATTGCATGAATACGAACAAGAGACAGGTGAGTTTTTGAATCTACCTGTATTTCTGGCGTCGGAGATTAGCGTTTTCAAAAAGAATAGAACACGGAAAAGTCCAACCTTATCAAAGCAATTTGAGATGGCACAATCGCACATGGAGTCGTACCGATCAGGTAAAGGTGAAGTGGGGAATTATTTCGATGTGGAAGCGCTCGCGAAGTATATGGCGATGATGGATTTGGTGAATGGCAAGCACGGACTGATTTGGCACAATCAACGCTTTTATTTCAATCCGATTACGCAGCTACTTGAACCGATTGCCTATGATTGTTTCATGGATGCCAATAGTATCGTTCAACAGCATTCTCTGTTAGGAATTGAAGGTGAAAGNGATAACGGAATGGAATTGGCACGTAGCGTTTTAAAGGATAAAAAGGTTCGAGAACGCTACATGTATTATCTGAAAGAATTTTCAGAAAGAGCATACTTGGAAACCGTTTTTTCGAAGCTCAAAAGAAGTATTGCGCGCGTTGAAATGTTGTTACAGTCGGAATACCCAAATGAATCATTGGATCGTAATTTTTTTGAATTCAATCGTAAAGAAATTCAAAACAACCTTGGAAAACTGAGCAGTGCCGATTTCAGTCAAAAAAAGAAGTCAGCAGAGTTTGATGTCCTCCCCGATAATGTGATTTTCACTGATATCGCACTGAAAGCGAATTTGGAAAAATACAATGCGGATAGCTCGGTGGAAATGTCCCTCCAGAATTTCCATTCACACGCGATAGAAATCATCGGATACTCTGTCAAACCGAATAAAAACTTAATTATTCCGATTTCCTCAGTTAAAATGGAAGCGTACGGTAAATCGAAAGTNAAAACCATAAAGTTCCCTCAGAAGCCAAGACGAATTCATTACAGAGCTGCTAACTGTGGCGAACAAATCTTCAAATGCAATCCTGAGGAATGGGCAAAACCAAACTTTANACCTAGGTTCGGAAAGCACNTGGGCATCCAGGTGATTAATGAACAAAACGAAGTTCGATTTAGTGGTAAGGTGAACATGGATCGGAGTCTTGTGATTCCCGAATGCACGCGATTTGTCATCGAACCTGGAACTGAAATTACACTACAGAAAGGAGTGTTTTTATTGAGTTACGCTCCGATAATTGCAAAAGGAACAGCCGAGCGACCCATTTTTATAAAAGGTGCAAATGAAGAGGCACAAGGGGTTGTTTGTTTAAGTCGTGAAAAGTCGGAATTACAACATGTTCATTTTGATGGATTGGGAACTATAAATCACAACAATTGGGTGCTGACAGGCGCGGTTACTTTTTACAACGCGGAAGTGAATTTGAGTCATTGTACATTCAGAAATAACCATTGTGAAGACGGATTAAATACCATTCGCTGTCATGTGAATCTCGATCACTGTGTAGTCGAAAAAACGCTTTCTGACGGTTATGATGCTGATTTTTGCAGTGGCATGGTAAGAAACTCAACTTTTACCAATACAGGAAATGACTGTATTGATTTCTCAGGAAGTGAAATTACCATTGCCAAATGTAAAATTCAGAATGCAGGGGATAAGGGCATTTCTGGTGGGGAAGGATCACATTTACTAGTGGATAATTGCTCCATTTCGAAAGCAAACATTGCAATTGCGTCAAAGGATAATTCGGAAGTAACGGTCCGAAATATTACCATTTCAAATGTGAATTATAGTTTTGCAGCATACCGAAAGAAGCCAGAATATGCACCCGCAAGGCTAATCGTTGAAAGTGTTATTTCTAACAGCTATAACCACCTTTCTATGCTTGAAAAAGGTTCAAGGCTGACCTATCTTTCGAAAAAATATGTTGGGGACTCGAAATTAAATATTGACTCGCTTTACGCGGAGTATCAGAAGTAATTCAGTCTACGGCTAAAAAGCGACAATTAATTTCAACGTTTCCTCCAGAGGCACCTCTTGGAATCATCTGAATAAAAATACTGTCGCCAGTCCAAGAGTTTTTGTAAACGAAATCTAAATTTTTGCCTTTTACAGAAGCCGCATGACGATTTCCGTCTTCATCGGATATTAAAATATCCAAATTTGAGTCTGAATTACCAGTCATTTCCAATTCGATTCCAAAGACTTTATTTTGATTTGCATACTTGCCAAATGCAATTGTTTGCTCTTTTTTGAGTGAAACCTTCTTGTTTTGATCCCAATTATTCAAATAAATCGGACGAATAAACCAGTAGTAACAAAATACAAATAAACCTATGATAATCAGCGTACTAATTACAGTTGCTCGAACATGATTTCTTGATTTCATAGTGTCTTTGAAAAAAATATTATGGGAAAATTGTTGTTTAATTGAAAACAAATTTAAAACATTTGTGACATCAAAGCCCACGATAGTGGATCTTGATTTATAAAGAAGAGGTTAGAGACAGGCTCTATGATCCTCTGGCAACCAACTTTAAGTACTGAGATGAATTCAGTATTGGAAAACCGGTGCCAATTCCTGATTCTGACAATGAAGTCAGAAGAATATAATGAGAAGATATGAAAAACAGTAACAACAATTTTCTGGTTTATNCGATAGCACTCGAAGTCTATCACGGTAATAACGCTCCAATTTCAATAGGTTTACGAAACAGGATGCGTATGCATTCTTGTTGGGGCTGTTGCTAATTCCCAAAATTTAGTTCGTTCGAATTTTTCTCCTGAAATCGCCTCAGGACACTCACCATTTTTATTATGAAGACTTTATCAATCAATGATTTCCGTCTTGAAAACGGAAATAAAATACATTCTCTAAGCCTTGCTTTTGAGACCTTTGGCAAGCTAAACGAGAACAAAGACAACGTTATTTGGGTTTGCCATGCGCTTACGGCCAATGCCAATGTTCTAGATTGGTGGGAGGGCTTGTTCGGAACACTCCAACTTTTCGATCCGAAAGAATATTTTATCGTTTGCGTAAACTCCATCGGATCGTGCTATGGTTCTANAGGTCCAGCGTCTCCGCAAGAAAACCGAAGACCCTTATTAAANAACTTTCCAGGACTAACAGTTCGCGATGCCGCTCTTGCCTTTGATATCGTTCGTGAGCATTTGGGAATTCCTAAAATCAATATTTTAATTGGTGCTTCACTAGGTGGGCAGCAAGCGCTGGAGTGGAGTATTTTAAAGCCAGAAGTCCATCGTACTTTGATTTTAATTGCCACAAATGCGGTGCATTCTCCTTTTGGAATTGCTTTTAACGAAAGTCAACGACTCGCTATTCAAGCGGATGCGACATTTTATGACGGAACGATTTCTGGCGGAAGAAAAGGATTGATCGCCGCGCGAAGTATTGCCTTACTTAGCTACCGTTCCTATTCAATTTACGAGGCAAAACAAAAGGATGAAAATCATCAATTGAATCATTTTAAAGCGGCTAGATATCAGCAATATCAAGGGGAGAAGCTAGCGAAAAGATTCAATGCTCATAGTTATTATAGACTGACGAAAATGATGGACAGTCACAACGTAGGGCGTAAGCGTACTTCAATCGAATTGGCTTTAAGAAGGGTGAAAGCAAAAACTTTAGTAATCGGAATCACTTCCGATCAACTATTTCCAGTAGAGGAGCAAAAATTCTTAGCCCAAAATATTATCGGAGCGCAATTCGCCGAGATTTTCAGCCCGTATGGTCATGATGGGTTTTTAGTTGAGACTGAAAAGATTTCCATCATCATCGAAGATTTTCTTCACAATAATTTCAAAAAGTTCAAACCAACAGTTTTTAGAACGACAGTAAGAAAAACACAATTAATGAATCTGGTTAAATAACCACTAAATAAAGTAAAATGAGTAAAAAATTAACGATAGGATTAATAGGTTTCGGATGTGTAGGATCTGGACTGTATGAAGTTTTAAATCAATCGAAATTAATCGATGCAAGAATCAAAACCATTGTTGTAAAAGACAAAACGAAAAAGCGAAGCATTTCAGATGAACACTTTTCCTATGAGATCAATGACATCTTAAATGACGACGAAATCAACCTGGTTGTGGAATTAATCAACGACAGTGTGATCGCACTGGAGTTTGTGAAATCTGCGTTGAGCAGCGGAAAAGATGTGGTAACGGCGAACAAGAAACTAATTGCCGAGCACTTGCCTGAATTACTGGTTTTGTCTGAAACACACAATG
>JGI26081J50195_1000481_pt1 | contig 17239 bp, 15 predicted proteins | sample SaaInl74LU_5_DNA_FD_50195 | JGI IMG/M metagenome (IMG submission 50195) | reverse complement strand
GGGCTCGATGTATACGATGAAAATGTAGACTCAGGCGACGGTTTCAATATTCATCAATCGCCCTTTGAGGGCAATGTCTACGTCGGTGGCGAGGACCGACTAGCCTGTGTTGCGCCCGAGCAACGTGAACTTTTGCGAGCCAACTTGGAGGTTGTGGGACATTCAACGGAGTTCCGCTTTCGTCACCCAGGGAATACCGAGTACGGCTGGTTTAAGCAGGCAACCATTAAGGAGTACCTTGATTCTGTTGGTGATCTGCATCGTGTGGGTGTCTCCCAATCGATACAGGCCGAGATCGATATACGACAAGAGTTAGCGAGCTCACTAGAGAGCGAGCAAAAAGCTAGCGATACATTGAGGCAGTTGGCTGCGCAGCGCAACAAAATGCTAGGCATGATTGCTCACGAGTTGAGAACGCCGGCTTCTAGCATAAGTATGTTGGCAGCTACGACTACCCAGCAGGAGTGGAGCTCGCAACAGCAGGTGGTACTGGAACAGAGTAACCAGTTGTTGGCCACAATTGATGATATGCGCCTACTGCTTAATCCGGATCAACAGCGGCCTCTGCGTCTCGAGCAAGCCGAAATTGCCGGTTTTAACACAGTCATGGAGATCGGCTTGGCCTCCATAGCTAACGCTTCAAATGTAGAGTTGCGTTTTTCCTCAGCTTTTCCAAATGAGCTGAGGCGAAAGGTATTTGCAACCGACACTTACAGAGTCAAAACGGCTGTCACAAACTGCGTGCGTAATGCCTGTCTGCACGCTTTTGCAAGTAAGGTGAGGGTCGTCAATCGTATCGTGACTGATACTGCTGGTTATAAATTCATAGAGTGGGTTGTCATTGATAATGGTGTGGGTATTGATGAGTCCAATAGAGAGAAGATCTTCAAGCTAGGTGAGCGCGCATCAGCGTCTACCGATGGTAGCGGCTTTGGACTCTACATCGCCAAAGGCTGGCTCTCTGAGATAGGCGGGGACGTTTATTACACGCCAGGTGCAAGACGAGGGAGTCGCTTCCATATTCGTGCACCTCTTGATCTGGTCGAAAATCCGGCGATTGTTTCTCAGACTCAGCCCGCAGAGGTGGACTCTGACGCTCAGGAGCTCTCTACACTTAAGGTTTTGTTTGTTGAGGATGATGCATTACTGCGAATGTTGGGTCAAAAATTGGCTGAACAGCTGTTTGGTGAAGTGGTCGTTGCTAGTGATGGGCAAGCGGGACTAGAGCTGTTTGAGCAGGGATTCGATCTGATTCTAACCGACTATTTTATGCCCAACCTTTCAGGATGTGAGATGATTTCAGAGATCCGAAGTAGGGGATACTCGGGTGCAATCATCGGTGTGACCGCAGCCACGCTAGGCCAACAGAGCGAAGAGTTGCTAGAATCGGGTGCCGATCTGGTCATTTCCAAGCCGCTTACACTCGAAAAACTGCAGGCAGCAATCGTTGAGCTGCGTACACGGCTCACCTAGCCTGCATTTCATGTATGAACTCAGTCTACTAACTGTCTCCCTGCTGCTCGTAACCGGCTTTCTGGCGGGCATGATCAATGTTTTGGCTGGGGGTGGTTCGAACCTAACCCTACCTGCGCTTATGGTGATGGGGTTACCAGCAGATATCGCCAATGCAACGAATCGTGTATCGATATTTTTGCAGTCTGTTACGGCCGTGACAGGTTTCCATAAGCACGGTAAGTTGGATATGCCCGATCTGAGAAAGATTCTGGGTGTCACAGTCGTCGGCGGGCTTTTTGGCGCATTGACAGCCTCCTATATGCCCCAGGGGCTGCTTAAACCGGTGCTGCTTAGTGCGATGGTGATTATGGCGGGCATTATCCTATTTAAACCCTCTGCTGTGGCGCCGCCTGAGGGTACGCCGCCTCGAGGTTTGACCGACTCCCCAAGCTCTATCCCCCTGTTGTTGCTGGCCGGTTTTTACGGCGGGTTTGTCCAGGCGGGCGTAGGTTTTATTTTGATCGCAGCGATCGCTGGTGGTTTGCGCTACGACTTGGTGCGCACTAATGCGTTGAAAGTTGCTTGCTCCCTAGCGTTTACCGCTATCGCACTGCTGGTCTTTATTGCTAATGATCAGATACTTTGGGTCCCTGGATTAATTTTAGCGCTTGGCAGTATCGTAGGTGCCCATATGGCGGTGAAGATCACCATTAATCTCAGTCACAAAGCGCTCAAATGGATTCTCTTTGTGATGACCATCATCGCGAGCGGATTTGCCCTGTTTAGTTAGTACTCTAGGCGCATGGCCTCTGCGTCGGCTTTTATGTCATCAGTGTGATCTGGATTGTCCCAAAATCCGGCGTCTCCAATGCGATCGCTTTTGTGCTTTTAGGTCAGTTAGTCGCAATGACCATCATCGACCACTTAGGCCTCTTTGGTGCAACTCAGTACAGCATCACGCTCAAGCGAACCCTCGGTTTGGTGATGATGGCTTTGGGGATCTATCTCGTGCTCGATAAGGGTTTGTCGAAGCTCTCTTAAATGCGCTGATTACGAGTGAGTCGAGGGTATTTTCAGGCCAATCGACTCAAAGATGACCTTTTTCGATTGAAACTGGTTCAGGATTCTGTTTACTCTCAAATGGCGACCCATCCATCCTAACAAGTGAGGCGTTATGTTTGAGAACAATAATAAGATTTTACTAACCGAAGATGAGATGCCAACCCAGTGGTACAACATCCTTCCTGATCTCCCAGAGCCTATGGCTCCACCTCTGCATCCTGGTACATTGCAACCGGCGACGGCGGAGGATTTTGCTCCGCTCTTCCCAATGGCACTGATTCAGCAAGAGATGAGTCAGGAGCGCTTCATTGATATTCCCGGAGAGGTGCTGGATGTTTACAAACTCTGGCGTCCATCACCGCTTTTCCGTGCTCGTCGTCTAGAGAAGCTCCTCGATACGCCTGCACGAATTTACTACAAGTACGAGGGTGTTAGCCCTGCAGGCTCTCACAAGCCCAACACCGCAGTACCTCAGGCTTATTACAACCACAAAGAGGGTATTAAAAAACTCACGACTGAAACAGGAGCAGGTCAGTGGGGTACTTCTCTCGCCTTTGCCTGTGCACAGTTTGGTATGGAGTGTGAGATATGGCAGGTCGCTGCCTCATATCGCTCCAAGCCATATCGCAAAACGATGATGGAGATTTACGGGGGTATACTGCACCCAAGTCCATCTGACAGAACAGAATATGGACGCAAGCTANTAGCCGAGGATCCTAATCACCCCGGTTCACTGGGTATCGCAATATCCGAAGCGGTAGGCGAGGCTGCGGCTAATCCTGAAGCGCGCTACGCACTCGGTTCAGTACTTAACCATGTGTTGATGCATCAGACCATTATCGGTGAGGAGGCGCTGTTGCAGCTTGCTAAAGTCGGTGAGACGCCTGACGTATTAGTCGGTTGCACCGGTGGTGGTTCCAACTTTGGTGGGCTAGCCTTCCCATTCTTGCGAGAGAAGATGGCCGGTAAGATGAATCCGACGATTCGGTGTGTCGAACCATCGGCTTGTCCCACCTTGACTCGCGGAGAGTTTCGCTACGATTTTGGCGACACTGCCGGAATGACGCCGCTGATGAAGATGCACACACTTGGTCATGATTTCATCCCTGATACCATTCATGCAGGCGGTTTACGCTATCACGGTATGGCACCGCTGGTATCACACCTCTACGAGCTAGGTATGGTCGAAGCGATTAACATTCCACAGACAGAGTGTTTTGAGGGTGCGCTTAAATTTGCACGCACCGAGGGTATTGTTCCAGCACCTGAGCCAACCCATGCTATCGCTGCAGCGATCCGTGAGGCTCTGGCGTGTAAAGAGTCGGGCGAGGAGAAGGTGATTCTTACTGCACTTTGTGGTCATGGACATCTGGATTTGGCAGCCTACGAGAACTTCCTGGCAGGTGAAATGGTTGATGCTGATCTAGAACAGTCTGTTATTGATCACTCGATGGAGACGGTACCTCAGATTTAAAAAAACGACCGCTTTTCCTAAAGGGCCGAAAGGCCCTTTTTTATTAGTTTCTTTCAGCATTCGAAAACTGGACTGACTATTTTTTAAACAACCTTGTGATCTGTGCGGAGAAGGGCGGACGTAAGCGCAAAGGTTAGACCCGTACTCTAAATACAAAAAAACTCGAGGTTGATATGATCCCTTCGTCCTTTGAATACCATCGGGCGACAAGCGTTGCCGACGCTGTTGCCAAACTGGCAGCTAATGACGAGGCAAAGATCATCGCAGGTGGGCACTCGCTCCTGCCGATGATGAAGCTTCGTTTTGCTGAGCCACCCTGTCTTATCGATATCAATGGCATTGCCGAACTCAAAGGTATCTCCGTAGATGGAGATCACCTTGTTATCGGCGCGATGACATCAGAAAACGAGCTCATTGCCTCTGATCTAGTCGCTCAACACTGCCCTCACCTCATTAATGTTGCCAAGCTGATTGCCGACCCGCAGGTGCGTAACCGCGGTTCAATTGGTGGCGATATCGCCCACGGTGACCCAGGTAACGACCACCCAGCCGTAATGCTATCTCTCGATGCGCAACTAGTGCTGCACGGCCCAGATGGCGAACGCTCGGTGCCAGCTAATGGTTTCTTCCTGGGAACCTACTGGACTGCGCTCGAAGAGCATGAGTTGCTGGTTAAGGTAAAAATCCCAGTGCGCAAGCCCGGCATGGGTTACGGCTACGAGAAGCTGAAGCGCAAGACGGGTGACTATGCAGTTGCCGGTGCATCCGTGGTGGTCGAAATGAACGGTGGTCAGATTGGTGACGTTCGTATCGGGCTAACGAATGTAGCTCCTTGTGCGATCCGTGCGGAAGCAGCTGAGGATATTCTCCGTGGTCAGACCCCGAGCGACGATCTGATTGCACGCTCCGCTGAAGCGGTTCGTGACGCTTGTGATCCAGCAGAGGATCTGCGTGGTGACGCTGAGTACAAAGCGAACATGGCAGCGGTGATGTTTAGCCGCGCAATCGAAAAAGCAATTGCGGACGCGCGGGGGTAATCATGGCTAAGCAAGCAGTTTCATTCAAAGTAAACGGTAAGCAGGTTGATGTACTGGTCGATCCTCGCGAGCTTCTAGTGCACACGCTGCGCGAAAAATTGCAGCTCACTGGCACTCACATCGGCTGTGAGAGTACTCACTGTGGTGTCTGTACAGTCGATATTGATGGTCAGTCAATTAAGTCTTGTACCTTTCTAACCGTTCAGGCTGAAGGCGCAGAGATTACGACTGTTGAGGGCCTAGCCTCGGCAGATGGTCTGCACATTGTGCAGCAGGCATTTGTTGAAGAGCACGGTCTGCAGTGTGGTTTCTGTACTCCGGGCATGATGGTTCGTGCCGCAAGCTTCCTTAAAGAGAATCCAAATCCGACCGAGGAGGAGATTCGTTGGGGTATGTCGGGCAACCTGTGCCGCTGCACCGGTTATCAGAACATCATCAAAGCTGTGAAAACAGCTGCGCGCATGATGCAAGAAGCGTAAGGGAGGTTCGCAATGACTGAACAGATGGATAAAGAGACCCGAGAAGCGGCCCTCCAAGGGATGGGCTGTTCGCGCAAACGTAAAGAGGATGCGCGTTTTATTCAGGGTAAAGGCCGCTACACTGATGATATTCAGATGGCGGGAATGTTGTTCGCGGACATGGTGCGTAGCCCTTACGCTCACGCGCGAATCAAGAGTATCAACAAAGAGAAAGCCTTGGCGTTGCCAGGTGTGCACGCTGTCCTGACGGCGGATGACCTGAAGCCGCTTAACCTGCATTGGATGCCAACACTGGCAGGTGATGTGCAGGCTGTGCTTGCAGACGAAAAGGTACATTTCCAGTACCAAGAAGTGGCCGTCGTTGTAGCGGATGACCGATACATTGCGGCTGACGCGGTTGACTTAGTAGAAGTGGAGTACGAAGAGCTTCCAGTGCTGGTTGATGCACACAAGGCCATGGATTCGGATGCGCCAGTGCTGCGCGAGGATCTGGTTGGCAAGATGCAGGGCGCTCACTCAGAGCGTAAGCATGATAACCATATCTTCAACTGGCAGGCAGGTGACAAAGAGGCGACTGATCGCGTCTTTGATAATGCCGAGGTCGTAGTCTCTCAGGATATGTACTACCACCGTGTACACCCATGTCCACTAGAGACCTGTGGCTGTGTCGCGTCGTTCGACAAAGTGAATGGTCACCTGACTGTATACCTCACATCGCAGGCACCGCACGTCGTGCGTACTGTCGTATCGATGCTATCAGGTCTACCGGAGAGCAAGGTACGGGTAATCTCTCCTGACATTGGTGGCGGCTTCGGTAACAAGGTGGGTGTTTACCCGGGCTACGTTACCGCGATCGTTGCATCGATTGTGTTAGGCGTNCCTGTGAAGTGGGTCGAAGACCGTATGGAGAACATCTCCACTACCGCCTTTGCACGTGACTACCATATGACTGGCGAAATCGCTGCAGATAAGGACGGTATCATTAAGGCCCTGCGCGTTAATGTACTGGCTGACCATGGTGCATTCGACGCTTGTGCCGATCCATCCAAGTTCCCAGCAGGTCTGATGCATATCTGTACCGGTTCTTATGATGTGCCGGTAGCTCACCTCAATGTTGACGGTGTTTACACCAACAAAGCGCCGGGCGGCGTAGCATATCGCTGTTCATTCCGCGTAACTGAAGCGGTCTATGTGATTGAGCGTACGATGGACGTTCTAGCGCAGAAACTGGGTATCGATAAAGCGGAGATCCGTCGTCGTAACTTCATTAAGTCTGAGCAGATGCCGTACAAGACTTGCCTCGGCTGGGAGATCGACAGTGGTGAGTACCACAGCTCTCTGCAGAAGGTGCTGGATGCTGTTGATTACGACGGTTTGCGTCGTGAGCAGGAGGAGAAACGTGCCAAGGGTGAGTTGATGGGTATTGGCCTAGTAACCTTCACTGAAATCGTCGGTGCCGGACCAAGCCGCAACTGTGACATTCTGGGTATCGGCATGTTCGATAGTGCCGAGATCCGCGTCCATCCTACCGGCAGTGCGATTGCCCGCATGGGTACGATTACTCAAGGTCAGGGCCACCAGACAACTTATGCGCAGATCATTGCGACTGAATTGGGTCTGCCGTCTGAAGAGATTCAGATTGAAGAGGGTGACACCGATACTGCACCTTACGGTTTGGGTACCTACGGTTCGCGCTCTACACCGGTTGCAGGTGCTGCAACTGCCGTAGCCGCGCGCAAGATCAAAGCTAAAGCACAGAAGATCGCCGCTCACCTGCTAGAGGTGAGTGAGGATGACCTTGAGTGGGAAATCGATCGCTTCAAGGTGAAAGGCAATCCAGGTCAAGAGAAGACCATGAAGGAGATCGCTTGGGCGGCTTACAACAACGTACCAGAAGGTATGGAGCCGGGACTTGAGGCAGTGGATTACTACGATCCACCAAACTTCACATACCCGTACGGCATCTACCTCTGTGTTGTTGATATCGACAAGCAGACCGGTGAGACCAGCGTTCGCCGTTTCTATGCACTCGACGACTGTGGTACCCGTATTAACCCGATGATCATTGACGGTCAGATCCATGGTGGCCTGAACGAGGGCTTTGCGGTGGCTATGGGGCAGGAGATGCCTTACGACGAGCAGGGTAACCTGCTGGGTAATACCTTGATGGATTACTTCGTGCCGACCTTTGTAGAGACTCCGAAGTGGGAGACCGACTTCACTGTGACACCATCACCACACCACCCTCTGGGTGCTAAGGGTGTGGCTGAGTCACCGCATGTAGGTTCGATCCCGACCTTCACGTCGGCTGTTGTGGATGCATTTTCCCACCTCGGTGTAACGCATCTCAATATGCCGCACACGGCTCCACGTCTGTGGAAAACCATGCAAGAACTTGGGGTTAAGTAGTGATGATGGCCGGCCTCACGCGAGGTCGGCCTTTTTTGGAGCAGTAAGATGCAAGTAGATCTAGATAAAACCTTTGAACTTCCCGGCTCTGCTAATCAGGGATGGGCCTTTTTGCAGGATATTAGCGGCGTTGCGAGCTGCATGCCTGGCGCTGAAATCACCGAGCAGGTGGATGACAGCAACTACAAAGGTAGCGTTAAGGCGAAGATCGGACCGGCTACGATGGCCTTCGCCGGTAACATTGAGATCCGCTCGATTGATCTTGATAAGCGCGAGTTGCAGATGGTAGGTAAGGGACAAGACTCGAAAGGTTCATCCTCCGCGACCATGGATTTGACGGCTTGGGTTACCGAGGAGGAGGGAAAGGTTGTCTTGCGTGGAAAGGCTACCGTGACGGTGACCGGCAAAGCGGCGAGCCTCGGTGGTCGTATGATGACACAGGTGGCCGATCAGATTCTTAATCAGTTTGGTAAAAACTTCTGTAATAACGTGGCAGCGATGGGCGAGGACGAGGTTGCAGAGCAAGCGCGTGAAGAACTTGCAGAGCAGCCTAAAGAGCTCAATGGATTCGCTTTCGCTTGGTCGGTATTTACCGGCTGGTTGCGCAGCCTATTTGGCGGTAAAGCGAGCAACTAATCGTGTCCCGTCAGGATATCTCAGCCTTTCGCTCTGAATTGCTTCAGGCGGGTTATGTTGCAGACGCCGAGCTTGGCTCGGCGCTCTGGCTTGTTAGTCGACTGGAGCGTCCTCTTCTACTTGAAGGAGACGCTGGGGTTGGTAAAACCGAGATTGCCAAAGCGCTCGCTAAAGTGCTGGGCACGCAATTGATTCGGTTGCAGTGCTACGAGGGGTTAGATGTTAACTCGGCTGTTTATGAGTGGAACTACCAGCACCAGCTTTTAGCCATTCGCTCACAAGAGGGAAGTGCTAATTCAGATACAGCTATCTTTGATCCAAAGTATCTCCTTGAACGGCCTCTACTAGCGGCCATCCAATCTGATAAGGCTCCGGTGCTGCTTATCGACGAAATTGATCGATCTGACGAAGAGTTTGAAGCCTTCTTATTGGAGGTGCTGTCAGATTTTCAGGTCAGTATCCCTGAGTTGGGGACGATTGAAGCGAAGAGTCGACCGCGGGTAATTCTGACATCCAACGGTACACGACAGCTGAGCGATGCACTGCGCCGCCGCTGTCTTTATCACTACGTAGACTATCCAAGCTTCGATAAAGAGTTGAAGATTTTGCGTACCCGCTTGCCCGAGGTGAATGTTGCACTTGCACGTCAGATCGTCGGGTTCGTGCAGGATCTGCGCAAGGTTGACTTGGTTAAACGGCCAGGTATTGCGGAGACGCTCGACTGGGCGGCCGCTCTGTTGCAGTTCGGTTTGGATAAATTAGATGCTGATCCAGAGGTATTGCGCTCAACCCTGGTTTGCCTGTTGAAGACGCGGGAAGACATTGAGCGTCTCGAAGACTTTGAGCTCGAGCGCTTGGTCGCTCGTGCGGTGTGAGTCTCAATGAGTGATGTAGCTGAGATTCTCGATCCTCAGATACCTGACAATCTGTCTCAGCGTCTCTTAGGTTTTGTGCATCAAGCACGCGCGAACGGCTTTCGGGTTGGTGTCTCTGAGCAACTCTTAGTACAGAACTCGATAGCCCTGATCGATCCCTTTTCGGAGAGGGAGTTGCGTTCACTCCTACGCTTGATTCTCTGCAGCGAAAAACGGGACTGGAATCGGTTTGACGAGCTGTTCGATAGCTATTGGCACGGCGAGCGTAGTCGCCGGCAAGTACACACAGCAGGCGGTTCGGGAAGCGCACTGAAACTGGCAACAGAAAAATCCGAGGATTCAGACCGAACCGCTTCGAACTCTAACCAAGGCGATGCAAATGAGGGGGCGGGAGACTCTGATGGCACCGGCGAGGGCTATCAGGACGGTGCCAGCCGTTCGACCTCTATCGAGAAAGTTGATTTTGGTCGCATCACGGACCCAGAAGAGATGCGCCGAATCGAGTTGATAGTAGAGCGTATGGCGTTGGATATGCGCAAACGGCTGAGTCGGCGCAAAAAAGTGAGCAAGAAGCAGGGTGCTGTCGATTTAAGGCGGACGTTGCGTCGTTCGTTAGCGACGGGCGGAGAGCCCATCACCTTGTTGCGCAAACAGGTGCGCAAACGTCAGCCGCGTCTGCTACTGATACTTGATGTGAGTCGCTCGATGTCGATGTACAGCTTTTTACTCCTTCGATTTGCTCGCGGTATCGCGCGCTGTTTCCGTGATGTCGCAGTCTTTGCCTTCCATACCCAGATAGTCCCTATTACCGATGCCCTGCGGCAAACCAGTCTCGTCCGTGTGCGCAATTCCCTGGCGATGTTGGGTTCTGGTTGGTCCGGCGGCACACGCATTGGCGAGTCTTTGGCCCAATTTAATGAGCGCTACGGTAACTGGGTGAACAGCCGTACGCTCACCTGTGTTGTTAGTGATGGTTATGACACGGGCGATTTAGATGCATTGCAGCAGTCTTTGCACCAGCTTAAGCAACGCGGGCGTAACCTGTTGTGGGTTAACCCATTATGGAAACGCGAAGGCTTCACCCCCGAGGCTAAGGGCATGAAGATTGCTATGGACTACGCAGATCAAGTCGCTGGCGCACACAATATAGAAACGTTGCGAGCCTTGGGGCCGCACTTTACCCGACTGGCTTAAAGGTGCCAGCAGAAATGGGGATAGATCGATGCTAACAAAAGAACTGCAACAGACGGCTGATCAACTCAGCTTAGAGGGCGAGCGTTTAGCGGTTGCAACGGTGGTGCGTGTTGAGTCCCCCACTTCATCTAAGCCGGGCGCTCGAGCGTTGATTACTGAGCAGGGCGANATCCATGGCTGGATTGGCGGTGGTTGTGCGCAGCCGGCGGTTATACGAGCAGCACAGCGCGTGCTAGCGGCAGGAGAGCCCGAGCTGGTAAGAGTGACCCCCGAGGCAGACAAGGTTACCGAGATCGGTATGGTTGCACACAAGTCGTCGTGCAAGAGCGGCGGTGTGCTCGATATCTTTATTGAACCTTTCGTTAGCCGCAAGGCCTTGTTGATTCTCGGTTCTAGCCCTTGTGCGTTAGCGCTCGCGCGTCTTGCCACGGCCCTCGACTTCGACGTCACGCTAGCAGCCAATGGCGAACTACCGGATATAGACGGAGTGATATCGCACCAAGGGTATGAATTGAGTGAACTCTCCTTCTCTTCTCTTCCCTATATCGTCGTTGCTACCCAAGGACGCGGTGATAAAGCGGCACTCACTGCAGCATCACGCCTGCCTGCCGCTGTATTTGGATTCGTGGCAAGTGCCAAAAAGGGCGCTGCACTGAAGGCGGAGTTAGTGTCAGCCGAGGGTGTTGGACCGCATATCCAGCAGATGATCGCCCCCTTCGGCGTTGATCTGAAGGTTAAGTCCCCGCAAGAGATCGCTGTTGCTGTACTGGCCCAACTTATTGAACTGCGTAACGGCGGTATGGCTAAAAGCACGCCCAGTGAAGTGCGGCCCGATGCGATCGGTCAACCTGCCAAGAGCTGTTGTGGAGGTTGATATGACTATTCTTAAAAGGCTATCGGTGGTGCTACTGGCTGCGGGAGAGTCTCGTAGAATGGGCGAACTCAACAAACTCACTTTGCCTGTTGACGGTGTCCCCATGCTGCGTCGCACTGCAATGATGTTATCTAACTACGGACGGGCCGAAGGGTGTGGCTTTGCTGAAGTAGTTGTCGTCACCGGTCATCAGCAGCGCGAGGCAGTTGAGCAACTCTCAGGGCTGCCGACATTGATTGCCCATAATTCTGATTACGCCGACGGGCAGATGAGTTCAGTGCTATGCGGTTTGCGGGCTCTTAGCCAGCCAGTAGATGGTGTCATGGTCTGTTTGAGTGATCTGCCGCTGCTTGATCTTGAAGACTTGCGCACCATTCACCAGGCGTTTACTAGAGCTCAGAAGCCCATACTTGTACCGACTTTTGAGGGTCAGCGCGGGAATCCAATTGTTCTAGCGTTTGAGCAGGTCGAAGAGATCATATCGACCGGCCGCAACCTGGGGTGTAAGCATCTGATCGAACGCGAACCCGAGCGCGTAACCACCTTAGAAATGCCGAATGACCATGTCGTTGTCGACATGGACACACCTGATAATTATAAGAGCGTACAGGCGCGGATTGCGAAAAAGTCGATCACGCATCTAGTTGACGCAGTCTAGGGAGGCGAGATGAATCCTATCTTTTCTTTAATTGAAGAGCTGCAACAGAAGAGAGAGCCATTTGCGATCGCAACTGTGGTGGAAACCTACGGTTCGGTCTCTGCTAAGACCGGCTCGAAAGCCGTGATTGATAAAGAGGGGCAGTTGCTAGCCGGCTGGGTCGGTGGTGGTTGCGCTGAGTCCACCGCATGTCAGGAGGCTTATGACGCGATTATCTCCGGCGAAACGGCGATTATCGATCTTGACCTCGATGACGAAGTGTTGGGTACAGGTATGCCCTGCGGCGGCGGTATGCGGGTCTACATAGAGCCGGTGCTACCCAGTCCTAGTATCTGGTTGATGGGGCATGGGCGCGTTGCAGAAGTGATCTGCGAGATGGGTGCGATCTTGGGCTACGATGTGATGGTCAATGACCTGGGTGCCGATGTGGCGCGCTTCCCGAAGGCGCAGCAAGTTATCGTAGATGATCTCGATTATGCGCAGTTACAACCCAAGCCGGATGATTATGTTGTCATTGCGACACAGGCAAAAGGCGATCATGAATCGATGCTGCGTGCCCTGGCCTCGGAATCGAAATATATAGCACTGATTGCCAGTCGCAAGCGTTCACGCCTGATCATGGAGTTTCTTCATCGAGAGGGCTTTAGTGATCAAGAGTTAGAGCGTGTGATGGCCCCGTCTGGAATGGACTTGAACCCCAGAACACCGGAAGAAATTGCGCTGTGTATACTCTCCGAAATCACATTGGTACGTCGTAACGGCAGCGGCATGCGCATGAAAGATAAGTTTGCCCAAGAGGAGGCGCAGGCTGCTCAACGTGATAATTTGGCAAAATTCGAGGCGAAGTCGAAGGAGGCGGGCTAATGACGTCGCTCTCTGGCGCGTTAGCGAATATACGGAACCTGTTCCCACAGGTGCGTGAAAGCGCCACTGCTTACCTTGACAGCGCAGCGACCACGCATAAGCCTGAGATGGTTATACAGGCGATGCGTGAGGCGACATCAACCAGCTACGCGCCGATTCATCGCGGCTTTTATGCAGAAGCTGAAATGGCCAGCAAAGCGTACGAGCATGTTCGACGCCAATGTGCTGACCTCCTCGGTTTTAATCAGCAAGAAATCATATTCACTCGCTCTGCGACTGAGAGCATTAACGCGGTTGCTGAATCCTTTTTAACACCCAAGTTATCCGAAGGGGATTGGGTCTGGGTTACAGAGCTTGAGCACCACGCAAATTATCTGCCGTGGCAGCGTGCCTGCCAGAGGAGCGGGGCAGAGCTAAAGGTGCTTAAGATAGATTACACCACCGGCGCTGTCTCAGCGGAACAGGTCGAGGAGCTCGCTGACGAGCGTACGAAGATGTTGGCCATCACCGGGCAGTCGAATGTTCTGGGTGTGATGCCACAGCTGGAGCCGTTAATGCAGGTCGCGCATGCAGTCGGAGCGACGGTACTCATAGATGCAGCCCAGTGTATAGCGCATCAGGCTTCAGCCTTATCCAAGTTGGACGCTGACTTTATTGTATTCTCCGCTCATAAGGTCTTTGGACCTACTGGGGTAGGAGTATTGGCTGGCCGATACAAGCACCTTGAAAACATGGAACCCTGGTTGTTGGGCGGCGGAATGGTAGATTGGGTTGGCGAGGGAGTGCAGCCTTCTGAGTGGACTGACATCCCCGCCCGGTTTGAGGCCGGATCTCCTAACTATATCGGCGTGATCGGCTTGGGGGCCGCATTAGGGTTCCTTGAGCAACTTCCGTCAAAGCTGGTCTCTGAACAGCTTCTACGAATTGGCGTCTACGCCCATCACTCACTNAGTGTCCTTCCCAAGATGCGCATGCTGACCCCATCTTCAGCTGCAGCCACCGGCGTNATTAGTTTTCTACACGAAGATATTCACCCTCATGACCTAGGGCAGATCTGCGCTGACTCCGGCGTGGCTGTCAGAGCTGGGCATCATTGTGCTCAACCGCTTATGGCGGCACTAGATATTCCTGCATGTCTGCGAGCGAGTTGTTCTGTCTACACGAATCGGGATGATATTGATCGCCTAGTAGACGCAGTTAAGCAGGCTGAGAGGATCTTTCTTTGAGTAGTGACGCACTCTATAAAGAGGCATTGCTGGAACATTTCAAACATCCACGCAGCCACCGTAAGGAGCCGTTTGAGCCAGGCTATCTAACTGCGCGTGGGCGTAACCCTCGCTGTGGTGATGATGTCGAGGTTGGTTTGATGGTTCAAGATGGTAGGGTTGCGGTCTCAGGTTTTCGAGGTCGGGGGTGCTCCATCTGCATGGCTTCAACATCAATGTTGGTAGAAGCAGTGGAGGGGTCGGATATAGGTGAGTTAAGGACGCTGTACAAGCAGGTTATCAACTGGGGTGATGATGCATCAGCGCTCCCCGCTGCGCTTGAAGCGCTGGATGCCGTGCGCAGCTCGCCATCACGCAAAAAATGCGCTTTGCTGGGATGGAACGCGCTGGGAGAGATTCTGGAGCAGTCGCAGAATTAGGCTCTTGCCAGCTATTTAGTTCTCGGCTGTCGAGGGCTGGTTAGGGGTGAGATTTAAAAAATAAAAAAGGGCCCGTAGGCCCTTTTTCAATTGGAAGCCTAATTACTTAGCTTCTTTGCGTGCTTTCGCTTCAGCGATAACTGTCTCAGCTACGTTCTGAGGACATGCAGCGTAGTGGCTGAACTCCATAGAGAACTGGCCGCGACCTGAAGTCATAGTACGCAGGTGACCGATGTAACCGAACATCTCTGACAGAGGAACGTCTGCCTTGATGCGTACACCAGTAACGCCAGCTTCCTGGTCTTTGATCATGCCGCGGCGACGGTTAAGGTCACCGATAACATCACCAACGTGATCTTCAGGAGTGAACACGTCAACTTTCATCACAGGCTCAAGCAGCTGTGGGCCCGCTTTAGGCATAGACTGACGGAACGCGCCTTTAGCAGCGATTTCGTAAGCGATTGCTGATGAGTCAACTGCGTGTGAAGCACCGTCGAACAGTTCAACTTCAACGTCAACTACAGGGTAACCAGCGAGGGTACCTTCCTGCATCATTGACTGGAAGCCTTTCTCAACTGCAGGCCAGAACTCCTTAGGAACGTTACCGCCAACTACAGAAGAGGTGAAGCTGAAGCCAGTACCGGCTTCTGCAGGGCGCATGCGGTAATCGATCTTACCGTACTGACCTGAACCACCAGACTGCTTCTTGTGTGTGTAGCTGTCTTCAACTGGGATAGTAATAGACTCGCGGTATGCAACCTGTGGCTTACCAACAACCAGTTCAACGCCGTAAGTACGCTTGAGGATGTCGACTTTAACGTCCAGGTGAAGCTCACCCATACCTTTAAGGATGGTTTCGCCTGAATCTTCATCAGTTTCAACGCGGAATGAAGGATCCTCTGCAACCATCTTACCGATCGCAATACCCATCTTCTCGGAACCACCTTTGTCCTTAGGAGCAACAGCGATTGAGATTACTGGCTCTGGGAATACCATCGCTTCCAGAGTACATGGGTGTTTAACATCACACAGAGTGTGACCGGTCTGAACGTTCTTCATACCAACGATCGCGATGATGTCACCTGCGGTAGCAGTTGAGATTTCGTTACGATCATTTGCGTGCATCTCAACCATACGGCCGATACGCTCAGTTTTGCCGGTTGCTGAGTTAAGGATAGTGTCACCCTTGTTCAGCACACCTGAGTAGACACGTACGAAGGTCAGGGCACCGAAACGGTCATCCATGATCTTGAATGCCAGCGCGCGCAGTGGCTCGTCTGCAGATACGATCGCTTTCTCACCAGTTGCGTTACCTTCTTCGTCGGTCAGATCCTGTGGATCAACTTCAGTTGGGCTTGGCAGGTAGTCAACGACGCCATCCAGAACCAGCTGAACGCCTTTGTTCTTAAACGCAGAACCACAGAAGGTTGGGAAGAAGTCGAGGTTACGAGTACCCTTACGGATACACTCTTTGATCTGCTCAATGGTTGGCATCTCGCCTTCCATGTAAGCCATCATCAGATCATCATCCTGCTCAACTGCAGTTTCAATCAGTTGCTCGTGGTACATCTCCACATCGTCAACCATGTCCGCAGGAACATCAGTGATCTCGTAGTTTTCTGGCAGACCAGTATCGTCCCATACCCAAGCTTTCTTGGTTAGAACGTCAACAACGCCGACGAAGTTCTCTTCTGTACCGATAGGCAGAGTCATAACCAGTGGGTTAGCGCCCAGTACCTTCTTAACCTGCTCTACGACGCGGTAGAAATCTGCACCCAGACGGTCCAGCTTGTTTACGAAGATTACACGAGCTACTTCTGACTCGTTCGCGTAGCGCCAGTTAGTTTCAGACTGAGGCTCTACACCGCCTGAACCACAGAATACGCCTACACCACCGTCAAGTACCTTCAGTGAACGGTACACTTCGACTGTGAAGTCAACGTGCCCTGGAGTATCGATGATGTTGAAACGGTGGTCTTTCCAGAAACAGGTCGTCGCTGCAGACTGGATGGTGATACCACGCTCCTGCTCCTGCTCCATGAAGTCGGTAGTCGCCGCACCTTCATGTACTTCACCAGTTTTGTGGATCTTACCAGTGAGCTTCAGGATACGCTCAGTAGTTGTGGTTTTACCCGCATCTACGTGAGCGAAGATGCCTATATTTCGGTATTTGCTTAAATCAGTCATGGTTTCACTCTGATTAGTGGGTGTAAAAAAGTGCGCGCATTATACGCGCCTTAGACCAATGATGGAATAGCTGTAAGTGGTGGGATTGGCTAAAAGTTGTTCAACCGGCTGAAGTGTGTTTGTGTTGCTATATATAGCTGACTGAATCTGGCGAAAAACTTAGTTTTTAGCAAAAAATGGGTTGGCGAAGCTTGACTCTGGGTCTGATAGCGTTAAACTTTCGCGCCGACTCGGACTCTCTTTGTGAAAGCGTGTCCGCTAATTTAAGTGATCAATCAAGGGATACAGCCCGTGGCTAAGCAACAATTTGAACGTAACAAACCACACGTTAACGTAGGTACAATCGGCCACGTTGACCACGGTAAAACTACACTGACTGCAGCGCTGACT
>JGI26081J50195_1000478_pt1 | contig 17291 bp, 20 predicted proteins | sample SaaInl74LU_5_DNA_FD_50195 | JGI IMG/M metagenome (IMG submission 50195) | reverse complement strand
ACGATCGCAATTGTAAGATCTTGAGCAGAGACCGCAGTGGCCCCTGTGGTCGCAACTGCAACAGCAGCAACTGTGTTAAATAGAGATTTCATGTTTTCCTCCCTGAAATCGCGGTTGGTCGTTCAACCAGTCCGCCATCATTGAGGTATTAACTATTCTGTCACAAATATTTTTGCCACAAATAGTAATACTTTTTTTACACCTTGAGAAAATTTCAGGAAGATTTTCGGTGGTTTTGTACATGAAGGAGGCATTTGGCGCCAGCAACCCTCATTCAGGCGCAGCGCTCAGCGGGTGGTCAGCCCCACAGAGCTACTCCTATAGAAAGACCGCGTAGATACGCGAAAATCGTAAATCTCCATGACCCGTGGCAAAACCAGGCAGCGCTGGCCCCGGGACTGCGTTGACATGGCGGTGTGCAGAGGTTTCACAAAATATCCTATACTTTGGTATCTGTATACTATTCTAATGAATGAGAAATTTCGGTTGCCCCCTACTACAAAAGTCTATCCATTAATGAGATTATTATTACACTATTGATACTTGAAATGGATTCATGACCTCAACAAACCTGAATTGCATTCGCAAAACCTGGTCTCTTGCAGCCTTGAACAAGATGCAAGTCGCTCTGATTTTTTACGCGNATCTGTTTCGAATAGCACCGGAAACGGAGGCATTATTTAAAAATGATCTCACGTCGCAGGGTGAAAAATTGATGGACACATTGGCCTTCGTTGTGGACCATCTTGACGAACCAGAAACTCTCCTCCCGGCCGCATGCGATCTGTCCGTGCGCCATGTGGGCTATGGGGTCACAGAAGAACACTATGCGTTTGTGAAACGCGCTTTGTTAACGACTTTTGCAGATTTTTTGGGCCCTGATTTTGGACCGAAGGAACATGCAGCTTGGTCACAAACCTATGATGAATTGGCAAGCCACATGATTGCGGCGGCCCGGAATGCAGAAATGGAGAAATCTTAATTTATTGAAAAGATTGCTTATATATTCTACAAGACATCATTGATTCAATAATTTGTAACGGTTGAGTAAGGGGTGAAGACTATTATCGTGGCTATGTCGGCGACCGATTCAGTGCATATTATACGCGAACTGCAAAGGCTCGTGACCAATGACGGCAGGGTGGAGCACCACATCCGTGGTGGCCGTGACATCAAAATCAATCGCAACCCGTTCTGGCCGGCCTATGAAATCGGAGGCGAGTAGCAGGCCCACCGTCTGTATGCGCCCATCTTCCAGGGTTTTGGACAGAGAAACCACGCCTGTGACCACGGAGGCAACAAACTCCAAAGGCGCGCCCCGCTGCATGATCTGCGCGCCGGCGGAAAAGTTGCGGTATGTTTTAATCGCTGCGAGTTGATCGAGCTCCGCCGCATCACAGCGCGCACAGACCGCGCGGTGCCGAATAGGGCATGCGGTGCAGTCGATCGGGCGGAGGTCAGACATGCGGGTCATTTACAATANATTTCANGATCACAGCTACANCATATTTATGCAGCGCCNTGGCAGAAATCAACAGCNGCGGTAAGATCCTTAGCCTGTCGTGGGGTGGTCTTCGGCAGTCAGTGCTTTTTGCGGCGCGCTGCGTAAGATCACATAGCCAAATAGGCCTGAAACCACAGATCCCAGCAAAACACCTAAGCGCACGGCATTCATCTTGTCATCCGCGCCAAAGGCCAGAGATCCAATGAAGAGGCTCATGGTAAAACCCACCCCCGTCAGCGCAGCAATGCCGTAGATATGCCTCCAGCTGACACCCTGCGGCAGCCGCGCAAACCCGGTTTTAACCGCAAGAACTGTCGCGCCCATGACCCCAATCTGTTTTCCGATGAAAAGCCCTGCGGCAATACCCAAGGTCAAAGGCTGTGCAAAATCGGCCCAGGTCAAACCCGTGAGTGTGACCCCCGCATTGGCAAATGCAAAAATCGGCAAAATCATATAGGCAACCCAAGGATGCAGCGCATGCTCAAGATGGTGGAGCAAGGAGTGGTCGCCATCCTCGCGCTTCATCGGAACGGTTAAGGCGATCATCACTCCGGCCAGGGTCGCATGCACACCAGATTTCAAAACAAAAACCCACATCAAGACGCCAATCAAAACATATGGCGCCGCGCGTTTCACCCCAGCGCGGTTCAATCCGACAGCTACGGCAAACCCAAGCAGAGCAAGGGTTAGCGCATTGGTAGACAGGTCTGAGGTATAAAATACCGCAATGATCACAATTGCGCCGAGATCGTCAATAATGGCCACGGCCAGGAGGAAGACTTTCAACGCCAAAGGCGCGCGGCTGCCGACCAAAGCCAAAATTCCGAGCGCAAACGCAATATCTGTTGCCGTTGGGATAGCCCATCCCACAAGGGTTTCTGGGGATCCCGAGTTGATGAAATAATAGACCAAACCCGGCACAGCCATTCCGCCCAGCGCCGCTATAATGGGCAGGGCAGCCTTATCAAAGCTCGACAACTCACCGGCAAGAACTTCACGCTTGATCTCCAGCCCGACCAGGAAGAAGAAAATCGCCATGAGCCCGTCATTGATCCACAAAAGTGCCGGTTTTGAAATCTCAAAGCTGGCAATCCCAATACGAACATTTGTGTCCAATATTCCAGAATAGATCGGAGCAAGGGTTGTATTGGCAAAGAGCATGGCCAAGAGCGCCATGGCCATCAGCACCAATCCGGCGCTGGCCTCCAGCTTGAGGAACTCCTGAATACGGGTTAGGGCTTTTGTCATCTGCGGCGCTCCTCATAGCATGTCATTTGCATATGAGGTTTGGACCCCAAAGATCAAGGGCTAGGCTTGCATAATTTGCACCGCTTTCGCCGCGCCAACCTTGAGATTAAAACGCCATCAAAACCGTGCCAATGAGGGTGCATCCGATCACCGCATAGCCGCCGTCAATCACAGTCAATTGAAACGGCTTGCCGGCAAATTCATTGTTCATCATCATCCAGGGCACAATCAAAAACGCGCCAATGCCAAACCCTGCAATCGCACCGCCAGAGATGGAGGTCACCCCACTGGCCGCGAGCACATGGCGCATCATCCCGGCGACCAGAACTGCCGAGACCGCACTCAGAATATAGGGCCGTGGGTTTGAAGCATTCAACGGCTTGCCATCTGCCCCTTGCGCCACGCCAGACGCGGCCATCCAAGGGCCAGATAAAACCATGTACCAAAGGGCACCGAAGAAAAATGATGCGGCCGCCGCCGCCAATACATTGAAAATTTCCATAATATGCCTCCGAATAAGAATAGGCCTATGTTAAAAAGGTAAAAATTCTATGTAAAGGGTCGCGACAAGCGCGCGGTTCACCGCGCCGACAGCTCAAGTATGATGTCCCATTCTTCATCGCGAACCGGTTGCACCGAAAGCCGTGTATATTTGACCAAAGCCATATCCGCCAGTCGCGGGTCTTCTTTACACATGTGCAAGGTGACAGGTTTGGCCAATGACCTGACGGCGCGGATATCAACACACTCCCACCGAGGATCTTCGGTTTGACTGTCTGGATGCGACAGGGCGCAGACCTCCACGATGCCGACAATCGCCTTCTCACTCTGCGAATGATAGAAAAACGCCTGATCGCCCAGCTGCATCGCGCGCATATTATTGCGTGCCTGATAATTGCGAACGCCGTCCCATTCTTCTCCGGCCTCGCCTTTTGCCTGTTGATCTGCCCAGGACCAGGTGGCTGGCTCCGATTTGAACAACCAATAGGCCATCAGCCGATGACTTTCTTCCACTGGCTCAGCGTCACGCTTTCGAACAATCCAGCCTTGTTATAGGGATCATTTTCGGCCCAGGCCTGCGCTGCGGCCATATTTTCAACCTCCAGAACAATCAGCGAGCCGCACATTTGCTCGGCGTCGTCCAAAAACGGGCCTGCCATTTCAACAAGGCCAGTCTCCTTAATATAGGCCAAATGCGCGTCACGCGTCTCCACGCGCAGGTGCAGATGTCCAGGTTTATCGCGGGTGATAACAGCAATACGCATTATAATTCCTTTCTGAGGGGCCGCGCCATGAGGGCTGCCAAAGCTTGCGACACAGTTATCGCGCCAGAACACAGGCCCGCAACCGCTTTTGTAATCGGCATATCGATATCAAGCCGCTCCATGATCGGCAAAAGCGCCAAAGCTGTGGCCCTGCCTTCTACGGTGACCGCCTTATCAAAGGCCTGGCCCCTCCCAAGTGCGAGACCGAATTGGTAGTTTCGTGATTTTTGGGATGTGCATGTGAGACAAAGATCACCAAAGCCTGACAGACCCGCCAAAGTTTCTGGTTGCGCGCCAAGTTTCACCGCATAGCGCATGATTTCGGCCTGTCCGCGCGTGATGAGCGCCGCCCGCGCACTTTGCCCAAGCCCCGCGCCAATAGTGGCACCACAGGCGATAGCAATGACATTTTTCAACGCCCCACCAAGCTCAGCCCCGATGGGATCACTCGAGGTATAAAGCCGCAATGTTTCTGTGGATAAAGCCGCCTGCCAGGCACCGGCATCCTCTTGCGCCGCGGCAGCAAGGGTCAAGGCTGTTGGCAAGCCGCCCGCGATATCCGCGGCAAAGCTTGGACCCGTCAGCAAGCCTGAAGGGCCCGCCACATAAACGGATCGCAACACCGAATAACCACCCAGACCAGTCGTCAGATCCACCCCCTTGCTGCACCCAATCAACGGCTGACCGGCAAACAAAGGCACCAATTCGCTCAAGGCCGCATGGGTGGCTTGCAATGGAATGGCACTCAATATGAAGTCCGCGCCCTGTAGGGCCATTTTGGCATCACAGGTCACCGTGATATTTTCAACCAAGGTGACATCTGGCAACCGCGGTGATTTGCGGCTCTGCGCCATCTCACGGAGCGCTGCCCCGTCGCGTCCCCAGAGGCGGACGTCATGGCGATCCGACAGGGCAACCGCCAGAGCCGTACCGAAGGCGCCGGCGCCCAGAATGCACACAGTCATGACACGTCCTTTGATTTGCTCATTGCTCGGCCCCTGTTGCGCAAATTTGTCCTAAGGCCTAACATCGTTGCAGTTCCTGCTCAATCCTACGGTGGACGATTGCCCAATATATTGCTCACGCGCCCTCATGCCCAAGCACGTCACTTTGCGGATGCGCTCATCGCGCAGGGTGTGCAGCCAGATCAAATCACAATTGACCCAATCATGAAGATTGCCCCGGTCGAGACAGCCTGTGACATCTCAGCCTGCACAGGGTTGATCATCACCTCGGCCAACGCGCTGTCATATTTGCCAGTGGCACTCAGAGGGTCGCGCTTGCCGTGCTATTGCGTTGGAGACTCCACCAGCCAGGCCGCGCGCGCCTTGGGGCTGAACGCATACCATTTGGCCGATACGGCCAGAGACCTCTGCGAAGCCCTGCCAACAGTCTGCCAAGAGGGACCGCTGCTGCATCTACGGGGCACCCATACAACCCTCAACATGGCGGAGCATTTTCGCAGCACCCCCTTGCCGGTTGAAAACGTGGTTGTCTATGAGCAAATCGCGCTTCCTTTACAGGCGGAAACCCATGAGAGTTTGCGTCGATCCTCACCCGTCATTCTGCCGATTTTTTCTGCCCGCAGCGCCAAACTTCTCGGGAAACTTGCGTTGGATTGGCGGCCGCATTGGGCCGTGGCTTTGAGCCCCGCCATAGCCGCGCTGTGCCAAGAGGCTGGCTTTGGTCAGATCACCACAGCCGCCCAACCCAACAGACAAGCCATGGTGGCAGTCATAACACCGCTCATGGATGTGAAGAGTGGTTGAGAGATTTNGCCCAGGCGGATAGGTTTGAAACAGGGCGAAAGANAAAAGGTAAAAATCGTGTCCAATAAAGATCCTAAAGACGCAACCGGGCGGCCCATTGAGGATGCTGAACTAGTGGAGCAATCGGACCCTGGCACCGCTCCACCAGAGGATCCCGCGGCACGCGACACCCCCAATAATTCGAAATTTCAGGTCATATTGCCGTTTTTAGCTGGTGGGGTTTTGGCCGGTGGGCTCGGCTTTGGCGCTGCAGTCCTGCCTGCTTATCTCAACCCCTCAGATCCTCTGGCGCCCATCGTTTCTGCGCAAGACAGTCTGGCGAAGCAGCTGGCGGAGCAAGAGACGCAGATTAAACAAATCGAAGCCAAGCCCGCACCGAAAGATCACAGCGCCACACTCATTGCCATGACCGAAGCGATTGACGCGCTGCGCCGTGACATCGACCAGCGCCAGACAAAGATTGAAACACAGCTGCAAGCGCTTACCCTTCGACTTGAGGAGGTGGAAAAGCAACCATTGGCGCAAAGCGTCTCGCCCCAAGCGATCAAAGCCTACGAAAGCGAGCTGGCCAAATTGCGCAGCGATCTGGCGCAGGTCGTGCAATCGGCAAGCGCACAGATAGAGCAAACAAAAGCCAAAGCAGAAGAGCTGCAAATGACCACCGACGCCCGCACGCGGACCGGCACCATCACCGCGGCGCTCAATGCCATCAGAGCCGCTGCCGAAAATGGCGCAGGCTATGAAGCGGCGCTCTCTGATTTGATCTCCGCGACAGAGATTGACCTGCCCGAAGCCTTACAGGCCCATGCCAAGAATGGCGTGGCTCAACTGGGAGGTTTGCAAGATCGGTTTTCGCCCGCCGCGCGGGCCGCTTTGAAGGCGATACGTCTGGCCGAGGGGCCTCAGACGGGGGAGAACCGCCTGCTCGCCTTTTTGAAAGCCCAATTTGGCGTCCGGTCTTTAGAGCCGCAGCCGGGCAATTCAGCAGAGGCTGTGCTGTCGCGCGCGCAAGCGGCCGTGACCAAGGGCGATCTCACTGCGGCTCTTTCAGAACTCTCTGCCCTGCCGCAACTGGGCCAAGATCACCTGCAAGATTGGATCGCCGCTGCACAAAGCCGCGTGGCTGTGCAAGCCGCACTTTCAGAATTGTCCAGCGCCCTAAGCGGCAATTGAGGAAAATAGAATGCTTTGGTCCCTCATTAAAATCCTAATTTTCGTGGCCATGGTGATGCTCATCAGCTTTGGCGCCGGCCGCCTGATGGAGGCGCAAGGCGGCGTCATGATTCAATATGCCGGATTGGAGTTGTCCTTCGGCGCGCTGCAAGCTGCCCTATTGGTTCTGGGTTTGCTGGTAAGCTTTTGGCTTGTGCTCAAACTCTTGGGTTTGGTGGTTGCGCTTCTACGGTTTATCAATGGCGATGAAACCGCCCTGTCGCGCTATTTCGATCGCAACCGTGAGCGCCGCGGGTTTGAAGCTCTTTCCGATGGGTTGATGGCTCTGGCCAGCGGCGATGGTCGCGATGCAATGGCCAAGGCAAGAAAAAGCCGATCGCCTGCTGAACCGCCCGGATCTGACCAATTTGATCATGGCACAGGCCGCTGTGGCCAATGGAGATCGGCAGACCGCCAAGGCGACTTATAAGAAATTGCTAAAGGATCCCAAAACCCGTTTTGTTGGCACCTATGGCCTACTGCAACAACATTTGCAGGATGGCGACACAGAAGTGGCGCTGAAACTGGCCGAACATGCTTTTGCACTTAAGCCGCGGCATGGCGAAACACAGGATGTGTTGCTCAAACTGCAAGCGGGCCGAGAAGATTGGCGCGGGGTACGGACAACCCTGACCGCCAAGCTGAAACATGGGAGTTTACCAAAAGATGTGCACAAGCGCCGCGATGCGGTTTTTGCCCTCTCCCAGTCCCGTGATTTGCGCGCAGAGGGCAAGTTGGACGAGGCGCAAATCTACGCGGTTGAAGCCAACCGGCTTGCACCCGGTTTGGTGCCCGCCGCCCTACTGTCCGCCGAAGGCCATCGGGAACAAAAGAATGTCAAACAGGCAAGTCCGCATTCTGCGCGCGGCCTGGCAATTGGCGCCCCATCCAGACCTCGCGGCCGGTTTTGCCGCCCTCGCCCCGGATGAAGCCTCCGCGGCCCGCCTCAAACGGTTTGGACAGTTTACCAAAGGTACAGAATCTCATCCCGAAACCAAAATGCTGATGGCGGAACTTTACGTCGCAATGGCCGATTTTGATGCGGCCCGGCAGGCGCTTGGGGACCTTGCAAAGACCGATCCCACAATGCGCGCATTGACCATTCTCGCGGCCATTGAGCGCGGCGACGGGGCCGATGATCAATCTGTGCGCCGGCTCTTGACCCAAGCCATTTCCGCCCAGCGCGACCCACAGTGGATTTGCGATAACTGCGGGCATGTCCATCACGATTGGGAGCCAGTCTGTCTCAATTGTGAAGCCATAGACAGCATCGCTTGGAAACGCCCACCAATGTCCGAGGCGGTGAGCCCAGATATGCTGCCGTTGATCGTCGGTCATATGGCGCGGTCAGATGAGGATTTCCCGCCTCTTTTAGAGCCAGAGGACTTGAGCCAAGCAGACGCAAGCGCTGTGAAAATAGCTGCCGATGATACGCCGCTTAAAGAATAAGCTCGCTGCAGTATAAGCCGTGCAAGACTTCCAACACGGCCGCCACATGCTCGCCTTTCAGGGAATAATATATGGTTTGCTTGTCGCGCCGGGTGTTCACCAACTCGGAGTCGCGCAGCTTGCGCAAATGATGCGACATGGCCGGCTGTGACAGGCTCGCATTGATCGCCAACTCCTGTACATTCTTCTCGCCGCCCAGCATGGTGCAAAGAATCCGCAGCCGCGCAGGATGCGACAGCATCTCCATCAACCGCGCAGCTTCGGCGATCTGAGGCTCCAACCTCTCAAAATTTAAATTCGACACATCAATCTTTCCCATAGGTGGAAGTCCTATGCAAAAAACGGCTTTTATACAAGATATTTTAAGGTTTGGATGATAGGTGCAGCTTCAGGTTGATGACGGTGGCCGGGTGAGGGTTGCCCGTCGCGGCCGACCTTATGTCCCAGAGGCGCAGCCCAAATCCAACATTGGCGCAATGCAGGCGGCGATGGTGGCGGCGTCCTCTTCATGCGCCAGATGCCCAAGATTGGGCAGGGCTTGGTAATCTGCATTCGGCAACAAAGCGGCCGCCCGTTGGGAGGTTGCGCAGGGCACCGCAAGATCATTGGAAGACGCAATCAGATGGGTCTCAGTTTGTAATCTCGGCAACCGCGCCAATAGCGGTTCAAGATCCCACTGCGCCATCATTTGCAAGGTGGCCCCAATATGAGAGCGGCTGCGCATCAACTCTTTGTAAAATTCTAAATCCGCCGCCGTAAGAGTTGAACCGGTGCCTTTGAGAATGCGATCGACTGTTTGGTCATGACCGGCAATTTTACTCAGGAGACTGCTTGAGAACGGCATGTTGGCGATGGCCTTTGCCAAAAGCGGAAATAAAACCCCCGCGACACCGCGAAAGTGATCAAGCGCAGCGTTGATCCCGATAACTTTACAGTCAAACTTCGCAAGCTCCGCAAGGCGAAGCGCAATTGCAGCGCCCGCGGAATGGCCAATAATGACCTTGGGCGCGAGATCAAGCGCCGTCAAACAGCTGGTTAGGTCTTCAGCCATGTGATCCAACCCGCAACGTTGCTGCGCACCCAGGCGGGTAAAGCCTTGACCCGGCAGATCCACCATAATCACGCGGTATCTATCGGTTAGGAAAGGCACGAGGTGTTGCCAGCTGTGGGTTGTACTGCCAGCACCATGAATCAGCAAAATCACCGGCCCAGTTCCGATATCCTGAATATGCCATAAATGCGGTTTTTGCAGCGTAAACTGCGAATACTGCGCAAAGGGCCAATATGGCTTTGCGTGCTGCCAGTTCATCACGAATGCGCCAAAGCTGAAGAGACGGCACCGGACACTGATTTTGCATCCGAGCGGGGCAAAGCAATGTAGTGTGCCCGCATTTTCCCAGCCAGGGTTTGTAGCGTTTTCTCTGGCCGAATGGTTGTGTCGATAACCAAAGCCGGGATCTGCGCCTCAGCAATCTTTTGTGCCAACATCAATGCGTCCGCCGCCGCTTGCGCGCGATCATTCGATCCATCAAGCGCCACATTGGCACGCCCATCGGTTAGCAAAATCAACGTCGGCGTCAGACCATTGCGCCGTTCTTGCAATGCAAGTTGAAACGCGGCCGCAAGCCCGGCAGCTAAGGGCGTGGCTCCGCCACCGGGGAGCGCGGCCAGCCGCTTTTTGGTTTGCACAAGTGATCTTGTTGGAGGCAGTAACGCCTCGGACCCCGTTCCACGGAACGCATAAAGCGCCACATGATCCCGTCGAGCATAGGCCTCGCCAAGCAGCAGTTCGACCGCGCCCTTGGCCTCAGCCAAGCGAGCAACGGCAGCGGAACCTGACGCATCCACCGTGAAAATAAGCAGGCGATCTGACCCAATTTCATAGCGTTTATGACGCAAATCAGAGGCTTTGAAAATCGGTCCCACGGCCTCAGGATTTGCAGCCTTGCGCAGAGTTTGCCAAGGAATTGCAGCCCGCAAGCTGGCCACGAGATCAACCCGGGCGCCACTGTTCTTGGGGCCCAATCTGGCCGGCAAGGGACGCCCGCGGTGATTTCCTTTGCGGCGCGCGCCAGATCCCGAGCCAGACGCAGGCTGTTTTACCACAGTTTGCAACTGGGCCAAAACACCCGGCGGCAGGACGGCCTTGACGGCTTCGATCATTAAGTCATTCGGCGGTATGGCTTGATTTGGGTCTTGCGGCGCCTCCGCTGGGTTTGTCTGTTCAGATGGCGCCTCCGGCTCTGGATCCTGAGGCAAGCGCGTGGCCCTATGTGGGTAAACCAGCATCACGGCCAGTTTTAAATCTTCTTCCGTCACCTCATATCGGGCGTGAAGGGCCGCATGAGCTTGCGCCGCATAGCCCAGCAAGAGCGGAGCACGCAGGCTTGAAATGCCGAGCGATGCGGCCAGGATAACAGCCTCCTCCATCACTTCAGCCGGCAGAGTTACACCACGGACCGCAGCGCGGATGTCTTCCAATGATCTGGGCAATGTCATGGGTGATAAATCTTGCAGGGCCAAATCGTCGAGGGTGACATGAAACGCCAGGCGATCTGTCAGCGCATCCGGCAGGCCATCCCCGACCTCCACGCCTTCATCCAAGGCGAGAAGAGCATGACCACGGCCCTCCTCCAAGGCTTGGCATATTCGCGCAGAAAACTGTGGTGCGCTGCGCTCCGCCATAGGAAGTATGAACAATGACGGTGCGCAGTCAAAAATACTTTTGCGCGTCACCAATTGGCGCCCCGCCAAAGAGGCCGTTAAATCAATATCGCCGTTGAGAACCTCAACCGTCATGTGATGCTGCAACTTGACCTTGGCCAGATCGAGCGATTGAACGGCGGCAAGCATTGCGGCCTGAGCGGGGCCGGCGCGGGCACGAATAACCAAGCCCCCAAGCCTTTGGGGATCTATCGCAAGGAGCGTAATCGCCAGCTGCGCCCTCTCCCAAAGGGTCATATCAATCGCCTAAAATTTCTGAGACGGTCCGCGCCACCCGACTGCTTGAGCCAGACTCGTCCAAAGGATCGCGGCGCAATCTATGGCGCAGAGCCAGCACGGCGGTCTTGCGGATATGCTCATCTGTGACAGCCTGATCACCTGCAAATGCAGCAAAGGCCCGCGCCGCTTTCAAAAGCGTCAATTCCCCGCGCAACCCATCCGAACCCAAGGCGATGCAAAGCTCCGCGACGCGGCGCAGGGCGCTATCGGCAGTTTGCAAATCTGCCAAAGCGGCGCGCGCGGCGACAATGCGCGCCCGCAGAGTGGCGTCTTCCGACTGCCAATGCGCAATAAAGGCCTCATGGTCATTCTCGTAAGCGTCACGGCGCTTTATGACCTCAATTCTTTCATCAATATTTGTAGGGGACAGCACATCGACAGACAGTCCGAAGCGATCCATCAATTGCGGCCGCAATTCGCCCTCTTCGGGTTGCCAGAGCCAACCAATACGAAACGCGCGGCATGGCGAATGGACAGACCCTCGCGTTCCACGACATTTTCACCCGATTGCGCCACATCCAGCAGATCCACAATGTGATCTTCAAGAAGATTCACCTCATCTATATAAAGATACCCGCGGTTCGCCTGGGCAAATAGGCCGGGTTGAAAGGCTTTCTCACCCTTGGTTAATGCTTTTTCGATATCGAGCGCCCCGGTGACACGATCCTCCGACGCGCCCAAAGGCAGATCCACAACGGGCGTGGCAATGCTTTGCACACGCGCGTCCGATATTTCGCACCACGCGGGGCAATCTTTGATGTCAGCGCTATTCACCGGGCAGGCCTTTACAGCGAGGATTGGCGGCAACAGTCCCGCCAAAGCCCGCACCGCCGTAGATTTGCCGGTACCACGCTCTCCAAAGACAAGAACCCCTGCGATCGATGGATCAATAGCGGTTAACACCATGGCCAGTTTCATATCATCCTGTCCAACAATGGCTGAGAAAGGAAAAGGCTGCTTCATGAGATATCCAGTTTTTTTAGAGGGGAGTCGCCCTCCCAAGTGCCTGTGTCTGCGATGAGGGTAAACCGGGCGTAGAGTTCTTCTTTGAACCATCCCTCCATCCGCACGGCCTGAATGGCCCGCGCATGATGCCCTTTGCGTGCAAAATTGTTCATATGCTCCAAGCTGGGCCATATGGAGAAGGTCACCTGTTGGAACCAGGGCACTTCACCAATTCCGATCTTGAAAACAACATTGGGATCTTGGCCAATCACCTGTGAAATATTAGGGACACGGCGCCAAAATCGGGCCAGGTTTCGCGGCCGCAGCGTGGCGCGGGTGATCACCGCAAGCGGGCCATTCTGATTTTGAGTCGTTGTGGAAAATGGAGTTTGGCCCGACCACTGGCCCCGCGCTGTCTCCGCTTTCATAAAAACGGTCCAGTTTTCGATCGCCTGCTGACGGTAGCGTGCGAAGATAGCGCTCTGTTGCAAGCTGCGCTCCGCGGTTTGCCGATCCGGCCAAGTCGCCAGCACCGCGTAGACAGACACATTGGGTTTGGGCGTAAAGCCTTCATTGGAGCCAGATCCAAATAATTTCCAAAATCCAATACCCGGTACGCGCGACATCTGCCCTCTGGCCAGACCCATCATAGCGAAGGCCCAAAGTCGCGAGCGAACGGACCCAAAACGAAAGAAACTAATTGTGACGATCTGCGTCATGCCCTGTGCACCTGGTAAATGTGTCAGAATATGTTGACACATTATCCTTGCATTGGGAAGCTCATAAGACCTATGGTTGTAAATAATTCTAGACAGATGGCGGGCGAGAAATTTATGACCAACCCTGATCAAAGCACCCAAGACAACCGCGCGGTTGTGATTGGCGCCGGCCTGGGCGGGCTGGCGGCAGCGATGCGGTTGGGCGCAAAGGGCTATGCGGTCACTGTGTTGGACAAGCTTGATCGTGTTGGCGGCCGTGGCTCCTCAGTCACACAAGACGGTCACCGATTTGATTTGGGGCCGACGATTGTCACTATGCCGAAAGTGTTTGAATCCCTCTGGGCCGCCTGTGGTCGAGATTTTCACGCAGATGTAGATCTGCGACCGCTCGAGCCCTTCTATGAGATTCGTTGGCCGGATGGGTCATATTTTCGGGCCAGCGGCGATGATGAGAAAATGCAATCCGAGGTCCAGAGGCTGAACCCTGCGGATCTGCCCGGCTACAAACGCTTTTTGAAAGACTCGCAGAAACGCTATATCATCGGCTATGAGGGTATGGTGGCCGAGCCCATGCACCGGCTTTGGGAAACCCTAAAAGTCCTGCCGACATTTGCCATGCTGCGCGCGGATCGTTCAATTTATGGTCTGGCCGCGCGGCGCGTCAAAGATGAGCGGCTCAGAATGGCCCTCTCCTTTCACCCCTTGTTCATCGGTGGCGACCCGATGCATGTCACCTCAATCTATGCTTTGGTGGCGCATTTGGAAAAAACTTATGGTGTGCATTACGCGATGGGCGGAGTGCAACAGATTGCGGATGCCATGGCCGCAGTGGTGCGCGCCCAAGGCGGGCAAATTCACCAAAACGCAGTCGCGGATGAAATTCTTATCAAGAACGGGGCTGCGCAAGCGGTTGTTCTCACCGACGGCCAAAGGTTCGATGCGCCATTGATTGTAAGCAATGCCGATGCCGGTCATACCTATGATCACCTCCTGCGCAAACACAGCCGTCGCCGCTGGACGACCGGAAAACTTGCGCGCAAGCGCTGGTCAATGGGCTTATTCGTTTGGTATTTTGGAACGCGGGGAACCGCGGGCCGATGGGCGGATGTGGGGCATCATACGATCGCCAATGGACCACGCTATAAGGGACTGTTGCGAGACATCTTTCTCAAAGGCCGTTTGTCGGACGACATGAGCCTCTATATCCACAGGCCATCTGTGACCGACCCAAGTGTCGCGCCCGCGGGGGATGATACATTCTATGTACTATCACCCGTCCCACATTTGGGCTGGAAGAACAAAGTCGATTGGCAAAAGGAGATGCCGATCTACCGCGCCAAGGTGGCCGCCGAAGTGGAGAAATTGATGCCCGGCTTCGAAGCCTGCATTTCAACGGAAACAATTTTCACCCCCGAAACCTTTGAGGATCGCTATCTCAGCCCGCATGGCGCAGGATTTTCCATTGAGCCGCGCATTCTGCAGAGCGCTTGGTTCCGACCCCATAACGTGAGCGAAGAGGCACGCGGCCTCTATCTTGTTGGCGCAGGAACGCATCCGGGCGCCGGGCTGCCTGGCGTCATCTCCAGCGCAGAGGTCTTGTCAAAACTTGTGCCCGATGCGCCGGTTGCACAGAGCAAAACACGGATGGCCGCTGAATGATACGCGCTGATGATCTGGAGCATTGCCGCAACGTGATCCGCACCGGGTCATTGTCTTTTCATGCTGCATCAAAATTATTGCCCGCCTCCGTCCGTGATCCGGCCTTGGCGCTCTATGCCTTTTGCCGATTGGCCGATGACGAAGTGGATGAGGGGCAGAACAAGACCCGCGCCGTGATTGAATTGCAAGAACGGTTGGCACTTGTCTATGCGGGACGACCGCGCAATGCCCCCGAGGATCGGGCCTTTGCTTCAGTGGTGGAGGCTTTCGAAATGCCAGCCGCCCTGCCCGAAGCTCTGCTTGAAGGCTTGGCATGGGACGCAATGGAGCACCGCTATTCCAGCCTCTCGGACCTGCGCGGCTATTGCGCCCGCGTGGCCTCTGCCGTGGGTGCAATGATGTGTGTCTTGATGCGCGTGCGCGATGCAGACGCATTGGCGCGGGCTTGCGATCTAGGTGTGGCGATGCAGCTGACAAATATTGCGCGGGATGTGGGCGAGGATGCACGGGCAGGACGAATTTACCTGCCACTTGAGTGGATCGATGCCGAAGGGCTTGATCCACAGCAAGTTTTGAGCGTGACCGAGGCGACGCCAGAACTGCGCCGTATGGTTAAAAAACTATTATCCGAGGCCCATGCGCTCTATGTGAGATCCGAGGCCGGCGTTGCCGCATTACCGCTGAATGCCCGTACGGGAATCTATGCGGCCCGCTATATTTATGACGCAATCGGTCAAGCCGTGGCCCGCAATCACTATGATTCCATCACCCACCGGGGCCGAACAACTAAAGCACAGAAAATGGCGCTTCTTGCAAAATCGTCGCTCCGAACAGCCGCAGGTTTGGTCATGCCAAGGTCCCCAGTGCTCTACGCGCGACCGCTGCCGGAGGTTCAGTTTTTAGTTGATGCCGTGGCCATCAACGAACGCCATGCCATGTCATGGGGCCAAGGGCATACCGGCGCTTTTATTGCCGCCATGGCCGAGCTGAAACGCAAAGAACGCGCCCAATCCAGCGGCGCTATGCTCGCAGAATAGTTAGAATTTCCACTTTGACCGGCGCGGCACACGGCAAGCCAGCATGGGTTTGATGATCGGTGAATCAAAGCGGTTGAGATCGAGCGCTTCATGCACCCCCTGCACCCGCTCACCATTCAGCACGGTTTCGACAACGGATCGGGAGTAAAATGGCGCATCAAGCATGGATTTGATCTGCTTTGGTCGATGCCCTGGATCAGCACGGGTGGCGCGGGGAAGAGCCCAGAGCGTTCGGTTGAAGCGCGCAGATCCCGGCGCCGAAACATGTGCGGCCTGGCCGTCCGGGGTAAATCCAATAGCCGCCTCCAAGCGCGTGCCATCGCGGCGCTCAGCATCATAAAAACAGGTGGCCCCGGATTGAGTCGGATACCGAGCCCAGGTCCAAGAGCTAAAATCCTCCTCTAGGGCGCGCGTGCCAAAGTTGCTGTCAAAATAGCCATGCCCATCAAACTGCCAACCCTCCGCCTCTAGATCGACAGAAATACGCGCAATTGGAGCAAACGGACGCCAGACATGGGCCCCATCAGCTGTGAGCGGCAATTCAATTTGTGTGAGGGCCGGCGGGGTCAAAGTGATCCGCCCCCGCATTCTAGAAATGATGGGCAATGAAGATATTTCATCCACATCAATCACCAATTGCTTTCCGGTCCAATGCAGAGACGATGGGCCTATGGTGAGCATGTCCGAAGTTTGCCGCAACGCTGTCTGGCCACGGTCTGTCATGGCAAAGCGGCCACCTCGACCATAGGTTGCAACATTGATGCAGCAATGATTGCTGGGGTTCCCACGGCCCGACCAAGCATACCATGGCGAGAAGACCGAACCGATAAAGCCGATGACAGAAACGGCACGCTTGCCATCATCGCTGACGCCATCAATATACCACCAGGCATAGCCACCTGGCGGCACCTCTATGTCAAAGTGAGGTCGCTCAAGATCGCCGCGGCCGCATGCTTGGCGGAGAGTGTCGCCATCGGCACCCCGGCCCCCGGATGCGCTCCCCCGCCCACCAGATATAGCCCCTTGGTTTTCGTTCGGGCGGTTGGACGCGCGAAGGCCGCCATCATTCCATGCGGGGATCGCCCGTAGAGGGATCCGTCCGAGCCCGGAAACATCTGCGCGAAATCCTCGGTCATCGTCAGTGTGCTGGGCGGTGGGCGCGGTGTGAAGCTCAGCCCGTGACGCGCGAGGTGATCTAGAAGTATTGTCTGACATTGTTCGCGAACCTTTTGTGAGGGGACTGCCGTTGCTGCGCTGGGCGGATGGTTTAGGATTACTTCAAATCGCTCTTGCCCACTGGGCGTTGTGGATCCAAACCGATCTTGAGCACAAATGTAGAGCGTTGGATCATGTTGCGGTGCACCCTGCGCCAATGGCCTATACTCCTCATCTGGATCCGCCGCGAAAAGCACATTATGCGCCGCGAGCGGCAGGCCTTGGACTTGCGCAGCGAAGCTCATGACATGGGCCGAAAGACTGCG
>JGI26081J50195_1000476_pt1 | contig 17370 bp, 11 predicted proteins | sample SaaInl74LU_5_DNA_FD_50195 | JGI IMG/M metagenome (IMG submission 50195) | reverse complement strand
CTGCCGGTAGTTGGCGCGAATGGGTTGAAACCAGCAGAGGTTGGGTCGTTTAATGCTTCGGTCATGAGCTGATTGCTCACACGATTGCGCGTGACGTCCTCGCGGTCGGCGCGCGACCAAGTGTATGCGCCTTCCCAGAACCAGCTGCCCACCTCGCCGCGCAGTCCGGCGAGCAATCGATAGGTATCTCCCGATACGTCGACACTGCGTGGCACCTGAGTAAAGCGGTAGTTATCGAGTTCTAGCTCAAGGCCATCACACGAAACACCGGTGCCGATAACGCTGTCGGGCAGGCGGTTGGGCGACGTGCAAGAACCGAGTGGGTTGTAATAGGCGTCGCCCGCCATACGGAACTTCGCGACGGCGCTCGAACGAGATGAAGGATGGCGCGTAGTGTTGGTATCTGAGTTATACCAGCTGAACTCGCCAAAGCCTTCCATGCCATTGTCGAAATCATGGTTTAAATACGTATAGAGATTACTGCGTTCGAGTTCGGAGTACAGGTCACGATTGTCGTTTAGGTTATAGCGATAGGTGCCCTGCCCATCGACAGCGCCACAGACCTCATCGTTGATGGTGTATTCACAGCGGCTGTCGCCGAGGGGGTAGGTTTCGAATTCGCCAGCGCTGTCGGTAATAACGTTACGCAGGCCATTGCTCGATACGCTTGGGCGAACATCGTACTGCCCATAACCCGAATTAGCGCTATCGTTGCGAAACATGGTGGTGTTGAATTCATTGTCGCCCACGCGGTCACGGAAGTCGCTGTTGGCCCAGCGCGGGTCATCTTGTGAATTAACACGATCGCGCTGAAAGAAATTGAAACTCGCGCCGACGTTGGTGCGCTCCTGATTAAAATTAGTACCCCACTCCACCGTGAGACGCTCATCGTCGCGGCCGATGCTTTCGTAGCTGTCCGCACGGAGGCTAACATTGAGCCCATCGAAGTCGTTCTTCATGACATAGTTAACAACGCCGGCGACTGCATCTGCACCGTAGATCGCCGAAGCGCCTTCGCGAAGCACTTCGGTTCGGCGCAGGCCCGTCACGGGAATAGACTGGACGTTAACTGTATTAACCGGCACGAAGCTGCCGCCTACCGATTCGGTTTGATAGGCCGCAGAGTTCACAACACGGCGTCCATTTAACAACACCAGCGTGTTTCCTGTGCCCAAATTACGCAGGTTAAACGCACCGATATCGCCGCGGGCGGAGTTTACGCCGCCCGAGATATTTTCTGATTCGCTAAAAAAATTCTGACCCTGCTCAGCCATAAACTCGAGGAGCTCGTCTCCCGAATTAACGCCCAATGCTTCGATATCGAGCTCGTTCATAATCGATACGGGAAGCGCATCGCTTATTTGCGCGCCACGGATTTGAGAGCCAACAACAACAATTTCGTCAATCTCTTGTTGCGCGAAAAGCGGCGCGCTGGCCGCACTTAAAAGCATCGCACTAGCGACACTGGCCGCCAATGGCCTTTTGCTAAAAGTAGTCATAGTTATTCCCTTGTAGATTTGAGTGGATAGCGCGTCATCGATTTCTTCACCGAGTTGCCGATTTGGGTATTTCACTTGGCGTGGGTTGAAGATTCGTTGCTAGCTTCCTTTATTGATTTCTTAACTAGATCCAAAATACTTCTATATCGAACTGATATTGAATACTATTTTTAGAGTTAAAAAAATTAAATGTCCAGTTTCATATAGTTAGGGCTCGCATTATCCAAAATTTTGCAATCAAATCAAATCATTTTGTCACCTCTTTTAGCCCATATGAGCGATGGACTAGCCGCGTCGGGAACGCGATAATACGGGCCGTCGAGACACTCACACTGCTGCAAGCCACTGCTGTAGCTTAGATTTAGCCTACGAGACAGACCCCTTCATGGCCGCAGACAAGTTCCGCTTTACCACTGTTACCGCCGTCGTCGTCGCCAATATGGTTGGCACTGGCGTGTTCACCAGCCTCGGGTTTCAGCTTCTCGACATTCAATCTGGCTTTGCGCTGTTAATGCTTTGGGCGGTGGGTGGCTTAATTGCCGTGTGTGGCGCCATGACCTACGCCGAACTCGGTGCAGCCCTGCCAAGATCTGGGGGTGAGTACAACTTTTTGAGCCGCATCTACCATCCGGCCGCGGGTTTCGTGTCGGGCTGGATATCGTCGACCATAGGCTTCGCTGGGCCGACCGCGTTGGCTGCAATGACTTTTGCCGCTTACATGCTCTCTATTTTTCCCGAATTTGGCGGCCCTTGGACCGAGCGCTTTATCGCCGCAAGCTTGGTTATCGCCTTGAGCATCGTGCACGCAACTAATCGCAGGAACAGCGGCGGCCTTCAGCTCGCATTTACGATCCTCAAGGTCATCATCATAATAGCGTTTGTGATTGCTGCGATTGTGCTGGTCGATACGCCTCAGCCTGTTGAGTTCTTCCCAAAGGACGGCGATTTTGGGGTGCTCACCTCGGGTGAATTTGCCGTATCGCTTATCTATGTGAGCTATGCGTTTGCAGGCTGGAACGCGGCAACCTATTTGAGCAGCGAAATGGAAAATCCGCAGCGGACTTTGCCGGGCATCCTTCTAACGGGCACCGTCATCGTCACGCTTATGTATGTCGCACTCAATTTCGCATTTCTTTACGCCGCGCCAATGGATAGCATGGCGGGAGAAGTTGAGGTGGGGTATATCGCAGCAGAGGCAGCCTTTGGCACTGTAGGCGGGCGCTTCACCGGCATCGTGCTTGCGATGCTCTTGATTTCGACTGTCAGTGCGATGGTTATGGCGGGGCCGCGTGTTATTCAAATGATTGGGGAAGACTTCCCGCTGCTAAGCGTTCTGGGCAAGACCAACGCTCACGGTGTCCCGGCGATCGCTATCTATGCCCAAGGAGTAATCACGTTAGTCTTTATTTTTTCATCGACATTCGAGTCTGTGCTGGTGTTTTCTGGCTTTACGCTCGCGATTAATAATTTCGCCACGGTATCGAGTATTTTCGTGCTGCGCTGGCGCCAGCCCGACCTTCCACGGCCTTATAAGACATTCCTCTATCCGCTGCCTCCCCTAATATTCCTGGGCCTAACCGGTTGGACGCTCGGTTTCGTCACGCTCAACCGTCCAGTCGAAGCCCTTTTTGGCCTGGGTATTATTGCCTCCGGACTGTTCTTCTATTGGGTCTCGCTCCGTGGCAGTCAGATCGAACACTAGCCTTTGGCCCTAACGCTCTGATTTTTCACTTTCCCGCATTCTGACCTCCAATTCAGACCTTTTGCGGGCATTTGTTGCCAGTTTGTAACACAGGCGAGGCAGCACACCCGATAGCCTGTACAATCGCGTCCTTATTTTTAACGATGCCCTCCCACCGTTTCACCCAGTGGGCAGCGGCAGCTATTCGTGCTTTACCGATTAATGAGACGCTTCATGCCTACCCTTTTTATGCCCACCCTTGTCATGCCTACCCTGTTCAAGTCGCAGACTCTGTCTTGCCACAGAGACTCCTCTCGCGCTTTAGGCCCAAAGCGCTCGATTCTCGCCGCGCGATACGCAGTTGCGCTAATCCTTGGCGCAAACCTTCTTGTTAGCACTGCGTCGGCACAAGACGCCGGTGATGAGTCCTCTACCGTTATCTATGCGGCTGACTATTTTGATCAGTGGCAGCCTATTACCGCACAAGACATGCTTGACCGTATCCCCGGGCAAGGCGCCGCTGGCGGGCCTAGCAGTGGGCCATCGAGCATCCCCGGCAATCCCGAAACGGGCGGACGCGGACTAGGCGGAGGTGGCGGAAATCAAGTGCTGATCAACGGCAAGCGCATTGCCGGAAAAAATAATTCAACGAGCGAGCAGTTAGATCGTATCCCCGCCACTCAGGTTCGCGAATTCCAGATCATCCGCGGCACCTCGGGCGACCTCGATGTGCGCGGCAGCGGCCAGATAGTGAACGTCATTCTGACCGAGGCTATTGCGTCCAATAGCATCTCTTATGAGGCCAGCATCGATCGCTACCAAGACCAGAACTTTCGCCCAGGCGGGACTTTTTCGTTAAGTGGCCAGCGCGGNGGCCTCGATTACCTCTTTGCCGCACGCAGCCAGCCGCGTTACAACGTCTCGATCGGCGATGAATACAGCATACTCGGTGACTTTTCGATGAACGACTTAGTTCTCGAAACCCGCACACGCGANCAGATGGAGAACGAGGTCAGCATGAATCTCGGTTATGAGATATCAGACAGCAGCAGCCTGCGAATAAATGCGCTCTATGCCGACAGAGACGACCCCACCGATGTCGAACGCTATACGACCAATCTTCGCGTCACNCCCAATTCGCTTCTCAGTGAACGCGAAGANATCCCGAGTCAACGCGATAANTGGGAGATCGGTGGCGATTACGAACTTAACCTTGGCAATGGCCAGCGNTTCAAACTTCTTGCTATCGCCAACCAAGACAATCGCNACTCTGCGCGCGAACGNTTCTTGCTACTCGACGAGGGTACCGAAGAAAAAAANCTCTATCTTGGTATCAATAACGTCACCGAAGAACAGATTGTTCGCGGATCGTTCACCACAAGCCTCTTCGACACACAGAGCATTGAGTTTGGCATAGAGCGCGCACAAACCTCACTCGACTCNGCGCTAACACTNGGCGGTATCGTCGAAAATGGAACGCCCTCTGCCGCTGTCGGCGGCCTTGTTCCGCAGGCCGTGAGTAATGCGAATTCGTCGGTNGAAGAAATACGTTATGAGCCCTTCGCTATTCATAACTGGACGCTCACGCCTACCCTTTCTCTCGAGACAACGCTGTTGTATGAGTCCTCTGAGATCACGCAATCGGGCGATAGCAGCAATCAGCGCGATTTTAGTTTCGTTAAACCTAAAGTCGATCTGCGCTTTAATCCGAGCACTAATCTTCAGCTGCGCGGCAGCATTGAAAAAATAGTCAATCAGCTTAGCTTCGCAGATTTCGTTGCGGTGAACGACGAAACCGATAACGACACCAATACTCTGGAGGGGAACACAGATCTTCGCCAGCAGTGGCAGTGGCGTTATGTTTTTAACGGAGAATACCGTCTGCCCAATGACCTCGGCGTGCTTAACGCCGAAGTCTTTTATGCGCAGCACGAAGACGTAATCGACAGGCTAGACTCGAGCAGATCGGAAGACAGCCTGCAATCGGTGAACGGCAATATCGGTGATGGTATTGAAATGGGGGTCAACTTAAGCGCGAGCGTCAGAGCGACGCCGCTTGGCATGCCCAACTTATTGGTGACGACATCGCTTAACGTGCAAGATTCTGAGGTCACAGATCCGCATCTCGGTGTGAAGCGCCGCTTTCAAAACTATCAACGCGGACGTTTTACCTTATTCTTCCGCCACGACATTCCCGACTTGAGAATGAACTGGGGAATGCAGTATTTCGACCGGATAGACGGCGGCATGTTCCGCTACGATGTCGACGACATCGAATTCAACGTAGGCGAGCCCCGCGTTAACCTTTTTGCCGAATACCGTAACCAGCGCGGCACCACTTATCGTTTCGATGCCGGCGCGTTAACCGATGGGTCGCAGTGCCGTCGCCGCACTCGTTTCATCGGCCGCACGACAGCGGATATTCTCGAGGAAATCGAATACCGTTGCACGACGACTGGCATCGAGCTGAGCCTGCGGGTTAACGGTACTTTCTAACTTCCTAATTTCTCGATAGCTAGTCTCTCGATAGAAAAGCGCTAGAGATTACATCTCTAGCGTTTCTTCTCTTACCAATTTCGCTGCAATTTGCTCATCGGTAAAGGGCATATCTATCCACTCGCTCTGCGAATAGATTTTCGTTTGGTCTGCATAGAAAGGCGAATCCGGTTCCGGCGATTGAGAATACGTCAGTATTGCTCGCGCGTTAGGACTTCCATCTTCATTCCACGTGACCGATTGAATGTAGCTATTGCCAGTAACGATTGGCGTGTAGCCGCCGTTGCCACCATCGAAACGCGCACTGATCACACTGAACATTCCCGCGCGGCCGTCACCTCCAGGGATTCCGATTTTTTCGCCNTTGCGGATCTCGAACTGCACATCNCCCCATCTAGCATCGAGCGCTATGCCGGCGCCGGTTATCCGATCTACCGCGACATGCAGCGCCGCAAGGATTGCTTCGCGCGTTGCCGCATCGTNAATAGTCAGTCCGCGAGGCGTGTGAACTGGATCAGCGTTATCGAAAGGCACNGCGTAGTANGCCGACAACTGTTTTGTCTCTGAGAAGAACTCATTAAATACATGAGCGCCGCGGCTTTCGATNGTTTGCTGGCGATCCCAGTATGCGAGTACCGCACACGCCTCGGCGAGGCTAGTATCGTCCGCACAGACTTCGAGCACTTCATCGAGGAACAATTCGGCGCCGTAGTGGCGATGACTAAACAATAAATTTTCGACAGTCGCCTGATCGAATTTTTCTCCCGCGGCTACTACCTCTTCGACAAACTTGAGACCTGAGCGCGTGCGCAGCGTACGCTGCGCATTCTCATCGCCGATAATCGGCGAATAGCCTTCGAGGCGCATCGCAGGGTTACTTAGCCAGTAGGAATCGTTGCTATTGCCTGCATAGGTCGTCGTAATCAGGCTTGGCTGCTGCGATGGCGGCATAAGGCCAGGCGCCGCGGCGCTGGCGTCGACTTGCCAGTCGCAACTTGGGTCAGAGCCGTTAAGCGTTGTTATGCGTGCGCCTGCCGATTGATCAACAGCGCAGCGCGAAATTAACTCGACTGACACATTCGGTATCGCCGACATATCGGCATATAGCGCACCACCTGCTTTGTCGGCTGCGATTGTGTTAACAAATGCCGCACCCTGATGATCCGCAAGCGCCTGCCTCAGCTGCGTGACGTCTGTCGCGCGCTGCATCGCCGCATACTGATCACCGGTGCGATAATTTTCATAGTTCACGTCGCGCATGACGTAAACATGCTGGTCATCCCAAGGCGTGTTGGGTCCTGCCACGACAGGGCCGAGGTGTGTGAGATAAACCGTTCGGTTTTCTATTCCGGCATCAGTTTCCACTGCCACCTCAATCGCTTCGATCGCACGCTCTTCGTCGCCAACTGAATAGGCCATGGCATTGCCAGGCACGAGATCAAGTCTGAAGAAAGTAAAACGCAGCGCCGTAGATACCGTGTGCGACCACGCTATCGTGTCGTTAAAGCCAATCGCGAGCCGCGGTGTAGCAATGAGGCCTACACCCATAAAATCGATTTCACCCGGCAGCGTTAGATGCGCCATATGAAAACGCGACGGTCCCTGCCAAGGGTAATGTGGATTGCCGAGTAGAATGCCACGCCCGGTATCGGTTAATTCGCTACCGAACGCATACGCGTTACTGCCAATTTTTTCGACATCGAGCGTAAGATCAATCGGCTTAAGCGCAGCGATCGCTTGGTTCGGCGCCGCTGTGGCTATTTGGTCTGTCACGCGGCCTAGGCCGTAACGAATACCAACACCGATCGCGAGCCGTGCGAGATCGCGTTCGTCGATAGGTTTGACCCATTCGGCGCCTGCGCAAGAGGCAGGGAGCTGATCGGCATGGGTGTCGATGTAGCGGTTATAGCCACGCGCATAGCCGCTGTCCATAGCATTGCTGTCGTCGGAACTGGCGCCCAAATATTGATCGATTTTAGCGTCGTTAAGTAGCGCTCGATGAAAAGCATCGCTATTCACATTGCCATTCTCTGCACCAAAATACTTCGACAATTCGCCGTTAACGGTAATCAATTCTTTGGCTAAAACGCAGACCCCGTTTTGTGCAACNGAGTGCGCAAAACCGAAGCCAAGCCCTTCCCATGTCTGCGCGGTAATATGAGGAATGCCATGCTCGGTCCACCGAACATCGACAGTCTCTTTCATCGCATTCGACAAAGCGCTCGCCTCATCATTCGAGACACTCTCGTCGGGAGCGCATGCTACTAGCGCGCTCAGGCTCAATGCGGCTGCAAGCTTTAAAGGCGCTAAACCGATACGCGTCCCGTCGACGCGCTTTCCTTCCGTTTTATCTAGCCTTGTCATTGTTCTCTCCCTCGAGGTTATAGATAGAATTTCTACATCACCCAACTCTAATACTCTCTGAGCATCGGTGCCTAACTGGCCAACACACGCTCTCGCGCCGCGGCGTATTCACGCTTCAAGCGTTCGACGAGCTCGCCTGCTGTATCAATCGACTTGATCGCATTGATGCCCTGCCCGCAGCCCCAAATATCGCGCCATGCTTTTGCTTTTGTGCTGCCGCCCGAACCGAAATTCATCTTCGAAGGATCGCTNTCAGGCAGGTTGTCGGGGTCGAGACCGGCCGCTTCGATTGAGGGACGCAGATAATTGCCGTGCACACCGGTAAACAGGTTTGTGTAAACAATATCACTTGCTGCGTAATCCACTAACGATTGCTTGTAGGCTTCGTCGGCATTAGCTTCTTTGGTCGCGATAAACGCTGAACCGATATAGGCCATGTCGGCGCCCATCGCCTGCGCTGCGAGCACGGCATCGCCGGTTGCGATCGCGCCGGAAAGCAATACAGGCCCATCGAACCACTCGCGCACTTCCTGAATAAACGGCATAGGCGAGAGAGTACCAGCGTGACCACCAGCACCGGCGGCCACACAGATGAGTCCGTCGGCACCCTTTTCGATCGCTTTTTTAGCGAAACGGTTGTTGATGACATCGTGCAATACAATGCCGCCGTACGAATGAATTGCCTCGAACACCTCCGGACGCGCGCCGAGAGAGGTAATGACAATCGGCACCTTGTGCTTTACGCAAAGCGCGACGTCTTGCATCAGTCGATCGTTCGAATTGTGGACAATCTGATTGACTGCAAAAGGTGCAGCGGGCTTATCGGGGTTNGCTAAATTGTACGCATCTAGCTCCGCATTGATTTGCGTTAGCCACTCGTCTAATACCTCGACGGGACGCGCGTTAAGCGAGGGAAATGAACCAACGACGCCGGCTTTGCATTGTGCGATGACGAGCTCTGGGCCCGAAATAATAAATAGAGGTGAGGCGACAACGGGAATAGAGAGTCGGCCTTTGAGAATTTCTGGGATTGCCATGCTGGGTCCTTTTGGTTCGAGTGTTGGTTCGAATGTTGGTTCGAATGTTGGTTCGAGTTCTTTTTCCGGTGAGTAGCCGAGCGTTCGATCCCGCAGGAGCAGTCTGCTCGATGTGATGATGAATTTCAGCACGCAGTGTGCCAAAACGGCTGAGGGTTGGGAAGGGGTACGCTGTGCCCCTGTTGTGGGGTCACAAGGCTCGCCAAGTCGCAGCCTTAGGTTATACTCGGTGGCCACGTAAATGCCTCATCGGGCGACTCATTAATAGTAGGAAATGTTATGACAACCGCATCGCAGCAAGACCCCATCGTTATCGTCGGCCAAGCACGCACACCAATGGGCGGATTTATGGGCGACTTAGCCTCGGTAAAAGCAACCGAGTTGGGCTCTACGGCAATTCGCGCGGCGGTTGCTCGTGCAGGCCTTGAGGCGAGCGACATCGACGAAGTCATCATGGGCTGTGTGTTGCCCGCCGGTCTCGGTCAGGCACCCGCGCGACAAGCTTCGCTCGGCGCCGGTATCCCAAAATCCACCGGCACAACGACTATTAATAAAGTCTGCGGCTCGGGCATGAAGGCAATAATGCTCGCCCACGACCTCCTCATTGCTGGCAGTGCCACAGTCGCTGTTGCCGGCGGTATGGAGAGCATGAGCAACGCACCTCATCTGCTCCCCGGCGCACGCGCAGGCTACCGTTTTGGCCACGCAAAAGTGATCGACCACATGGCTTTCGACGGCCTAGAAGACGCCTACGAAGGGGCAGCGATGGGGGTCTATGCAGAAACTTGNGCCGACAAATACAGCTTCGATCGCGAAGCGCAGGATGCCTATGCCATTGGCTCGCTAAAGAAGGCCCAAGCGGCGATCGAAAGCGGTGCCTTCGCAAGCGAAATCACGCCAGTCGAGGTCGCCCAGCGCAGCGGTACCGTAATGATCGACACCGACGAACAGCCCATGAAAGCGCGCTTCGATAAAATTCCTCAGCTACGACCGGCCTTTAAGAAAGACGGGACCGTCACTGCGGCCAATGCCAGTTCGATCTCCGACGGTGCCGCTGCAGTGGTGCTTATGCGTCAGTCCGAAGCTACAAAGCGANGACTCACTCCGCTTGCGCGCATCGTGGCTCANACCTCTCATGCGCAGGAGCCTAGTGAGTTTACCATGGCACCCATCGGCGCTATTGGCAGCTTAATGGCCAAGACAGGCTGGGAAAAAGACTCCGTAGACCTATTCGAGATTAATGAGGCCTTCGCGGTCGTCCCGATGGCAGCAATCGAATCGCTGGGCCTCGACGCGGCGAAGGTGAACGTCAATGGCGGCGCCTGCGCGCTCGGCCACCCCATTGGCTGCTCCGGCACGCGCATTGTCGTGACGCTGCTGGCCGCCCTTGCGAATCACGGAAAGAAACGTGGCGTTGCCTCGCTGTGCATTGGCGGCGGCGAAGCGACGGCGCTGGCTGTCGAACTCATTTAGACCGAACACTGACTCAGAAAAAAAACCAATAACCAAAGAGAGGATTAGCTCTATGTTCTACTCGATAGTCAAAAGACGTAAGCACATTGGATTCGTTCAGGGCGCCGCGGTGAGTGTCGCGCTCGCCCTAACACTCGGCGGAAACCACANCCTCGCACAAGAGTCTTGGCCCGAGATTGCCCCAGTCGATCCTCCTGCCGAATGGGGCGCGGTGTCGGCTAATTTCGAGGAAATCCCCTATCCCTATCCGGTTCAGTTCCTTGAAATCAACCGCTTCCAGCAAGACCTTCGCTATGCCTATATGGACGTAGCACCAACCGGACGCGCAAACGGCCAGACGGTGTTTATTCAGCACGGCATGAATTTCTATTCAGAAGCCTACACCCTCACGATTAATGCGCTGGCCGAGGCTGGTTTCCGCGTGATCGCCGTTGATCGTATTGGCTATGGAAAAAGCTCTAAGCCAATACTCCCCTACAGTTTCAATATGGTCGCTGCCAACATGAAAGCGCTGCTCGACGAACTTGGCGTTGAGAAAACTGCGATAGTAGGCCATTCGATGGGCGGCATGGCGGTTTCTCGTTTTGCTATGATGTACCCAGAAACTACGACGCATGTCGTTATGGTCAACCAGATCGGCCTCACCGACCAGCGCCAGAGTCGCCCTTGGAGCGATCCCTTTGTGGGCGGCGGTGCAACAACCTACCAGTCTATTTTGCGCGGGCATCAGCGCTATTTCCCGCTAAAGTGGCCGCCAGCGCACCTTGAATTTGTGCGCCGCCAGTACGGCCAAACCCTTGGCGGAGACTGGCCTCGCCTTGCGCAGGTAAGGCGTTTGCAAGGGCAAATGCTGTATGACGACCCCGTCGTCTACGATTGGCAGCATATAGCAACAAAAGCGCTCGTTATCGGCGGAGAAGAGGACGGTTTAGTCGATGATTTCCCGACATTAGCGCACAACGTCGCCAATCAGCTGCAAAATAGCGCGATAATCCTCTATCCTAACGTCGGCCATGCGCCTCAGATAGAGATACCAGACCTGTTTCATCAAGACCTGATTCGCTTCCTCAGCTCGGACGCGGACGAACCTGCGAGTAACTGGAAATAGCAATAAGATGATTCTAACCGAAGAACAGCGCCTCATTCGCGACACCGCGCGCAGCTATGCGCGCGAACACATTGCCCCCCATGCCGCGCAGTGGGACCGAGAAGCAACATTTCCGGCAGAGGCGCTAGCCGGCCTCGCCGAGCTCGGCTTTTATGGCATGTTAGTCCCCGAACAACACGGCGGCTGCGACATCGGCTACGTCGCTGCGGCGCTGGTGCTCGAGGAAATCGGCGTCGCCGATGCGGCGTGTTCGACTATTGTGAGCGTGACAAATTCGGTTGGCTGCATGCCTTTGCTGCAATACGGTACGGCACAGCAGCAGCGTGACTTTTTATCCCCCCTCGCCCGCGGCGAAAAATTGGCCGCGTTCTGCCTTACCGAGCCGCAGGCTGGCAGCGATGCCTCTGGGCTTAGAACGCGCGCCGAGAGGCAAGGCGATAGCTATGTCCTTAATGGCACCAAGCAGTTCATCACCTCGGGCAAGAATGCAGACCTCGCGATTGTCTTCGCGGTCACCGACCCCACCGCGGGCAAGCGCGGGATTAGCGCCTTCGTGGTGCCAACAGATACCCCCGGCTACCGCGTTGCAAGTGTCGAGGCCAAGATGGGACAGCGCGCATCGGACACCTGCCAGATAGTCTTCGAGCACTGCAGCATTCCTGCGGTTAATCTTCTTGGAGACGAGGGGCAAGGGTATAAGATTGCCCTCGGCAATCTCGAAGGCGGCCGTATCGGTATCGCCGCGCAATGTATAGGCATCGCGCGTGCAGCGCTCGAAGCTGCAACACTCTATAGCCGCGAGCGCGAGGCGTTTGCAAAGCCGCTCTCCGAACATCAAGCTGTCNCGTTTAAACTCGCTGACATGGCCACTCAGATTGCAGCGGCGAGGCAGCTCACGCTTCACGCCGCGGCGCTCAAAGACGCAGGCGAGCCTTGTCTCAGCGAGGCATCAATGGCCAAACTCTTCGCCTCCGAGATGGCAGAGCGCGTGTGCTCCGATGCAATACAAATTCACGGTGGCTACGGGTATTTGCAGGATTTTCCTGTGGAGCGCTATTACCGCGACGTGCGTGCCTGCCAGATCTACGAGGGCACAAGCGAAGTGCAAAAGATGGTGATAAGCCGCGCGCTCTAACCGTATTCCGAAACCTCGAAGCCGAACCGGCTCTAGACGGCTCGGGCTCTATCAACAACTCGAGGCTANCCGAAATCATGCTCAGAACACGAGCAGGTGAGCGCCTCGATTGTATTTTTCGGGTTTCAACTGCGCGTCGATATCGACCGCTGCCTGACGCAGATAATTAAGCGACTCACGGCGAATCCTCCCTGGCCCCTCCCATGCGTCGGCGTCGGTTTCGCGCCCGATACCATGGATGACCCTGAGTCCTNTAAAGCGCTGCGCTCGCGCGAAATCAATGGCCGCCTCGAGTTTGTCCAGCGCCTCGGTCCATGTTTCCCCCGAGTGCGCGACGTCTATTTCTAGAAAATCATCACGCAGTCCGACAGGCAAAGCCTCGTCGCATTTGGGGCAAGACAGCGCGTCCAGCGCAAGGTCTATTCCGCAGTCGATGTTAGGGCACATAACGCGTCGGCGCCCCGATTGAAATGACTTCACAAACAGCTCAACTCTTGGTTTTAAAAAAGCGATAAACGCAGTAAATTACAATTATAAGTAAGTGTAACCCAAAGCCCGTGCTTTTCACTCAGCCAGAATAACTAGAAAGGGACTCCTGCCATGAACATTCGACAAAACGACGAAAGCCAACCTGAACAACGCAATGCTCGCGCTTGGACACAGAAAATTATTTGCAGCATGGTTTTACTCTTTGGCTTCGCGGGTGCTGCCCACGCGCAAGTAACGCAGCTTTTCTATCACGAAGTGCTAAGGCAATACGAACAGGGCGCAGTTGCTTACGAAGGCGGCGACTACGAATCTGCATACGCCGACCTCAGCCTCGCAGCGCAGCGCGGTGTAAAAGACGCACAATACCTGCTCGGCTTTATGTATCTGCAGGGCGAATACGCGCCTCGTTCAATACCTGTTGGACTGGCTTGGTTAGGNACTGCACTCGAGGTCGANAATAAAGACTGGCTGTCGCTCTATACTAAACTCTACGGCACATTAAACTCTGCGCAGCAGGCGTTTATCGATAATAAAGTAGANNCCTATATCGAGCTCTACGGAATGGATACGCAGCGAATCGTTTGCGATAACAAGGCAAGGGTTGGCAGCAGAAGAAAAGTCAGGCAATGCATTAAGACCGAAGACGTGAACACGCCGCTGTATTCTCTCGAAATGATGCCNGAAGGCTTTGTCCCGCCTTTCTCTTGCGAGGGCGATTTCCCCTGCCTCGCGGGCGAGACAAGGGTCTACTCAGATCATGATGAGCTGAATCCGGACAATTTCTAGTCGAGATTTAGCTCGGCTCTTGATCCTCAACTGATGCTCAACGATGAGTACTCGGCTGGTAAACAGGCGTTTACGCANCCCTCGTCTGGGCATCGCTCTCGGAGCATCCGAATTGCAACACGCCATCACTAAACAGGCTGCGCTTGAGGATTTTTCGATCTAACAGATAGTCTTGCGTGTTATGCCAAGGCGCATGCTCGCCCTGTTTCGGAAACTCATGAATTCCGCGTTGCATATATCCAGGGTTAAATCCCGAAATAGTTGGCTGCGGAGCCATCGACGCTTCTTCCGGCCGCAGCTCTGGCACACAGAAACTCGCCCCCTGACGGTCCATCTGTTGCAGCATGTCACAGACAAAAACCGAGTTAAGATCGGCGCGCAGTGTCCACGACGCATTAATATATCCGAAGGTCTGAATCAGATTAGGCACGCCCGAAAACATCATGCCCTGATAATAGAAGCGCTTACTGAGATCAAGCTTTACCTCATCGAGGAAAAATTCGACGCCACCCATAAACTGCATGTTAAGCCCGGTTGCGCTCACCACTATATCCGCTTCGATCAATTTACCCGACGACAGTAAAATGCCGTTCTCGACAAACGTATCGATGGTATCGGTCACCACCTCTGCCGCGCCACTTTTCACTGCTGACAAAAAATCATCATCGGGAATGAGACAAAGACGCTCCTCCCAAGGGTTATAGCGAGGCGTAAAATGCGTATCGATATCGTAGTCATCGCCGAGCGATTTGCGCACGCTATCGAGCAGCAGTTTTTTTGTCTTCTCAGGATTATTGCGTGCGCCTTTATAGGTCGCATTTTGAAAGTAAATGTTCTTCCATCGGGTTAATGCGTAGGCCAGTTTGCTTGGCAGCACCGCTCCAAGGAAATTGGCGACGGCNTCTTTCGCCGGCCGCGAGAACATATACGTTGGCGAGCGTTGAATCATCGTCACATGCGCAGCCTTATCGACCATATTCGGTACGATTGTCACCGCGGTTGCGCCACTCCCGATCACTGCGACTTTCTTGCCAGCGTAGTCTAGATTTTCTGGCCATTTCTGCGGATGAATGAGCTCTCCCTTAAAGTCCGCGAGCCCTGCGAAGTCGGGCGTATATCCCTGCGCATAATTATAATAGCCACTGCACATGAAGAGTACGCGTGTTTCGATGTCGACCGTCTCTCCCGCGCTGTTTCGGGCTGCGACACACCACACATCGCGCGCGCTGTCCCAGTTTGCTGAGACGACTTTGTGGCCGAATCTAATCTTGTCTTTAACCCCGTACTCAGCGACTGCTTCCTTCAGATAATCGCGAATAGACTCGCCGTCGGAGATAGACTTGGCGTTTGTCCATGGTTTGAAACTAAAACCNAANGTGTGCATGTCGCTGTCAGAGCGAATACCCGGATAGCGAAATAGATCCCAAGTACCACCGACATTATCGCGACCTTCGAGTACNGCATAACTCTTGTTCGCGCATTGCTTCTCTAAGTGACAGGCGGCGCTGATGCCGGATATGCCGGCCCCTACGATTAAGACATCTAACATGGCATTGCTCTCTAAATTTAAATCCTGTCCAAGACTAACCAAGATAAGGGGTTTAGGCAAAGACTCCCGCGGTGCTAAATCATCTTGCGCGGGGTAATATTTGGTCTTCTTGATCCCAAACAAACACGGCGGCAGGTGACTGACGCGACTCACAGGACACTATGCGTTATACAATTCTAACCCCAGCTTCTCATTTGGCGTGCGCCACGCTCGCCCTCGCGTTCTATAGCACAGGCGCATCGGCTCAGGCGGAGGTGGCTTCTTTTACCTGCTCAACCGCCACACCCCGCTATGAAATCGCGCTCGCAGGGACTATTTCACGCCAAGACTTCGAATCCTATGTCGAACTTCCCTTCGAGGTGCCGACAGGCGTAAGGCGCCTCGATGTTGCATTCGACTACGACAGAGGCGAGCGGACAACAATAGACCTAGGTCTGCTCGACCCGCAAGGTTTTCGCGGCTGGAGCGGTGGCAATAAACGCACTTTTTTCGTGAGTGCCAATGCCGCTACCCCTTCTTATAACCCGGGGGCGATTGAGGCAGGGACTTGGAAACTACTGCTAGGTGTGCCTAATGTGCGCGAGGGGATAAGCGCAGAATACAGTGCGACAATCACCCTCGATTGCTCTGGCGCGTCGAAGATCCCGCCGCAGGACGCAACCGGCGCTGGCTGGTTTGTCGGCGACCTTCACGCACACAGCGGACACAGCGACGGAAGCTGCAATAATAGTGCTGGCGAATCAGTCGCGTGCCCCGCTTTTGTGAGCGCTCAGATCGCCGCCGAGCGCGAACTCGATTTCGTTGCGCTAACCGAGCACAACGCCGTCTCGGGGCATGCCACGCATTCAGAACTCCAAGCCTTCTTTCCTTCTACTCTTTTTCTCTCTGGCCGCGAGGTAACCACTTTTTTTGGCCATGCCAATGCCTTCGGCACAACTGAGTTCATCGACTTCCGGCTCCAGTCCGCAACCGGCTATGGCATTCACGAGCTACAAAACCAAGTAGACGATCTCGGCGCCCTCCTGTCGATTAACCATCCTGGCTCACCTTCGGGCGAAGACTGCATGGGCTGNGGGTGGGTGTTAGAAGACACCGACTATTCGCGCATTGGCGCAATCGAGATAGTTAACACGGGGTTTGTCGACATGCCCCGTGGCCGCGCGCACATAGCCTTCTGGCACGACAAATTAAACAAAGGCTTTCGCATAACGGGCATTGCGGGCAGTGACAATCACGACCCAAGCAGGCCGCCCAGACAGCCTTCGGCGATCGGTAATCCTCGTACCTGGATTTACGCCGATGGGCTGAATGAGGCCGCACTGATTGCGGGCATTCGGCGTGGCAATGTCTATGTGGACGCCAGCGGCGGGGGCGTGACTCTTACCGATTTCCGCGTCGCCGGCGCCGCAATGGGTGACCAACTCTCACTCGCGAACACCGATGGGCCGCTCGAGGTTTCTCTGGGTTGGCGCAGTGCTGAGCCGCTTCTGGTTAGATGGCTGGTCAATGGCGAAATTTTAGAGAGCAGTCGTATCACAGAAGAGACGACCGGTGTGTTAGCCGATGGCAGCACGGGCTACAGCGCGGCGCTGTCGCTGCCCAGTGACTCCTCCCTGTGGATTCGAATGAACCTGATCGATGAGCGCGGAAACACCAGACTACTGGGAAATCCCGTGTACTTTATTCCGTAACAACTAGCCACCGACATCTCAGGCAGCTACCATTACCGCTATTGCGCCTGAGGCATATCGTT
>JGI26081J50195_1000473_pt1 | contig 17405 bp, 11 predicted proteins | sample SaaInl74LU_5_DNA_FD_50195 | JGI IMG/M metagenome (IMG submission 50195) | reverse complement strand
TTAAAGTCCTATATGCTCAACGGAGTATTGAGCAGGAAAAAAGGAAAGTTCAACAAGGCCCATTTTTTGCCTTTAAGTCAATTAGAAATTGTTGCCCAACATAGGGATAAGGGTAATTTAGAAAGATTAATTGAAGCCAAATTGTCTTATCCCTATCAGAGCGCACATACCCATATGGCCAAAAATGCCATTGTACTGTTTTTATCTGAGTTTTTATCTAATGCCATTCAAGAAGAAACAGAGAATAAGGAATTGTTTTCATTTATTGAAACGGCTTTACAATGGCTAGATAATGAAGATCAAATAGCCAATTTTCACCTATTTTTTCTCGTAGAAATCAGCAAGTATTTTGGATTTTATCCTTCTGATAATCATATGGATAGCCCATATTTTGATCTAGTAGAAGGAGACTTTTGTTCCCATGCAGGCTTGAATCCCCATATGGGCGAACCTGAAATTTCTTTTTTTAAATCTATATTAGGCATAAATTTTGATAAGTTAAATGATATTAAAATGTCTCAAAAAAGTAGGCGAGAACTTATATCGCATTTAATGGTGTATTACCAGCACCATTTAGATGGATTTAAAACACCAAAATCAATACACATACTCAATGAAGTATTTTCTTAGACTAATATATGTGACAGTCATTGGGTGCCTTCCTTTATTTTCAATAGCGCAAGAAGTCTTTGTGTATGACGCAGATACAAAAGAACCTCTGGCAGGTGTATTGGTGTACAACAAAGATCAATCCATACGTTTTCTTACAGCGCTAGACGGGCGTTGTGTATTAAATGGGTATTCCGCAAAAGAGACCTTATATATTAACCATTCCTCATATATTGAATATAGAACCAATGTAAAACAGTGGGTGCAAAGGGGCCGTGTGGTTTATTTGCAGCGCAATGCTTTCGAGTTAGATGAGGTGGTGATGTCTGTGTCTAAATGGGAACAGCAGCGAAAAGATGTACCACAGAAGATTGTTGGTATAAATGCACAAAGCATTGCATTTAACCAGCCCCAAACGGCGGCAGACATGCTCCAGCAAACAGGCAAAGTCTACGTCCAGAAAAGTCAATTAGGCGGAGGAAGCCCTATGATCAGGGGTTTTGCAGCAAACAGACTGTTGCTTTCTGTAGACGGGGTGAGAATGAACAATGCTATTTTTAGAGGAGGAAATTTACAAAATAGTATTGCTGTAGATCCATTTAGTATAAAAAACACGGAGGTGATTTTTGGCTCTGGATCTGTTATTTATGGTAGTGACGCCATAGGTGGTGTGGTGCATTATTATACAAAGGAACCACAATTGAGCAAAAATGAGACTACAACATACTCCGGAAATGCCCAATATAGGTATTCGAGTGCCAACCAAGAGCGGACAGCCCATCTAGACCTTAGTGTAGGAACAGAAAAGTGGGGTTTTTTAAGCAGTATAACGCACAGTAATTTTGAAGATTTACAAATGGGTAAAAACGGCCCAGAGGCATACTTGAGACCTCAATTTGTATTACAAGGTGGCGGAGCAGACCTACTGGTAGACAATCCCAATCCAAGGCTTCAAAATCCCACAGGTTACAATCAGATAAACAGTTTGCAGAAAGTACGGTATAAAGCAGATGAAAACCTTGAATTCCAGTTGGGCGTTTACTTTTCTGAGACCTCTCATTTCGCCAGATACGACCGTCTCACAAGACCAGACAATGCAGGTACTGGACTACGCTCCGCAGTTTGGGATTACGGCCCACAAAAATGGTTTATGACCAATTTTAATATCTCTCATGCCCCCTTAAATACATTTTATGAGGGACTTAAATTTACAGCGGCATACCAGCGCTTTAATGAAAGCCGCTTTGACAGAGACTTTGGAGCGGTTTCTCTTTTCGGTACTGAGGAAAAAGTAGACGCAATATCATTTAACCTAGACATAGAACACAAAAAGACAGGCGCCTTTAGGTTATTTTATGGGGCTGAATATGTAGGGAATAAAGTGTACTCAAAGGGATCTGAAAACATAGTGAGCAGCAACATGATTTTACCAGCCGCTTCTAGGTATCCAGATAATGCGCTGTGGCGTTCCGCTGCATTGTATTTAAACAGCACTTTTGAGGCTTCTGAAAATTTTAAATTTTTAGGTGGTATTCGCTATACTCATGTNTGGGTAAATGCCTCTTTTGACAATGAATTTTATGATTTCCCTTTTGAAAAGGCAGACCTAAATACAGCTGCTTTAACAGGAAGCTTAGGTTGGAGTTGGTTTGTGGCGGAAGATTTTCAAGTGAGTTGGAATGCTACTACAGGATTTAGGGCCCCTAATATTGACGACATTGGAAAGGTTTTTGATTCAGAACCAGGGTCTGTTGTAGTGCCAAACCCAGCTTTGAAACCAGAATATGCATATGGAACAGAAATAGGCCTAAAAAAGAATTTTTCAGATAAAGTAGTTTGGAGACTTGCAGGGTATTACACCCATCTAAAAGACGCCTTAGTGCGAAGAAATTTTGCCTTAAACGGTCAGTCTCAAATAGTATATCAGGGTGTTTTAAGTCAGGTTCAAGCNGTTCAAAACGCTGCAAATGCCTATGTATACGGTTGGGAAATAGGGGCAGATTTTATGCTGAGTCCCTACTTGTCATTTGCGGCAAATTACAGTTATATTAAAGGCACAGAGGAAGAAGACAATGGGGCGCTATCTCCAGGCAGGCATGTGGCACCTTCTTTTGGAGACCTACAGCTGCTTTATAAAAATTCCAGGTTTAAAGCAAGTATATTGCTCAATTTTAATAGAGAAATAAGTGCAGATCAGCTGGCTGTATCAGAACAATCAAAAAGCTATATGTATGCTTTAGACCGCTTTGGGAATCCATACAGCCCCTCATGGCACAGCCTTAATTTCAGGTCCCAATACACCTTGACCAATGCCGTTACAACTTTTTTGGCTTGGGAGAATATCACCAATCAGTTGTACAGGACGTATGCTTCTGGCTTAAGTGCTCCAGGGAGCAACCTTATTCTGGGCGCTAGTTACCAATTTTAAAGGGTTTGTATTGTTTTTTAAGGGCCAGTATCTACCGCATTTTTAACATCCCTTTAAAATGAGGATGGTTTCGTTCTAATTGCTTAATTTTGCCCCTTTCATACCGCATACAAGACCTTAATACTATGAAGTTTGCAGAATATAAAGGATTAGATTTGCCTGGTATTTCCAAAGCTGTTTTACAGGAATGGAAAGACAAAGAGGTATTCCAAAAAAGCGTGGAGCAACGAGAAGGGCAACCTTCTTATGTGTTTTTTGAAGGGCCGCCGTCGGCCAACGGCATGCCTGGAATTCACCATGCAATGGCTAGAACGATCAAGGATATTTTTCCTAGATACAAGACCATGAAGGGTTTTCAGGTAAAGCGGAAAGCAGGTTGGGACACCCACGGTTTGCCTATTGAATTNGGTGTAGAAAAAGCCTTGGGAATTACCAAAGAAGACATTGGCACTAAGATATCTGTAGAAGATTATAACAAAGCTTGTAGAGCCGCTGTGATGCGCTACACCGATGTGTGGAACGACATGACAGATAAAATAGGCTATTGGGTAGATATGGAAAACCCTTATATTACCTATGAGCCAAAATACATGGAGTCTGTTTGGTGGTTGTTGAAAGAAATATACAAGAAAGGCCTAATCTATAAGGGATATACCATTCAACCTTATTCTCCTAAAGCTGGTACAGGATTGAGTTCACACGAGTTGAACCAGCCAGGCACCTATCAGGATGTGACAGATACCACAGTAACGGCACAGTTTAAAGCCATAGAAGAGACCCTACCAAAGGGCTTACAATCTTTAGACGCACCTTTATATTTCTTGGCATGGACTACTACCCCTTGGACCCTTCCGAGCAACACTGCTTTAACCGTAGGCCCTAAAATTGACTATGTTTTGGTGCGTACTTTTAATCAGTACACCTTTGAACCTATGCATGTATTGCTCGCCAAATCATTGGTAGGAAAGCAATTTGCAGGAAAGTTTGTAGCAGTGGAAAGTAAAGAAGCCATTCAACAATACAACAAAGAAGACAAGAAAATACCTTATTTGGTTTTAGCGTCTTTTAAAGGGGCAGACCTTATCGGTGTCACATACGAACAACTCATGACTGGTGTATTGCCTTGTGATCATCCTGAAAACGCTTTTAGAGTGATTGGAGGAGATTTTGTGACCACAGAAGATGGAACCGGTATTGTGCATACGGCCCCCACTTTTGGTGCAGACGACGCCTTGGTAGCCAAACAAGCTAGCCCAGAAATCCCGCCAATGTTGGTTTTAGATTCAGCGGGCAACAAAGTGCCTCTAGTAGACCTACAAGGAAAGTTTAGACCTGAAGTTGCGGGCTTAGCAGGTAAGTATGTTAAAAATGAGTACTATCCGGAGGGAGAAGCGCCAGAACGTTCTGCAGATGTAGAAATTGCCATTAGACTCAAGGAAAAAAACAGGGCTTTTAAAGTAGAAAAATATGTGCATTCCTATCCAAATTGCTGGAGAACAGACAAGCCTATTTTATACTACCCCTTAGACTCTTGGTTTATTAAAATGACTGAAGTAAAGGATAAAATGGTGTCTTTGAACCAGGAAATTAACTGGAAGCCAAAAGCCACCGGTGAAGGTAGGTTTGGAAACTGGTTGGCCAACGCCAATGACTGGAACCTTTCTAGATCTAGATATTGGGGAATTCCATTGCCTATTTGGAGAACGGCAGACGGCAAAGAAGAAATCATGATTGGTTCTGTAGCAGAACTTAAAGAAGCCATGAAAGCTTCTGTTGCTGCTGGACTTATGTCTAAAGATATTTTTGAAGACTTTAAAGTAGGAGACTATTCAGCGGAGAATTACGCCACAATAGACCTTCATAAAAACATTGTAGACCAGGTGGTTTTAGTATCCAGCACTGGGGAACCAATGCACAGAGAATCAGACCTTATAGATGTCTGGTTTGACTCTGGATCTATGCCTTATGCCCAGTGGCACTACCCATTTGAGAACAAAGAACTCATAGATGAGAACAAGGCCTTCCCTGCAGATTTCATTGCAGAAGGCGTAGACCAAACAAGGGGGTGGTTTTACACCCTTCACGCTATTGCGACCATGGTTTTTGACAGGCCAGCCTATAAAAATGTAGTCTCTAACGGGATGGTATTAGACAAGGACGGAAAGAAAATGTCTAAGCGCCTTGGCAATGCGATTGATCCTTTTGAAACTATTGCGGCCCATGGGGCCGACGCCACGCGTTGGTATATGATCGCCAATGCAAATCCATGGGACAACCTAAAGTTTGACACAGAAGGGATTGTAGAGGTAAAGCGTAAGTTTTTTGGCACCCTGTACAATACCTATTCTTTCTTTAGTTTGTATGCCAACTTAGATCATTTTGACAACAGTGCTCCTCAGATTCCATTAGCAGACAGGCCAGAAATTGACCGTTGGGTGCTTTCCGAACTCAATAGTTTAATCATCAGGGTAGAAGCGGCCTATGAAACCTATGAGCCCACAAAAGCAGCGAGAGCCATCTCAGATTTTGTGCAAGAAAATTTAAGCAACTGGTATGTTCGTTTGTGCAGAAGGCGTTTTTGGAAAGGAGAATACGGACCAGATAAAATAGCCGCTTACCAAACATTGTATGAATGTCTCTTGGTGGTTTCTAAATTATCTGCACCTATTGCTCCATTTTTCATGGACAGACTTTATCTAGATTTGGCTGGCGTGTGTGACCCTAATGTAAAAGAAAGTGTTCATTTAGCGCAATTTCCAGAGGCCAATAGCGCTGTTATTGATTCAGATTTAGAGCGCAAAATGCAATTGGCTCAGCAAACTTGTTCGCTAGTTTTGTCTATTAGACAAAAAGAAAAAATTAAAGTAAGACAGCCCCTTCAGAAAATTATGGTGCCTGTTTCTGCCCTAGTAAAAGCAATAGATTTAAAAGCAGTTGCTTCACTTATTTTATCTGAAGTAAATGTAAAAGAATTAGAAATTTTGGCGGATTCTTCAGATATCTTGGTCAAACAGATCAAGCCTAATTTTAAGACTTTAGGTCCTAAATTTGGTCCTAAAATGAAAGCGGTTGCTACAGCGATACAATCCTTAACATCAAAAGATATTAACCAAATGGAGCTAAATGGCGCTATTGAGTTGCTTGTAGATGGGGATAAAATAGCTTTGGAGTTGTCTGATGTGGAGATCAGTTCTCAGGATATTGAAGGATGGTTGGTAGCTTCTTCAGGCGCATTAACAGTGGCTTTAGATGCTACAATTAGCCCTGAACTAAAAGCAGAAGGAATAGCGAGAGAGCTGGTCAATAGGATTCAAAACTTAAGAAAAGACAGTGGCTTTGAAGTCACGGACAAAATTGTTATTAAATTTCTAAAAGACCCCTTTATAGATTCGGCTTTATTAGATAATTTAGAATATATTAAAACAGAAACATTGGCGACAGAAATATTGGTAGAAACAACTCTAAACGAGGGACTTCCAATTGAATTTGATGAGGTACGCTCAGTGTTATTTATTGAAAAACAAAACTAATATGGAAACAGATTTAAAAAACAGATATTCAGATAAAGATTTGGCAGAATTCAAGGTCCTTATCTCTGAGAAAATAGAGGTGGCTAAGTCTCATCTTGAACTTTTAAAGAGTTCATATATGAATGATGGAAACAATGGTACAGATGACACCTCTCCAACTTTCAAGGCTTTTGAAGAAGGCTCTGAGACCATGAGCAAAGAAGCTAATACCCAATTGGCTATTCGTCAAGAGAAATTTATCAGGGATTTAAAAAATGCCTTGCTTAGAATTGAGAATAAGACCTATGGCATATGCAGGGTAACGGGTAAATTAATCAACAAAGAAAGATTAAAGCTAGTCCCTCACGCGACCCTAAGTATTGAAGCTAAGAACATGCAAAAGTAGTCGTTATTGAAGGTTATATACACAGCGATACTTCTGGTGTTAGCCCTTCATTTATCCTGGTCTCAAAAGATATTATCTAAAGTTTTAGAAGACCCTTCTCTCACCCAAATCCATGTATTGGCCCAAGAAGTCAATACCTTACATTTAAAACCATCTTCCTCCAAGGAACTTCTTGTTTCAGCACGTTTAAATGGAGAGTACAGTCTCCATCAGATGATCGTGTTTACTAGAAAAGGAAATACCTTATTTATTGAACCAGACCTTTCAGCAACTTTTGAACTTCCCAATGACAAACTCAGTGCCCACAAAATATGGTCGGTTGATTTGGCTATTGAAATACCAACATATCTAGAAGTCTATATAGATGGAGGAAATACCCAAATAAATGCTGAGGGTATTTTTGAGAAACTTCAGATCCAACTCAATGACGGATTGTGTGTTTTAAAAGAAGTAGGGAATCAAGTGCGGGTAAATACCATCAGAGCGCCTATTATTTTAAAGCAAAAAAAAGCCATTGTAAATGCTGAAACAACCTATGGAACGCTAATTTTACCCAGTATTCCAAAGGGGCTTTCAGAGATTGTATTGCGGTCCATACACGGAGACATTAAAGTGGTTCCTCTAGACTAGTTTCATTTTAATAATAATGTTTATTTTAGCCACCTAAGTACCTATTATGTTTAAAAAGCCTTTTTTACTCGCCTATTTTTTATTGATTCTGGACCAATGTGTAAAAATTTATATTAAAACACACTTTTTTTTAGGAGAATCAGTAGAGGTCTTTTCTGGTTTTCAAATTTTATTTATCGAAAACGAGGGCGCTGCTTGGGGGGCCAAACTCAGTGATATTTTACCCATTTCAGATGTAAGTGGAAAAATTGCCCTCACCGTTTTTAGACTGTTTGCTATTGTGGGAATTGGTGCGTGGTTTGTAAGTTCTGTTAAAAAAGGTGTGCCACTTTTTTTGCAAATGGCCCAAGCTTTGATTTTCGCAGGGGCATTGGGTAATATTATTGATTCTGTTTTTTATGGGGTACTATTTAATGACAGTATGTACCAAGTAGCGACCCTATTTTCTGATCAGCCTTACGGCAGCTTACTACAAGGTAAGGTGGTAGACATGCTCTATTTCCCGCTCATAGATACTACATGGCCAGAATGGGTGCCAGTTTTAGGAGGAAATTCATTAAGATTTTTTGAACCAGTTTTTAATATTGCAGACACCGCTATTAGTACTGGAGTAGGTCTTTTATTGGTCTTCAACAAAAAAGCTTTTCCACAGGGATAGGTGTTTTGCGAATTTTCAAAGTCGCTAAATTTGTCTTCTTTTCTGCATCATTTGTCAGAATTAGATCTGAGCTGTATCATAAGACTCAGAATTGTTTATTTAAATTCGTATACCTTAACTGGTGTTACACAGTAATCTAATGGAATATCTGTGGCGTCTAAGCCCTCAATTTTTTCTTCAGGTTCAAATAGGGATAAGCCTATTTTTAGGGTATTTGGTTTGCATTTAGATAAAAAACGATCGTAGAATCCTTTTCCGTATCCGACTCTGTGCCCTTTTTTATCATATGCCAATAAAGGAATAAAGACTACTTCTATTTCTGAAGGGGGAACAGTCAATCCATTTTGAGGCTCTGGAATCCCCAATGGTTTGTTTTTATTTTGGTATTGTCTGTCAGTAGTATATGCACTATTTCAGTATCGTTTTGTATTCTTGGCAAACAGACTTCTTTATCTCTTCCATGCAGTAATGTGAGGATGAATTCGGTATCTATTTCTTTTTTGGAAACAATACTCAGGAATAGGCTGTAATAGGAGGCATCCCATATAGGACAGTTTAATAATTGATTCCCTATAGCGGCACTTAATGTAGCAATTTCTTCTGTTTGGAGCTTTTTTCTTTTTTCAAGGTAAGCACTTCTAAGGGCTATTTTATTCATAAATTGGGCATTTTAAGCTTATAAAAATACAGATAAAATAAAGGCCCAATAATAATTTCTACTATACCTTTGTAAATCACCTATGGCGGCCAATAGCATTTCTATACAACTCAGTGTACTTCCGGAAACTCCGGGAGTGTACCAGTTTTATGATAGCTCAGATAAGATTTTATATATAGGAAAAGCCAAAAACCTTAAAAAAAGGGTCAGCTCTTATTTTACTTTAAAACACGAGATAGCCAAAACACGCTTATTGGTCAAGAAAATTGTGCTGATCAAGCATATAGTGGTTCCCACAGAGTCAGACGCACTTTTATTAGAAAACAACCTGATTAAAAAATACCAGCCAAGGTATAATATATTATTAAAAGATGACAAGACCTTTCCTTGGATTTGTATTAAAAAAGAACGGTTTCCAAGGGTCTTTTTAACCCGTCAGTTAATTAAAGATGGTTCAGAATATTTTGGGCCTTATACCAATAAGAGAATGGTGAAGGTTTTGCTGGAGCTCATTAAAGGGCTTTATCCTTTGAGAACCTGCAATTATGACCTCTCTTTTGAAAAAATTCAAGAAGGCAGGTATAAAAGTTGTTTGGAGTATCATTTAGGGAATTGCCATGCACCTTGTGAGAATTTACAATCAGAGGCCTCATATGCTAAAGATATAGAAGCCATTAGACATATATTAAAGGGCAATTTAGCTGCAGCAATGAAGCATTTTAAAATAGAAATGGATCGTTACGCCGCTGAGGAAGCTTTTGAAATGGCCCACAAAGTAAAAGAAAAGCTGGCCGTATTGGCTGGTTACCAATCTAAGTCCACAATAGTAAATCCTAAAATAAACAATGTAGATGTGTTTACTGTTATTTCAGACCAAACCCATGCCTATGTGAATTTTCTTGAACTTTCTCACGGCGCCATTATTCGATCTCACACCCTGGAAATTAAAAAGCAGCTGGAGGAGACAGATGCACAAATTTTAGAATTGGCTATTGTGTCCTTAAGGGAGCGTTTTAAATCTATTTCTAAAGAGGTGATCATCCCTTTTAAAGTATTAATGCCAGAAGGAATAAAGGCTACTATACCTGTTTTGGGAGACAAACAAAAATTGTTAGCGTTGTCTGAGCGCAATGCCCGTTTTTATAGACAGGATAAATTGAGTCAAATGCGTATTGTAGATCCTGAACGTCATTCTAAGCGTATTTTGGCTCAAATTAAAGAAGATTTAAGGCTTTCTTCGCTTCCAGTGCATATTGAATGCTTTGACAACTCTAATATTCAAGGGTCTAATCCGGTGGCTGCTTGTGTGGTGTTTACCAATGCCAAGCCCAATAAAAAAATGTACCGACATTTTCACATTAAGACCGTAGAGGGACCTGATGATTTTGCCTCTATGGAAGAAGTGGTATACAGGCGCTATAAAAGGCTCAAAGAAGAAGGCAGTTCATTACCACAACTTATTGTAATTGATGGAGGTAAAGGGCAATTATCTGCTGCTTTAAAAGCCCTTGATCAATTAGGCTTAAGAGGGAAAATTGCTATAGTGGGTATTGCAAAGCGTTTGGAGGAAATTTATTTCCCTGAAGATCCTATTCCCTTGTATTTAGATAAGAAATCCGAGTCTCTAAAAGTAATCCAACAATTGAGAAATGAAGCCCACAGATTTGGGATTACTTTTCATAGAAATTTGAGAAGTAAAGGTGCTATAGTTTCAGAATTNGACGGAATTAANGGNATAGGAGAAAAAACAGCGACACAATTATTAAGGCATTTTAAAACAGTCGCTAAGATAAAAGAAGCTAACTTAGATGCTTTAATTACTCAAGTAGGTCCAGCAAAAGCCAGCATATTGTATGAGCATTTTCATTAAATATCCTTATTTTTTATTCCTGCGTTTTTTCTTTTTCACCCTATTAATAGCTAGTGTATTCAACCTTCGAGCTCAAACAGCATCAATCAATGAGATTTCGAAAGCATTCGCGACAAGGGATTCAACCGCCTTACAATCAAGGGATAAGCCTTTAAAAGTAGGTTTGGTCTTAAGTGGTGGAGGTGCGAAGGGATTGGCACACATAGGCGCGCTTAAAGTGATTGAGGCCTCCGGTGTTCAAATAGACTATATAGCAGGAACGAGTATGGGGGCTATAGTAGGCGCCTTATACGCCTCTGGATATAGGGCAGAAGAGCTGGATTCTATTTTTAGACAAATTAATTTTAACAGCCTTATTCAAGACGACTTTTCAAGGGAAAGTAAGACTTTTTATGAAAAGGAAGACGCAGAGCGCTATGCCATTAGTTTGCCTTTTGACGGGTATAAAATTTCTTTTCCACAAGCTATTTCTGGAGGACAGAAGGTATATAATGAATTGGTATCCCTATTATTTCATGTAAAAGACGTGAGAGATTTTAACCAATTGCCCATTCCCTTTTTTTGTATAGCAACAGACATAGAGAACGGTGTTGCCATTCGCTTAGATAATGGTTACCTTCCTGAGGCTATTATGGCTTCTGGCACCTTTCCTTCCCTCTTTGAACCAATGGAATTGGAGGGTAAGCTACTCATAGATGGGGGCGTGTTAAATAATTATCCCATAGAAGAACTAAAGTCCTTAGGGGCAAATTTCATTGTTGGTGTAGACGTTCAGCAGGATCTTTCCAAAAGAGGGTCTTTGGGATCTGCTACGGATATTTTGTTACAGATTAACAATTTCAGGACGGTAGAAGCAATGAAAAGTAAGTCTAATAAAACAGACCTATACATTAGACCAAATATGGCCCCTTATTCTATCATAGATTTTGACAAGGGAGCGGCAATTGTAGCAGAAGGAGCCAGAGCAGCTTTGCTTCAAGAGAACGCATTGCTGGAATTATCTAAAAACCAATTAAAAAAAACACCTTTAGATAAAACCTTTCGACGGAGAGATAGTAGGGCAGATACCCTGAAAATTAACTATATAGAGGTGAATGGGATAGTTAATTATTCGGATGATTATGTGAAAGGGAAACTGCGATTTAAGGAAGGTGACCAAATTTTATTCGAAGATTTAAAGCGTGGCATTAATAATTTAGCAGCAACAAATAATTTTAATACCATTCGGTATAAATTAATTGAAAAGGCCACTGGATTGGGTTTAATTTTAAACTTGAAAGAAAGTGACAACAAGACCAATATTAGGTTTGGGGCCCATTATGATAAGTTGTATAAAAGCGCTGCTTTGATAAATATTACTCAAAAGAATTTATTGAGAAAAGACGACGTACTCTCCTTGGATTTTATTTTTGGAGACTACCTAAGGTACCAAATAGATTACTACGTAGACAAAGGGTTTAACTGGAGTTTTGGATTGAGAAGTAAGTTGAACGATTTTAATTTTGACATCCCTTATACCGTATTAGAAAATAATTTTAGGGTACCAGATGATCCTAATTTAAATACAGTGAATATGGACTTTACAGACTTTACTAATCAAATGTATCTCCAGACCGTGTATAAAAACGCTTTCTCCATTTCTTTGGGACTAGAGCATAAGTGGATTAAATTCAGTAGCGATACATTTTTACAAGAAAATACCCAAAGCAATAATAGTTCAGTGCTCACTTTAGAAAAAAGCCATTATGCGAGTGGTTATGGACAATTGAAGTTCGACACTTTAGATGATCTTTTCTTTCCCTCTAAAGGTTTATACTTGGAAGTAGATTTTCATACTTATTTTTTGTCTAGCAATTATAACGGGACATTTAATCCTTTTTCTATTTTTAGATCAAAGGCAATCGCAGCCGTAAATTTCGCTAAAAACTGGTCTTTTGTTTTGGCTCCAGAGGTGGGGATTAAGTCCGGAAGTTCGGGAACTAAATCCCTTGATTTTGCCCTTGGAGGCATGGGTGCTACTCAAACTAATAATTTCATTCCTTTTTTAGGCTATGATTTTATTGCCATTCCAGGGGATAGTTTTTTAAAGATGAAGGCTTCATTAGATTTTGAAATAGCCCCAAAGAATCATTTGATTGTAGCTGCAAACATTGCTAAAGTTACAGATGACATTTTAAGGCCTGGATCATTTAAAAGAGCCCCTTCTTATTTTGGCTATGGATTAGGCTATGGCTTTGAGTCTATTTTAGGTCCGGCACAACTCATGTATACTAAATCGCCATTAAACGGTCCAGGGGCGGTGTTTTTTACCCTAGGTTTTCCGTTTTAACGCTCTTAATTTCAGATATTTCCTATTATTTAAATAGTTTCAAATAGTGATTATTCTTAAGGAATTACTAAAAAATGCGCCCAATAGATAAATTACTGTTAAGACCTTAGTTAAAGTGGTTTAAAAAATTTGTAGCGGTCTATGTTTGTATTACCTTTGAAGTATAAAGGGGTGGTTCCCTTTAGAACTTTAAGTATTGGTTTTTCATCATTTAAAGTTTGGTTGGTTATTTAAGAAAAGCCCAGTTGTAAAACTGGGCTTTTTTTTTGTTTGCTACTGACCGTAAGGACCTGGATAAATACAATGTTTGTATCACAGGAGCTTAATTAAAATGCAAAATATGGTTAAATATCTGTGAAGGAGAATTTAAAGCCATTCCTTTTTTCTATTTTTACCCTAAATCTGGTTATGAAAAAAATCATTCTTCTGTGTCTATTTTTGGGTTTTTACGGGAGCCTAACTGCCCAAGATTCTTCTGTTGCTTATAAAGACGGGGAGTGGTTGAAGTTTAGACTTCATTATGGATTTTTAAATGCCAGTTACGCTACCTTGCATTTGACCAAGGCATCTTTGGAGAAAAAGCCTTTATTTCACGTTGTGGCCAAAGGAAAGACTACGGGGTGGGCCAGTATATTTTTTAAAGTAGACGATACTTATGAAAGCTTTTTTACACCCAAAGAAAATGAACCCATAAGGTTTATTAGAAAGGTGAGAGAAGGTGGTACTACCATGCATTTGGAAGTGGACTTTGATCATGAAAATGACAAAGCTTATATGCAAGATGTTAAAAACGGAAAAGATTTTGAATTCGACACCCAAAAGGGCATTCAGGATATTATTTCTGCCTTTTATTTTTTGCGCAATGAAATTAATCCAGCCAAATTAAAAGTAGGAGATTTTACCGTGATTAGTATGCTCTATGATGACGACGGTGTTTTCCCTTTTAAGCTGGAATATTTAGGAACAGAAGCACTCAAAACTAAATTCGGAAAAGTATCTTGTTTAAAGTTTAGGCCTTATGTGCAGTCCGGCAGGGTATTTAAAGCCCAAGAAAGTATTAGTCTTTGGATTTCGAATGATTTAAACAAAATCCCAATAAGAATAGAAGCAGATTTAGCTGTGGGTTCTATCAAAGCAGATTTAGAAGCGTACAATGGTTTAAAAAACCAATTTAAAATAAAAATGGACTAGTATATTTGCCGCATGAGATTAATTTACAAACCTGTTGTGTTAAGTGCTTTATTGTTATTCTCTTTACTAGTGAGTTGCAAGACGGATACTGTTGAAAAAGCGCTTAAAGAATCCGCTCCTAAAGACAGTATATTTTACGGTATTAACTTCAATCAATTTGAAGTGGTCAGAGACACCATAAAAAAGAATGAAACTTTTGGGCAAATTATGCTCAGGAATAATATTGGTTATTCTAAGATATATGGTATTTCTAAAGAATACAGGGAGGTTTTTGATGTGAGAAGATTGGGTATTGGAAGGCCCTACACCTTACTTAAGTCAAAGGACAGTCTACAGTCTACGCAATATTTCATCTATGAGCAAGACGCCATTCGTTATGCGGTGATTGATTTCACCAATGGCGTGAATGTGTACAAAGAAGAAAAACNCGTTAAGTATGTCACAAGAGAAGCCTCAGGCGTAATTACATCATCTTTGTCCGAGGCCATCTTAGATCAAGGAATTGACTATGAAGTAACCAATAATCTATCTGTTATTTACGCTTGGACCATTGATTTTTTTAGCCTTCAAAAAGGAGATAAGTTNAAGGTTGTNTATAAAGAAAAGTTTATAAACGACACTATTTACGCTGGTGCAGGACCTATAGAATCTGCTTATTTTGAACATAATGGGAAACCCTTTTACGCTTTTAGGCACATGCCGGATACGGTGAATAAAATAGTAGAGTACTTTGACGAAAATGGCAATAACCTCAGGAGGGCTTTTTTAAGAGCCCCAGTTAATTTTGCTAAAATTAGTTCTAGNTANAATCTAAAAAGGAAAATTGCTTTTTACGGTAATAAGGTGCGCCCTCATAAAGGGACAGACTATAAAGCAGCAGTAGGCACAGAGATATTGGCTACCGCTAATGGAAGGGTAGTAGAGTCTACCAGAAGGGGAGGCAATGGTAAATACGTGAAGATTAAGCACAACAATGTATACAGTACCCAATACTTACACATGAAATCCCAGAAAGTAAAGAAGGGAGACTATGTAAAACAAGGAGACGTCATTGGATGGGTTGGAATGACAGGAAATACCTCAGGACCCCATGTGTGCTATAGGTTTTGGAAAAATGGCAGACAAGTAGATCCTTTAAGGGAAAAGCTTCCTGCTGCAGAACCATTGCCAAAAAGTATTTTAAACACTTACTTAGTAGAGATTGCTCCCAAAAAAGAGCAAATAGATAATATAAATTTTAGCAGTCAATCTTTAGACGCTATAGCGACCAATTAAATACTTATGTCATTATCCAGAATTAATCCAGCTCAGACAAATGCTTGGACTGCATTACAAGACCATTTTAATCAAGACAACACTTCAGACATTAAAAGTCTGTTTGAATCAGAATCCAATAGGGCCAAAGATTTTAGCATTCAATGGAATAATTTCTATGTAGATTATTCTAAAAATGCCCTTTCTAAAAAGACCATGGATTTGCTTATTGACCTGTCTAAAGAAGTGGGTTTAAGTGAGGCTATAGCGCATTATTTTAATGGAACAGCTATTAATGAAACGGAATCTAGGGCGGTTCTTCACACAGCCCTTAGAGATAAAGATGCTACACCAATAAACGTTGATGGCGAAAACATTATTCCACAAATCCGTGAAGTTAAAGCGCAAATGAAAGCTTTTTCAAATGACATTATTAACGGCACAAAAAGAGGCTATACTGGTAAAGCCTTTACAGATGTTGTCAATATAGGGATTGGCGGATCTGATTTAGGTCCTGCCATGGTGGTAGAAGCCTTAAAATTTTATAAAAATCATTTAAAAGTTCATTTTGTAAGCAATGTAGATGGAGATCACGTGCAAGAAGTTATCAGGGAACTAAACCCAGAGACTACATTGTTTGTGGTGGTGTCTAAAACCTTTACCACACAAGAGACCCTTTCAAATGCCACTACCATAAAAAATTGGTTTTTGGAGACAGCTTCTCAGGAAGATGTGGCCAAGCATTTTGCAGCAGTGTCTACCAACACGCAAAAAATTTCAGACTTTGGTATAGTGCCCGCCCATGTATTTACCATGTGGGACTGGGTAGGGGGAAGGTTTTCTCTTTGGAGTGCCGTAGGTCTTTCAATAGCATTGGCTGTTGGGTATGATCATTTTGAAGCTATGTTAGACGGCGCTTTTGAAATGGACCAGCATTTTAAACACAGCCCTTTTAAGGAGAATATTCCTGTGGTTCTTTCTTTGATTAGTATTTGGTATGCCAATTTTCACAAAGCCGAGACACAAGCCATTATTCCTTACACCCAATATTTAAGTAGGTTTTCTGCTTACTTACAGCAGGGCATAATGGAGAGCAATGGGAAGTGTTTTGATCGTTCTGGAAATAGGGTTTCTTATGAGACCGAAACGGTTATTTGGGGAGAACCGGGCACCAATTCTCAACATGCTTTTTTCCAGCTCATGCATCAGGGCACAAAATTAATTCCTGCAGATTTTATTGGTTTTAAGAAGTCCCTTCATGGAGACACAGACCACCACAATAAGCTTATGGCCAATTTCTTTGCACAAACAGAAGCCCTTTTAAGCGGTAAGACAAGGACGCAAGTAGACCAAGAGTTTGCGGAGAAAGGGACAGATCCTGCTTTAGCCGCAAAGGTAGCTCCTTTTAAGGTGTTTGAAGGGAATAAGCCTACCAATACTTTATTAATAGACCAACTCACCCCTGAAACTTTAGGATCGCTAATTGCACTCTATGAGCACAAGATTTTTGTGCAGGGTGTAATTTGGAATATTTTTAGCTATGACCAATGGGGGGTAGAATTGGGAAAACAATTGGCCACCAATATTCTGTCAGACATAGAAGGGATCACTAAGGGGCAACACGATCCTAGCACACAACTATTGTTAAAAATATTTAACAGCTAAATACCAGATAGTTACGTTTATAACTTCTAATAACTTTTCCTTGTTGCGTGGGAACCTTCCCAAAAGAATGTTAATTTTGGTAAAATTTTAACATTGTATTAATGTTGGAACATTAAATTATCCGCATTTTTGCAATGTTTTTAAAACTAAAACTAAAATTAAACAACAATGAAAAAAATGTTTGTAATGATTGTAGCC
>JGI26081J50195_1000469_pt1 | contig 17488 bp, 14 predicted proteins | sample SaaInl74LU_5_DNA_FD_50195 | JGI IMG/M metagenome (IMG submission 50195) | reverse complement strand
AAAGCAAGAAAAAAGCAGTATCAGAATTTTAACCTAAATTAGACAGAACTCTATCTTATTTTTTAAGCCAAAAAGTTCAAATATCGCTGAAGACCTACAGTCTCATTTGGCGCGATACCACTGCGAAAATTCGGTACATTTAAAGCTGGAATATGAAGACAATTGAAACACGCTCTGATCTCGAGCTTTTGGTGGATCAGTTTTACGGTAAAGTTTTGGAGGATGCGGTTCTATCGTCCTTTTTTAAGTATTTGGACTTTCAACGACACTTACCTAAAATGGTTGATTTTTGGGAATTCATTCTCTTGGATGCTTCTGGATATACAACTGATGTTACAAAAGTTCACATGCACATGCGTCTACAAAAAGATCAATTTGATCGTTGGATCCAACTTTTTAATGAAACAGTAGACGGTTTATTCGTCGGAGAGAAAGCTCAGAAGGCAAAAGAACGTGCCTTTCTTATCCGTTGGACCATAGAAAGTAAGATGAACCAGAATTAGAGCGAGAGATGAGAAGAACTTACGGGTTCACCAATAAATTTTTCTGCATTTGCATTAAACTCGGCCGTATTTTCAGAAGTCAGAAAATGCAGCGTTCCATTTCGAGAGCATTTCGCATCAAGCCAAGGATGGCGTCTGAGATAATCATGTAAACTTGCTGCCACAATTTTTCCTTGAGCAATTACCTTCACGTGATCAGGAACGATAGACTGAATATAATCTTTCAAAACAGGATAGTGCGTACAGCCGAGTACAATGGTGTCGATATTCTTATCCTGATTCATTAGGCTTTTGATATCGTTTCGAATAAATTCTCTTCCGGCCTCGGTTTCGTGTTCATTGTTTTCGATCAGCGGAACCCACATCGGGCAAGCTTGCTGAAAAACGCTGCTTTGTGGTGAAAAATTTTTAATCTCAATCTTATACGATTCAGAAGCGACCGTTCCTTGTGTTGCAAGAATACCAATCGCATTTGTTTTCGTGAATTGGCCAATAATTTCCGCACTCGGTCGAATGACGCCTAAAACACGGCGTTGTGGGTCTATCTTCGGTAAATCATTTTGTTGAATCGTTCGTAGTGCCTTAGCAGAAGCTGTGTTGCACGCTAGAATTACGAGGTGGCATCCACGATCGAATAATGCTTGAACGGCCTCTAGAGTATACTCATAGACTACATCAAACGATCTAGAACCATAAGGTGCACGTGCATTGTCTCCGAAGTACAAATAATCGTAGTCGGGCAATTCTTCCCGTATATCTTTTAGGATGGTCAAGCCACCGTAGCCAGAATCAAAAATACCAATTGGACCCATAGTTCAAAACTAACGATTTCCTCGAAGCGAAAAGTTCAATGCACAAAAAACCCCGATCAATTAAGATCAGGGCTTCAAAATATTCTAAATTGGATTATTGACCTCCAGTTGGTGCTGGAACAGTTGCCGCTGAAGCAGCTGCTTCTTTTTCTAACTTCATCAATTCAACCACAACAGTATTTGTGATATCATAACCTCCACCGTGGAAATAAGTACTTCCTTCATCCAGCACGTACGATAACTTTTCGCGCTCAGCTACGATTTTAATCGCTTTCAAAATACGATCTTGAATTGGTCCTTCTAACTCTTGCTGGCGCGCTTGACGCTCTAATTGCATCGTTCTTTGACGCTCTTGCAAGGCTGCTTCCTTCTTTTGAATTTCTTGCTCTGCGATTTGACGACGCATATCAGAAGGTTTTTCAGCCGCTGACATCATGGTTTCGTAATCTTTATATGCTTTCTGAATCGTCATTTGCATTTCTTGAAGCTCGGTCACTAGCATTTGCTCGTACTTTGTGAACTTATCTGCTGCAATTTGCGTCGATGGAATGGTATCCCATAGAACTTCCATTCTTACGTGACCAATTTTCCCTTGTGCGATTGCTGTGCTACCTAATCCTGCGAATACTATTAGTGCTAAAAAAAGTTTTTTCATGTTCTTGTTTTACTCGTTAATTCTATTTTTTATTATTTAACGTCGATATCCAATTCTCTCAATACCAAATCGCTAATATCGTATTTACTATCTGCAAAAACCAAATTACTCTGGTTCGCCTTATCGAAAACAAATACGTACTTTTTATCTGAAGCGACTTTTTGCATGGCGTCATAAACACGATCTTGAATTGGTTTGATCAGTTCTTGACGTTTCTGGAAATAGTCTCCTTTAACTCCAAATCTCGTTTTTTGCATGTTCATGGCTTCGTCTTCCAAGCGTGTAATTTCCTCTTGACGCTTTTTCTTTTCTTCTTCTGGAAGAAGTACCTCCTCTCGTGCAAAATTTTCTTTCTTCTGTCTTAATACATCATATCGTTTTTCGATTTCTTTCGTCCAACGATCCGCCAATTGATCCAGTTTATCTTTTGCCTCCGTGTACTCAGGCATTTTATTCAAGATATAATCTGAATCTATATAAGCATACTTCTGACTAAAGGCAAAGCCTGTGCCAAAAATGAATACTAGAGCCAAAACAAGTGTTTTCATAAATAACTTTTTTTGAGGCGAACGGCGAAATTAATCATTTATTGCGAAAAGGCATACTATAATTCCCCGAGGTTCATACCAATTGTAAAGTTCAATTTGGTATAATATCCTTTTGTTTGGAAGTTGTTATTAAAGCCTTCTGCGAATCCTCTCGACCAAGAATCCAAGTAATCGAATCCCCAACCATAATCCAAACCAAGCATCCCAAACATTGGCAAGAATACGCGGATTCCAACTCCTGCCGAGCGTTTTACATTGAACGGATTGAATTCTTTAAAGTTCGGGAAGGTATTTCCTGCTTCTCCAAACGCTAATACATAGAAGGTAGCTGAAGGGTTGAGTGAAATTGGATAACGCAATTCCAATGTGTACTTTGCAATCAAGGGATCTCCTGCATCAGAGCTGAGTGAATTATCTTCATACCCTCGTAGCGCAATAATTTCTTGTCCACCAATTTGGTTTACTCCAGTTAATCCACTTCCTCCCATATAGAAACGCTCGAAAGGTGTCAATCCTTTGTCGTTGTTGTAAGCCCCCATGAATCCAAAACCAAAGCGCGGCATCAGAATTAGCTTCTTATCAGGAGTTAGAGGGAAGTACCACTCGCCTGTGAATTTGAATTTGTAATACTCAAGTGTTTTGAATCGTTCTTGATTCGTTAATCCTGAATAATCATCAATGCCATCCCAAACGGAGTAAGGCAAAGTCGCTTTAGCAATAAATTTCAGGCTTGATCCCCCTTGAGGGTAGATTGGCGATGTAACGGAACTTCTCGACAATGAATATTTGAAGGAGAAATCATTTGCTCTACCATCTGTGAACAATCCAAATTGCGTGTAATTCTGAACGAAATATTGCTGATAACCCACTTCGTAATATGCCTGAAAATAATCATCTGGGAATTTTTTACGTCGACCAAAACCAACACCAGCACCACCGATTCGAAGTCCTTCAAAGCTTTCACTTTGTGGAGCAAATCCATTCCCAATAAGGTTCCAAACGCCCCAGAAAGTCAATGAATTTGGTTTTTTTCCGCCCAACCATGGTTCTGTAAAGGAGAAATTGTATCCTCTAAAAAACTTACCGTTTGTTTGTGCACGGATTGAAATACGTTGACCATCTCCACCAGGAAGAGGTGCCCAAGATCCTTTTTTGAAGAAATTCTTCGTGCTGAAGTTATTGAACGTCAATCCTAGGGTACCAATAATACGTCCTCGACCGTCAATTCCAGTACCACCATAACCTCCAGACAACTCGATTTGATCGGATGATTTTTCTTCAACCACGTATTCAATATCTACCGTACCATCCGCAGGATTAGGAATTGGGTTAATTTGAAACGCTTGTTCGTTGAAGTACCCCAATTGAGCAAGTTCTCGTTGCGTTCTAATTATATCGTTTTGACTGAAAAGATCTCCTGGTTTTGTTCGGATCTCGCGACGAATAACATAATCGTTTGTCTTTGTGTTCCCAGAAATGATCACTCTTTTTACGCGGGCTTCTTTTCCTTCAATAATTCGCATTTGATAGTTGATCATGTGATCTTCTACGCTCGTTTCGACAGGAATTAGATTGAAGAATAGGTACCCTCTGTCACGATACAATGAGGAAATATTTCTTCCATCTTGACTCATAAACAAACGCTCTTCTAAGAGTTGCTTGTTGTACAAATCTCCTTTATTGATTCCAAGAACTGTATCGAGGAAGGTGGATCTAAATTTTGTATTCCCAATCCATTCAATATCTCCGAAATAGTATTTGTCTCCTTCATCGATACGAATTGTAATATTCATATTCTTGCTATCGGCTAGATAAACCGTATCGAAGGCAATTTCAGCATCGCGGAGTCCCACTTTAGTGAATTTACCCATCATTGCTTCCTTATCTCTTCGGTAAGCACTTTCAGAATATTTGGATCGCTTGAAGAAACGCCAGAAAGCTTTTTGTTTTGTATCCTTCATTGCGAGTCGTAACTTCCACGACGCAACAGATTCATTGCCTTCAATATTGAGTTCGCCAATTTTAACGCGCTCACCCCGATCCACGTTGATTTTAAAAATCTCAGAGTTCGTTATTAAGGTGTCCTGAACACGATCAATCGTTACAGATACAGAATAAAAGCCTTTTTCGCGGAAGTAACCACGAATTTTAGATTCCGTTGCAAAAACTAGATTTTCAGTGATTGTTTTTCCAGAGAACAAGGAAACCTCTTCACGGATTTTATCGATATCTCGTTTTTTAATTCCTGTAAATTTGAATCTTGAAAGTTTTGGTCTCGGTGTCAGTTTAATTACGATGTAAAGTACTCCTGCTACTTCTTTTTCGGCATTAATTTCTACATCAGAGAAGATGCCTTCGTCCCAAAGATTCTTTAAAGCTTTTGTGATTGTTTCGCCTGGAATGGTGATTTTCGTGCCTTGTTTCAACCCTGCAATCAACCGAATGGCATTGTGATCGTAGTTGTCTGCCCCTTCGATACGAATTGGCCCAAGTTCGTAGGTTTTAGGCGACTTAAAATCGAAATCCAATCCACCTATTGTCACNGGTCCTTGCGAATAACCAATTGTTCCTGCTAGAAGCAAGAACATTGTGAGTAGNAATTTAAAGCCTTTTGTCATCAATTATTTTTCTAGTTGCTCTGATACTCTACCAAAACGTCTTTCTCGTTTTTGATAATTGTACACAGCGTTGTATAAATCTTCCTTTTTAAAATCTGGCCAAAGAACTTCTGTGAAATAAAGTTCTGCGTAGGCAATTTGCCAAAGCAAAAAATTACTAACTCGATGTTCACCACTCGTACGAATCAACAGTTCAGGATCNGGCATCCCCTTCGTTGATAAGTGCTGCGAAATCAACTCCTTCGTGATTTCGCCTTTGGACAAATGACCTTCTTCTACCTCAGCTGCAATATTTTTTACAGCTTCAATCATTTCCCATTGAGCGCTATAATTCAAAGCTAAAACCAGATTGACACCCGTGTTATTTTTTGTTCTTTCAATTGCAGCGGTCAATTCATTTTGACAGCTTTCTGGCAATCCGTAAAAATCACCGATGGTTGAGATGATTACATCACTTTCGTGCAATTCGTCGACTTCTTTTGCAATTGTTCGCACCAACAAATCCATCAACCCATCTACCTCATCCTTTGGTCTCTCCCAGTTTTCAGTAGAAAAAGCATAAAGTGTGAGATATTTCACTCCTAAATCTTGCGAAGCTCTCAATGCTTCACGCACTGCCTGAACACCAAAGTTGTGCCCGAACAACCGATCTTCACCCTGTTGCTGAGCCCATCTTCCATTACCATCCATAATGATTGCAATGTGATTAGGTGTATTACTTCGGTCTATCTTATTTAGGATGCTCATGTCTCCCACGTATAATCAACGAATTTAATGAAACTATCGTATGTCTCGGGTTAAATAAGTATTTAGCTTAACGTACTTTAACAAAAAAGAGGGAAATGGCATTTGCACCTCCCTCTTTTACAGTTTTTTATCGCATTGTTATTCTGCTAACAGAATGACTTTATTGTTCATCATTTCAACAACCCCACCTTTGATTGCTACGCGAATAATTTTATTGTTACTTCCGTCTTTCACTACTTTGCTTGTAGTTTCTAATTCGTACGGTTTTTCCAAATCAATTTTCACTGTTCCTTCCGAAAGGGCAGAAATAATTGGTGCGTGTCCATTCAAAACCTGAAATGATCCATCCAATCCAGGGAATTGAACTGCTGTCGCTTCTCCGTGGAAAATAACTGATTCAGGTGTAATGATTTCTAATTGCATTTGACTTCGTCTTTAGCGATTAAGCGTTTTCCGCCAACATTTTCTCTCCAGCTTCGATCACATCTTCGATTCCACCCTTCAAGTTGAAGGCAGCCTCTGGGTACTGATCGTATTTTCCGTCAAGAATTTCGTTGAAGGCTTTGATTGTATCTTGAATATCAACAAGTACTCCTTTCAATCCAGTAAACTGCTCAGCTACGTGGAATGGTTGAGAAAGGAAACGTTGAACACGACGAGCACGATGTACGATTAATTTATCTTCTTCAGACAATTCATCCATACCAAGAATCGCGATGATATCTTGAAGCTCTTTGTATCGTTGCAATGTTACTTTAACACGCTCTGCGCAATCGTAATGCTCTGTTCCAACGATTTCTCTTGTAAGAATTCGAGAAGTGGAATCCAATGGGTCTACCGCTGGATAAATACCTAACTCAGCAATCTTACGAGATAATACTGTTGTTGCATCCAAGTGAGCAAATGTGTTTGCTGGTGCAGGATCGGTAAGGTCATCCGCAGGTACGTATACCGCTTGAACCGAAGTAATAGATCCGTTTTTGGTTGAAGTAATACGCTCTTGCATCGCTCCCATCTCTGTTGCCAATGTTGGTTGGTAACCTACGGCAGATGGCATACGTCCAAGAAGTGCAGACACCTCAGAACCAGCTTGTGTAAATCGGAAGATGTTATCTACGAAGAAAAGGATATCACGTCCCTGTCCTTCTCCTTCACCGTCACGGTAATATTCAGCGAGCGTCAATCCAGAAAGTGCCACACGAGCACGTGCCCCTGGAGGCTCGTTCATTTGTCCGAAAACGAATGTCGCTTTCGATTCTTTCATTTCTTCTAGGTCGATCTTAGAAAGATCCCAACCTCCTTCTTCCATGGAATGCATGAAAGCGTCTCCGTATTTAATAATACCAGACTCTAACATTTCACGAAGCAAGTCATTTCCTTCACGAGTACGCTCACCAACACCAGCAAATACAGACAAACCACCGTGTCCTTTTGCAATATTGTTAATCAACTCCTGAATCAATACTGTTTTACCTACTCCGGCTCCACCGAATAAACCAATCTTACCACCTTTAGCGTAAGGCTCAATAAGGTCGATTACTTTAATTCCTGTAAAAAGTACTTCTGTCGCTGTCGATAAATCTTCGAATTTTGGTGCCTCACGGTGAATTGGAAGACCACCTTCGTTGCTTACTTCGTTGATTCCATCAATTGCTTCTCCAACTACGTTGAACAAACGACCTTTGATTTTATCTCCAATTGGCATTTTGATCGCCGATCCAGTCGAAACCGCTTCCATTCCTCGAGTAAACCCATCCGTAGAGTCCATAGATACCGTACGTACCGCGTTTTCCCCTACGTGTGATTGAACCTCAAGAACTACAACTGTTCCATCTACTCGTCTCACTTCCAGTGCATCGTAAATATTTGGAAGCTCTACTCCTTTTTCGAAGCTTACATCAACTACAGGTCCAATTACCTGTGAAATTTTACCTTTAATATCCGACATTTTAGTGCCTTTTTATAGAATTAATTCGTTTCCGATCCCACGGAATTTCGGCGCAAATATACTGCTTTTATGTCAATATCAAATTGCGGATGGAAAATATCTATTCACATCTCCTTAATTTTATCAACAGACCGCGTTTTTAGTCCAATCTATTTCGGAACGTTGCTGCGAATTAAATACTTTACAGGAAGGTAACTGAAAAGAATTGCGAGAGATGAAACCAGACCGAAAATCATCAGCCCGTCTCCGAAAGAAAAGCTGATAGGAAATGGTTCTCCGTTCGAGTTTGGCATCGTAATTAAACTAAAACGCAATTGAAGATAACACACTAAATACCCCAAAGCTAGTCCGAAAAATATTCCTTTTNCTGAGATCAAAAGTCCCTCCAAGAAGAAGATTCTAAACAAGTATTTTCTCGGTNTTCCAAAACTGATCATTGTTTTCAGGTTTTCCAATTTCTCAACGAAGAGCATTGTTAATGAAGCAACCAGCGTAAATGCCGCCAAAACAAAAATGAAAAGCAGAATAATCAGTACAATAATGCGTTCAGATTGACTGGTTTGAAAAATTAGTTCGTTTTTTTCATAACTCGTTTTCACGACAAACTCCTTCCCAACTATTTTCTCAACTTTTTCTTTCAAATCACTATTTTCGATTCCTGGTTTTGCATCTACATAAATCGCCGAGATTTGATCGTCGTAATTCATGAGTTGCTTCGTCAATTCTATAGGAAGAATTATGAATTGCGAATTGACCTCTCGATTGTAATTAATACTTCCAGATAAGATAACATTTTCCGTTTCGAAAGGACTTTTCCCAAGTCGAATTTTTGCATCACGCTTCGGAACGTAACAAATAATGGTTTCTTGACCTATTTGCTTGGGAATATATCCTTCTAACTTGTCGAGAACAGACGCCCCGATGACACCTCTGAAATCGCCATTTTCAGATATTTTTGCGCTCCCATCCACGATATGCTCATGCATTTTCGTCATTTGCAGGTAGGAAGGTTCAACACCAATCATTTTAGCATCTACCCATTTTTTATCTCGCTTTAAAATGACAACTTCTTCAACAACTCGAGACACGTTCGCAACCTCTTTTAGCTCCTTGATCTTGTCTAACTCGATTCTGTTTTGATTGAAAGATTTGCCCTTTTCAATTCGAATGGTTAGGTCTGTATCAAATTCCGAATACAAGCTCGAAATCATCGTTTCAATACCGTTAAAAGCTGACAGTACAATCACCAAAGCCATTGTAATGACTGCAATTCCAATTACGGAGATTCGCGTAATCAGATTGATTACATTTTTCTTTCTTTTTGCAGAAAGATATCGCCGCGCTATAAAATAAGGAACGTTGATGTAGGGTTATTTTTTAAGTAAATCATCAATTTCACTGGCGTAATCGAGCGAGTCGTCGATGAAAAACTTCAAGTTTGGAATGTGCCTCATATTTTTCAATCTACGCCCAACTTCACCACGNATTTTGGATGAATTCGCTTCTATACTAGCGATCACCTCCTCTTTAGGTGGGCCNGCAAAGATGCTCACGTAACAGCGCGCCAAAGATAGGTCAGGTGTCACACGAATCACCGTAGGAGAAACCATTGCACCCAAACAAATCTCACGTGCATTTCGCTGAAAGACTTGTGATAATTCTGCTTGAATTACCCGTTCTATTTTGCTTTGTCTGATTGAACTCATACCGCAAAAGTAAGAAAAAGCAATGCGCTAACTACTCCTTATTCTTTGAAGTAAGTTAATTCGATCCTAAAATCAATTTGCACGAGCCAAATATTCACGCTGATATGACTAAAATCCTTCTCGCTTAAAAGAGGAGTTTTAAACAGTCAACCTTTTGGATTGACATCGCTAGTGATAAATCAACTGAACTTTTAAATCCTTCGGTTCTTCTAAATCATTAATTCAGTCTATCTTTGTTCGTTGATGAAAGATTTCCTTCAAATATATCGGTACACCTTTAAATATAAGTGGACTGCAATCACAGTGATTCTTTGCAATCTTGGATTTGTGGTATTCAACTTAGTGTCGATGGCATTATTCATTCCTTTTTTAAAACTCCTCTTCGAAGGAACAGAAAACGCTCAAACGGTGGACGTTCCCCATTTTGACGGTACATTTTCAGGCTTTTTTGAATATCTAGGTGACGCATACAATTACGAAATGTACGTCATGACACAAGCCGACCCGAAAGGTGCATTGATTTTTGTCTGTATCACGGTTGCTATTGCATTTTTACTGAAAAACCTTTTCCGTTACGGAGCAATATGGTTTCAATCACAATTGCGTATGGCGGTAGTTCGGGATATCCGAGATTCTCTGTTCGAGAAAGCAATGAAACTTCCGATATCTTATTATACAGATGAAAAAAGGGGTGACTTAATGTCTCGGATGCAAAGCGACGTTGGAATTATTGAAAATGCAGTCATTTCTCTTCTCGAATTGATTTTTAGAGAACCGTTCGCAATTCTTATAACAATTTCAGTACTTCTATATTGGAGTACAAGTCTGACCCTTTTCGCCTTGCTCTTACTTCCCATTGTTGCCATCATAATTATNATCATCGGAAAAAGTCTTAAACGAACCGCAAAGCAAGGACAAGAACAAATGGGAGTAATCGTTTCNGCGATTGATGAGGCACTTGGCGGTATTCGAATTATAAAAGCTTTCAACGCGGTCAATCAAGTAGTGTCTTCATTCAAGCACGAAAACCTAAAGCATCAAAAACTAATTACGAAAGCATTTAGAAAGCGTGAATTGACTTCTCCTTTGAACGAAACTATCGGTTCATTTGTAATGATCACCATTGTCTGGTATGGAGGATTGTTGGTACTTGAAGGTGGTTCAGCGGGAATCAGTGGGCAAGTTTTCATGGGATTCGTGATCGTTTTCTCGCAATTAATGCGACCTATTCAAGGTGTTTCGCAATCCATGTCAAACCTCAATCAGTCGTTTGCTTCTTTAGATAGAATCAATGCGATATTAGATGCGGACGAAAAGATCTATGAGGCCGAAAATCCACAAAAAATCACGGAGATTAAAGAAGGCGTTAGTTACGAGAAAGTTACTTTTAAGTATCGCGACGAAAATGTAATTAAAGACGTTTCATTCAAGATTCCTGCCGGCAAAATGATTGCTTTGGTTGGAGAATCCGGAAGTGGAAAATCCACCTTAGCGGATCTTTTACCACGATTCTACGATGTCCAAGAAGGCGCAGTTAAAATTGATGGAGTCGACGTGAAAAATGTATCGATGTTCGATTTGCGTCAACATATTGGTATTGTATCTCAAGAATCGATTCTATTCAACACATCTGTGCGAGACAACATTGCGTTTGGAATGGAAAATGCTTCAGAGGAAGAAATCATTAACGCAGCAAAAATTGCGAATGCCCATCATTTCATTATGGAACTAGATCAGGNTTATAATACTAATATCGGTGAGCGTGGGAACAAGCTTTCAGGTGGACAAAAACAACGGGTAAGCATTGCTCGCGCGATTCTTAAAAACCCTTCAATTTTGATTCTAGATGAAGCCACTTCCGCACTTGATACAGAATCTGAACGTTTGGTTCAGGAAGCCCTTGAACATTTAATGGAAAACCGCACAAGCCTTGTGATTGCCCATCGATTAAGCACGATCCAGAAAGCTGATGAAATATTGGTATTATCGAAAGGAGAAATTGTGGAGCGCGGAAACCATGAAGAATTGATGAATCTCAAAGGAATCTACGCCAAACTATCCTCTTTGCAAGGAATTATCTCGTAAAATTCAGATAATCCTGTGGGTTAATCGGCATTTGATTGTACCAAATTTCAAAATGNAAGTGTGGTCCGTCAGAATTTTCCCCTGTGTTTCCGACAATACCGATAGGATCTCCAATTTGGACACGATCTCCCGCTTTCTTTAAAGATTTTCGTGCATGCTTGNATATGGACATGTACCCGTTTCCGTGATCTAAGATAATAATGTACCCATCTGTTCTCGTAAAACCTGCATAGATAACGGTTCCAGATAAACACGCTTTAATAGATGCATTTTCAGTTGTAACAACATCAATTCCAGGGTGGGTTTTCTTTTCAAAACTATCACTAACAACACCAAATACGGGTGCTTTAAAATAAGGTATGGCAGATTCCTTGTCCGCTTTTGTTCTCATATCTTCGCGGACTTCTTTAGATATTCTCCTTTCGGGTAATGAAGGTCTAGGGTCTAGCTGACTGTAATCGATATTCGTAATTTCTTTCAACGAATCGAGATTATTCGGAACAGCCACTTCGTCGCTCCAAATTCGTCTTAAAACTGCGATGTATTGTTCCTGAACTCTCAGAGATTCCTGAAGTTCGTCTACTTTTTCGTATTGCTTTTCAAGCTGCGTTCGTTCAATCGATTCGTCCTTTTGCCCAAATCCAACTCCACCGAACAATGAAAAGAGAAAACTAACACCGAAACCTAAGCCGATGATCAGAATCAAACTCAGACTGTAGACACGAATTCTCGTGCTCGTAAAGCTCCACACTTCTTCAAATGAAGAAGGATCAACCACCGAATACTTAAGGGTTTTTCTTAATTTTAACAGAAGAGATTTCCAGAAACGCATACACAAAACTGTAGAAATTCAGTGTTCAGTCCAAATAAAAATCGCGACGAATCGTTAACTTATTATAATTCAAGCCGAAAATTGGTCTAATATTCGCAACTTTCGGGTAGAAACAGCAAACGATTTGCAATCTTTTACGTCTAAAGAAGTATATGAAGCGCATTTTACCAATACTAATCCTTTTTGTTCCCTTGTTCTCCTTTGGACAATTGGTTACAAGCACGGCACAAAACCCTGCGGCATTGGTACAAAATGTNTTATTGGGATCAGGCGTAACAGTTTCAAATATCTCATACAACGGTGTTCCGGCGTCAATCGGTTCTTTTAACGGGGCCAACACGAATCTCGGACTAGACGAAGGTGTCGTTATTACTACAGGAACTGTATTGAATCAAAACACGCAAGGACCACATGGCCCGAATAATCTTCCAGACTCTGGAGTTGACAACGGAGCACCTGGTTTTGGCCCACTATCCAATTTGATCGGAGGTGTCGCTACGTTCAATGCAGCAATTCTCGAGTTTGACTTTGTCCCTTACTCAGATTCAGTAAAATTTAATTATGTTTTCGGATCAGAAGAGTACGAAGAATACGTTGGATCCAACTATAACGATGTCTTTGCATTCTTCATCGTTGGTCCAGGATATCCCAATTTAACGAACATAGCGCTACTTCCAAATAATCAGCCTGTTGCCATTAACAATGTGCATGATCCAGTCACAAATACATTTGGAACATTTCCAGCTGCAAATTCTCAATATTATGTCGATAATGGAAACGGATCTAGCGCTCCTCAAAATGGTTCGCAGAATTTTATCCAGTACGATGGTTTTACTGAGGTCCTAACAGCCAAAGCTCAAGTTCAATGTGGACAAACGTATCGATTGATTATTTGTATTGCAGATGCGGGAGACGGCATTTTCGACTCAGGAATCTTCTTAGAGGCAAACAGTCTTTCTTCAGACACACCAGTCAATATTGACTATGTGCTCTCTCAAGAAGTTTTCGGTTCACCAAGCATCATTGGTGAAGGTTGCGTAACCACAACCGTTACATTAGAGAGGGACCCAGCACAAAACGCATCGGCTATGACGATTCCCATTAATTTAACTGGGACAGCTACGGAGGGTGTGGACTTTTCAATTTTACCGAACTCGATTACATTCCCACCAGGCGTCAGTACTGTCAGTTTCTCCTTTGATGNCTTTGAAGATGGNCTTGTTGAAGGCTCAGAAACTATTAATCTCGAATTCCCAATTACGGATCCATGTGGAAATGTCAATCCAATTGTCATAAATCTTACAATACAGGATATCGATCCTGTCGATGTTACCATATCCGCACCCGAAGTTGAATGCCCCGGTGAAACAATTACACTAACTGCGATACCTTCTGGAGGAGCACCACCGTATACATTCCTATGGGATACTGGCGAAACTACAGAATCCATTACCGTTACACCTGGAGCGACGACAACGTATACTGTTACCATCACGGATGCGTGTCTAAACGATCAAGCTACGGCATCCCAGCAGGTGATTGTACCAATCTTGCCTCCGTTATTGTTGAACGAAACGCCTGACATAACTGAAATTTGTCCGTATTTAACAAAAACCTTGGAAGCAAATCCATCAGGTGGCTCTGGAAACTACACTTATAATTGGTCTTCTCCAGGAAATCCTTCCATCGGAACGACACCTACCATTAGCGTGACGCCTTCGACGAGTACAACGTATACAATTACGGTTACCGATAATTGTGGAAATACAGTAACCGAACAAGTTATTTATACCATCACCTCTCCTCCTCTCGTGCTTGAAATGTCACCTGAATTAGAGATTTGCCCTGGAGACTCTGCCTTTATACAGGTTTCGCCAACAGGCGGGTATGGACAGTATTACTATTTCTGGCCTCACAGCGGAGAAACAACTTCGGGTGTCTGGGTGACCCCCGGTCAAACAACGACGTATGAAGTCATNGTTTCAGACGAATGTCAGACTTTTACTGTTACAGGNTCGACACGTGTGGTAGTTGTTGCCCCCACAGCTGACTTTACAACCACCAGCACTNTATTNTTTAATAATTTGCCTATTACCTTCGAAAATCAGTCGCAGAACGCGGTCTCGTACTACTGGGAGTTCGGCGATGGAAACACGGACACGTTCATACATCCGTCCAATACTTATGATGACCCTGGNCTTTACTATATCACTTTGATCGCCTATGATGAAAAGGGGTGTACCGATACCATCGTCAAACCAATTAATATCGAAGAAGAATGGTATATCTATGTCCCAAACACGTTCACACCAGATGGTGATCGTCTCAATAACGAGTTCTTTGTTAGCACCGTGGGAATCGACCGATTGGAAGTTGATATTTACAACCGATGGGGCGAAAAAATCTTTACTTCAAAAGATTTAAATTTTATTTGGGATGGTACTTATGAAGGTCTTTATGTGCCAGACGGAACGTATACGTACTCTATCCAATTCGTTACGAATTCTNGAAGAGATCGAGCCTTGAAAGGTCACGTCAATGTTCTGAAATAATACTGGTCTTCAGATAAACGGATTGGTTGCTTGACCTCCACGTTATTTTACAAATTTTTCCCTCAATAGTGCAAATGCACTCCACAATGTCAGCATCGAGTAATTCTGGATGGCTTGCCTTGAAAACACGTAACTTTCCAGAACTNGGNGAGGATTCACTAAAGATTCGGTATGGATATTTTTTTGTCCCTAATTGAAAACTGCTACTGAGCGTCCANATCATTTCTCCACTTGCAAACAACGTAGAATCAAGATTAATTGGGTCAATTAAAACAGTACTATCATTAATCGGAATACCTGTCGAACGAAAATTCAACTCCTCCTGCTCAGAACATGCGCCGAGCAAAAGGAATAAAATAATAATCCAACTCTTAAAGTGACTTCGTTCTACCACCGTCAACTGGAACGTTGATACCGTTAATGTATGAAGCTCGATCTGAAGCTAAAAAGGCAATTGCTTCGGCTATCTCCCTAGGCTCAGCAATTCGATTCATAGGACTTTGTTTCGCCATTTCATCGAAAACTTGATCCACCGAATTGTTGGATTTTGTCGCCTTTGTTTCAGCAATACTTTGTAAACGCCCAGTATTTGTAGCACCAGGAAGAACATTGTTCACAGTAATGTTATACTGCCCCAATTCATTTGCAAGTGTTTTACTCCAATTAGCTACAGCGCCTCGCACAGTGTTCGAAACTCCTAAACCATTCAGAGGTTGCTTCACAGAAGTAGAAATCACGTTGATAATCCTACCGNAATTATTTTTCGCCATTCCAGGATACAGCGCTTGAACCAGGATATGGTTGCAAATTAAATGTTGATTGAAGGCTGCTAAAAATTCGGAAATGTCAGCATCTTTGATCGGACCTCCCTTTGGACCTCCTGTATTATTGACTAAAATACCCGGAGTATTGCCATTCGCAACATATTCAGATAAAATCGACCTTAAAGATTCAGGCACGGAAAAATCTGCAACCAAATAATCATGGGTTTGATTCGCGCTTTTATCTAACAGGCTAATGGCCTCCTTTAATTTCTGTTCATTTCTAGCGATCAAAGTGAGTTTTGCTCCACGCGCCGCCATCAATTTTGCCGTTTCAAGTCCTATTCCTTGAGTACTACCACAGACTACAGCATGTTTTCCCTTCAATTCCATTCTTTTTTTTAAACAAATTTAAAGTAATCTGCGCAACCTGACAGGAAGAAACTCATTTAGAATCTCCTTCTCAACAATTTCCCAAATCAATACCTTATGCGTTGTGCAGAATAGTCGTGTTAAATATATTTCTTGTTTTTTATTTAACAGGCATCGATTGAATCCACCATCATTCACGGTCGTTTTCACTTCAAAGCACTAAGGATAATAATCCCTAATTGTTATTTGGTAATCGGCAAGTGGAATCTGCTCATTTATCAGGTGTATTAAAAATAAACTCTTCTCGATTTAATCAAGTGGCAGGGTATATCAATTTTGATTGGTAGGATTTAATACCGTATATTTGACCTGTTTTAATTACTATTAACAAAATTCTCTTTTATGAAACATTTTACTTTTATTAAGCGATGGTCGCTTATGGTCGGTATGTTGTTCTTAGGCTTTGCGGCCAGTGCGCAATGTACATGGACCTTGAATGGTCAAGACAGCTTTGGCGACGGTTGGAACGGAGGNTCATTAGCCATTACCGATGGCGGTGTTCCTGTCCCAGGTTCTCCTTTTGCTGTCTCTGGCTCAGCAGGCACATGGTCTTTTCCTGTAACTAACGCGAACACAATTGAACTTATTTGGACTGCTGGAGGATTCTTAAGTGAAGTCTCATTTCAACTACTTGATGATAACGGAACTACTGTTTTCAGTCAACCTTCTCCTGCCCCTGGCGGAACAAGTGTTGTATATAGCGGAGTCATCACTTGTACACCATGTACAGCAGTACCTTCTGGCCTATTTGCTGACAATTTTATTTCTGGTTCAGCAGACCTTAACTGGACAGGAGTATTTGGTGCCACTTCCTATGACGTTGAATGGGGTGCTCCAGGATTTACACCTGGTACAGGTACAGAAATCGGATCTATTATTGGAACGGCTAACACAACTGAAACTGCTTCTGGATTCATAGGTAGTACAAATTACGATTTTTATGTTCAGTCTGATTGTGGTACTGGATGGTCACTTGTGGGAACATTCTTATACATTTCATGTNAGCAACCGAGTGCATTTGCTGTNACCGGGTCTGATTTGAGTTCAGGTTCATTTGCTTGGACGGAAAATGCAGGTGCATCAGAATGGCAATTTGAATATGGAGCAATTGGATTTACTCAAGGTTCTGGAACGAACCAAGGAGTATTGCAAAACCCTGATACCATTAATGGATTGGCACCGTATTCATTCTACGAAGTATACGTACAATCAGTTTGTGGAGTTGGTGACTCATCTTTGTGGACAGGTCCAATTATTTTTAACACGTACGATCAAGGATTGTATATGGA
>JGI26081J50195_1000461_pt1 | contig 17616 bp, 12 predicted proteins | sample SaaInl74LU_5_DNA_FD_50195 | JGI IMG/M metagenome (IMG submission 50195) | reverse complement strand
CCACCGTTTTAACGAAAGCGCCTTTTATATCACAGATAAAAAAACTAGCTTAGGCTAAATTTTTTTAAGATGAGTAACAGCAAAAAAGTGGGGCTGTTTTTAGGTCCTGTATTTTTCCTATTAATACTGTTATGGCCACAGCCATTATTAAGCACCCAAGGAGATGCTGTAATTGCTGTTGCACTATGGATGGTCACTTGGTGGCTTACAGAGGCAGTCTCTATTTCTGTGACGGCCCTGCTTCCCCTGCTTTTGTTTCCCTTATTAGATATTATGCCTATTGCAGAGGTAGGAAATAATTACGGAAGTCCTATTATCTTTTTGTTTTTTGGCGGTTTCGTTATGGCACTTGCCTTAGAAAAGGTGAATCTCCATAGAAGAATTGCACTCAATATTATTCGCATTACAGGCACTACGCCAAACAAAGTAGTCCTTGGTTTTATGATCGCCACAGCTTCTTTGAGTATGTGGATTAGCAATACCGCTACAGCTGTTGTTATGCTGCCCATTGCCATGTCAGTGATTAAGCTTTTAATAGACGACGTAGACGGTTTTACCAAAAAAGATCGAAATTTTGCCGTAAGTGTGCTCTTGGGAATTGCTTTTTCTGCAAACGCAGGAGGTATAGCCACGGTAATAGGCACCCCACCAAATTCTATCCTTATTGGTCTTTTGGAAAATGAATACCAAATAGAAATATCCTTTTTAAAATGGATGGTATTTGCCCTACCCTTCTCAATCATTATGATTGGTCTGAGTTATATTACACTTGTACACCTCATTTTTCCGAGTAAGGGACTCAATTTCTCTGCCTCTAATGAAGTGATTCAAGAAGAATTAAGAAAATTAGGCCCTACCCGATCAAAAGAAAAGATGGTGTTGGGCATTTTTGCAGTAACCGTATCCCTTTGGATCTTTAGGACCTTAATCAATAGTGTATTTCCCTCTTTGGGATTGTCAGACACCATGATTAGCATGTTTGCAGCAATAAGTCTATTTGCGGTCCCTTTTAACCTAAAAAAAGGAGACTTCATACTGGATTGGAAAGATACTGAAAAGCTGGCATGGGGCATCTTAATATTGTTTGGTGGCGGATTGGCTTTGGCCAAAGGAATGTCTGTTTCTGGAATTGTAGATCAGGTTTCTCAAAGTATTGCAGCAGGTAATTTCAGTATTACTGCCACAGCCAGTTTACTGATTTTATTAATGCTATTTATGACAGAACTCATGAGCAATGTAGCCTTAGTGGCTGTATTAGCACCTGTAGTCGCTGGAATAGCTATTGGTCTTGGAATACCTATGGTGTACCTACTCATCCCGGTGACAATGGCGAGCAGCTGTGCTTTTATGCTGCCCATGGCTACCCCGCCAAATGCCATTGTTTTTGCCAGTGGTTTTATAGAAGTAAAAGATATGGTCAAAGCAGGTATATTACTCAACCTAGTAGCCGTACTAATCCTCATTGGGCTGTTTGAATATATTATTCCTTTACTCTTTTAACTTGAGCTATTTTACCAGCCATAATGCGACTGAATTGGATAGATGAATCATGAAATTGCNGAACGCTACCTAACAAATAAAAGCGCCATCTTATGATTTTGTTAACATTTCATTAGGACAATTTTTCGGTTATTTGAGAAGCAATAAAATAAAAAACCCACCTAATGATCAAAAAAAATCTTCAGTACCTGTTGTTTTCACTCCTAGTGATTGGAAGTGTCAGCACAAGTGAAGCCCAGCTTTTCAAGAAAAAAGCTAAGGCAAAAGCGCCTACAGAGGCAAAACCAAAAATAGATAAAGACGCACCACAGCCCTATGCTAAGGTCATTACCAAAGAGGCCAAGACAGATAAAGGTCTTTTTGACGTACACCAAATCAAAGACAAATTTTTCTATGAAATACCAGACAGCCTTTTAGGTAGAGAAATGCTCATGGTGAGTAGGATTTCTAAAACTGCTTCAGGGATTGGATTTGGGGGTGGAAAAATAAACACCCAAGTCATGAGGTGGGAGAAAAAGGGAGATAAAGTGCATTTAAGGGTGGTTAGCCACGAAGTAGTTGCAGCAGATTCGCTCCCTGTTAAAGAAGCTGTAATCAATTCAAATTTTGAGCCGGTATTGTATTCCTTTGCCGTAAAATCTAATAGAAAAGATTCTGTTGCGACGAGTACTGTCATAGAAGTAACACCGCTTTTTGAAAAAGATGTGAACGCACTTGGAATGCCTGAGGGGTATAAAAAAAGATATAAAGCGACCAGATTAGATTCGGAGAGAAGCTTTATTGAAGGCATTAAAAGTTACCCAATGAATATTGAGGCCAGACATGTGAAAACTTATTTTGCGGGCAGTCCTCCTTCTAATTCAAGCTTGGGATCTATCTCTGTAGAGATTAATAACTCAATGATATTACTTCCTGCTGAACCTATGAAAAGACGTTATTTTGACAAGCGCGTAGGTTGGTTCGAAAGAGATCAGGTAGATTATGGATTGGATGCTCAAGAGAGTAAAACAGTGAAGTTTCTAGACAGATGGAGACTCGAAGTTAAAGAAGAAGATCTAGAGAAATTCAACCGAGGGGAATTGGTAGAACCAAAAAAACCAATCATTTATTACGTAGACAGGGCCACACCAAAACAATGGGTGCCTTTTATTAAACAAGGAATTGAAGACTGGCAAGTAGCTTTTGAAGCCGCAGGATTTAAAAATGCTATNATAGCTATGGATCCTCCAACGCCAGAAGAAGACCCAGAATGGTCTCCTGAAGACGTGCGCTATTCTGTAGTGCGTTANTTAGCTTCCCCAATACCCAATGCAAACGGACCCCATGTAAGTGATCCAAGAAGTGGCGAGATCTTAGAATCTGACATTAACTGGTACCACAATGTAATGAGTCTATTGCGCAACTGGTACTTTGTTCAAACTGCGGCCATAAATCCAGAAGCACAAGGCGTGGCTTTTAAAGATGAAGTAATGGGCCGTTTAATACAATTTGTTTCTTCTCACGAAGTAGGCCATACTTTAGGACTTCCCCACAATATGGGTAGTTCTGCTGCATATCCTGTAGATTCTTTAAGGTCTGCAAGCTTTACCAGTAAATACGGTACAGCACCTTCCATTATGGACTATGCCCGTTTTAACTATGTGGCCCAGCCAGAAGACAAAGGGGTAGCCCTAATGCCAAATATTGGTGTTTATGATAAATACGCTATTGAATGGGGTTATAGACCTATCTTAGATAAAAGTGCTGAAGCAGAAAAACCAGTACTAGACAGCTGGATTATGGCCCATGATGGAGACCCATTATACCGTTTTGGAAGCCAACAAGGAGGCGACGTGGTAGATCCGAGTTCTCAGACAGAAGATTTAGGAGACAACGCTATGAAAGCGAGTATGTACGGAATCAAAAACCTACAGAGAATTGTGCCTAAATTAATTGAGTGGACTGCAGAAGACGGTAAGAATTACGATGATTTAGAAACCCTTTACGGTCAAGTACTGTCTCAGTTTAACCGCTATATGGGCCATGTGTCTAACAATATTGGTGGGGTTTACGAAAACCACAAAACTTATGAGCAAGAAGGGGCTGTTTATACGCCAGTAGCTAAGGGGCATCAGCGGGACGCTATGAAGTTTTTACAACGTGAATTGTTTCAAACACCTGAGTGGATGCTAGACCAAAACATCTTTAACAAAATTGAGTACTCAGGAACGGTAGACCGTGTTCGTGGTGTTCAAGTAAGAACGTTAAACAATGTACTTAGTCTGGGTAAAATGGCCAGACTCATTGAACATGAAACAGCCATGGGGTCTAAGGCCTATACTTTAACCCAAATGATGTCTGAACTCAGAAGAGGGATCTGGTCTGAGATTTACAGTGGTGGCGCTATAGACACTTATAGAAGAAACCTACAAAAAGGACACATTGACCGTTTGGCCTATTTAATGACTGCAGACAGTCAGAGAAAATTACCGAGCTATGGTGGGTACCGAAAATCTACTGCAGTGAATACGTCTCAATCAGACATTCGTTCAGTAGTAAGGGGGGAATTAGTGACCCTTAGAGCACAATTGAGAAATGGATTGGCCAACGCGGCCAATACCATGTCTAGATACCATATTCAAGATGCCATTGCTAGAATCAATGACATTTTGGATCCTAAATAATCCAATCAAACCAATTTTTAAAAAAGGGAGGCTTTCAGCCTCCCTTTTTTTTTACTTCACATAAGCCAAAAGCATTACAGTAAATCTGGTGCCACTTTTTCCAATGCAGCAATGGTGAAATCCAAATCTTCATAACTCAAGGCGTCATTTAAAAAATAACTCTCATAAGCAGAGGGGGGCAAATAAACCCCTTGTGCCAACATACCGTGAAAGTATTTTTTAAAAGTTTCATTGTCTCCCGCAGCTGCAGTCGTAAAATCTGTCACAGCGTCCTGACAAAAATGAACAGAAATCATAGAACCCAGCCTATTGATCGTATGAGAGATACCGTGCTTGAGTAGCACGCCTTCTATTCCTTTATGTAAATAGGCTGTTTTTTCTGCCAAGCGTTTAAATACTGCTTTATCTTTTGAGAGCGCTTGTAACATAGCCAAACCTGCACTCATGGCCAGCGGATTTCCGGACAGCGTTCCTGCCTGATACACCGGTCCGTCTGGTGCCAAATAATTCATTATTTCTGCCCTAGCTGCAAAAGCACCTACCGGCAAACCACCACCAATTACTTTTCCAAAACAAACAATATCTGCGGAAATATCCAAAACCTCTTGGGCCCCACCTGCTGCCAGTCTAAAACCAGTCATAACCTCATCAAAAACAAGCAATATGCCCTCATGACTACAAAGTCTTTTTAGGCCTTGAATAAAACTAGCTTCTGGTGGAATACAGCCCATATTACCGGCTACTGGCTCAATAATAATTGCAGCAATGTCATTCTTGTGTTCTTGCACCAATTGTTGCACCCCTTCCAAATCGTTATAATCTNCCAGAAGGGTGTCTTTTGCCGTTCCTTTTGTCACACCAGGACTGCTCGGTGCACCAAAAGTTACCGCACCACTACCTGCCTGAATTAAGAAGGCGTCTGAATGTCCGTGNTAACAACCCTTAAATTTTATAATCTTGTCTTTTTTTGTGAACCCCCTGGCCAAACGAATGGCGCTCATACAGGCTTCTGTGCCTGAATTGACAAACCTAATTTTATCTATTCCAGGCACCATACTAACCGCGAGTGAGGCCAATTCTGTTTCAATAGCGGTAGGCATTCCAAAAGAAGTGCCAAAGAGCTTTTTCTGTCACGGCTTTTAAAACAGGCTCGTAAGCGTGTCCTAAAATAAGTGGCCCCCATGAGGCAATAAAATCTACATACCTATTCCCGTCTACGTCGTATAGGTAAGCCCCTTTGGCACGTTCAACAAAAATAGGTGTCCCTCCAACTGCTTTAAAAGCCCTTACTGGAGAGTTCACGCCTCCTGGTATTACTTTCTGTGCCGCTTCAAAAAGGGCGCTACTTCTCTGATAATTCATCTATTTTATACTTATTTTAAGTGAGGTACCCACCTGAATGTCATTGCTCTTAAGCCCGTTAATCTTCTTGAGTGTGTCTACACTAAGACCGTATTTTTTGGAAATTCCAAAAAGAGTATCTCCTTTTTGAACCTGGTGAATACGGTCAGACACATAACTACTGATTGGGTTTTCATTATTTTCTTTAATAATTCTTTGTGCCTTTCTGGGGTGGTCGTATTGGTCTAAATTATATTTTTGAATCTGGGCAATGAGCTTGGCGGGGTATTTTGGATCTGTGGCATAGCCCGCTTTTTTCAATCCCCTAGCCCAGGCTTTATAATCGGTGGTTCGGTAGTCAAACAAAAACGCATATCTGCTGCCATTGGCTAAAAAAAGACTGTGGTCTCTGTAGGACTCTCTGGGGTGTAGGTACTTCCTAAAACACTCCCCCTTTTCGTCGTCGTCATGGGTGGTGGAAGGGCCCCGCCATTTNGTGTGACACTTTATCCCAAAGTGGTTGTTAGACTTTCGAACCAAATTACTGCTCCCAGCACCACTTTCTAACAATCCTTGGGCTAAGGTAATNCTGGCAGGAATACCATAGGCCTCCATTTCCTCTAAGGCAATGGGAGCGAATGTACGTATATACTCTTCTGCAGAATTAAAGGTATAGGTNGTAAATCCGGCTGTGTTTNCATCCGGTANTGCGTTTGGTTTTNACCCTTGAGCACTTGATTNTTCGTAGGCCTTTTTTGCCTGGGCATAGCTGCGCTTCTTTTTTGCGATACAGCTACTGAGCAATAACGCAAAAGAAACCACCCATAAAAAAGATTTCAATCTCATAGCAACCATTCTATATCTTGCTTTCGCAATTTTTTATTCATGCCTTCAATGGCTTGTAAACCCCCTGTATGAATCATTAAAATATGGTCTCCAGAGACAAAATAATCTTTAGCAATGAGGTCCAAGGTGCCAAAAACCATTTTAGCAGTGTAAATGGGATCCAAAACAACCCCTGTATCTCGCCTAAATTGATTGGCAAAATTTACCAGCTGAGGGCTGAGCTTTGCATAACCCCCAAAATGATACGATTCAAAAAGGGACCAATTATTCTGCTGTGTAAAATTACAAATATCTTTTTGCAAAAAAGCGCCTTTTAGGGCTGGAAATCCAAGAATTTCTTGGTGTTCAAATGCAGCCTCTGCCAAACCAGACAGCGTACCTCCAGTACCAACAGCCACACAAATGTGTGTGTATTTAGCGTCCAACTCATGGAGTATTTCTGCACATCCCTTGACCGCTANTGCGTTGGTACCNCCCTCTGGAATGAGATAAAAATGACCAAAAGTCTCTTGTAATTTGGCCACAAATTGTGGCCGATGCTTTTCTCTATACACCTCCCTAGACACAAAGTGAAAAGACATTCCATGTAATTTCGCTCTCTCAAGGGTAGGATTCAAGGGTTGTCCTGCCAATTCTTCTCCACGAATTATCCCAATGGTCTTAAAACCATGGATTTTTCCTGCATAGGCTACCGCGGCAATGTGGTTTGAAAAAGCACCACCGAAGGTGAGCAGCGCATGCTGCTTTGCCGCTTTAGCCGCCTGAATATTGTATTTTAACTTTCGGTATTTATTGCCAGAAATACCCGGAAACAACAACTCCTCTCGCTTAAAAGCGAGTTGAATGCCTTTCTCTCTAAGCAAAGGCAGGTCTATTTCGGTGTATGTAGCTATTTCGTTTATCAATGGACTAAGTAGAGAATTGAACGCAAAATTCGTATTTTTAACATTCACAAAATAGCTTTTATACCCTAAATCTCAATTGCCGAACTAATGATGAAAAAATACATTCCTGTAGAAGAAGGTGATTTTTATTACGACCCCAGTGGTTATAGGGTGTTTACTGCCCAATANCACNTAAAAAGNGGNTATTGCTGTGAGAGTGGTTGTAGGCATTGCCCCTATGGTTATGACCCAAAAACAAACAAGCAATAGCACTGCATTCTCAAAGTAGTCCTGTTGCGCTGCGCTAATACCGTTCAATTGTATTTCACCAGAAGAATAATGGAAAAGAATGGCATGCTTTTTGATTTTAGGGTGATATATTAAATTTTTAATCTTTTTAAAACTGGATTTATGATGAGACAAAAACTATTATTCGCATTACCGCTATTCACCTTAATGATGTTTCTCCATAGTTGCTCCAGCATAAAGGTCATTACAGATTACGATCCCAATGTATCATTTGATCGCTACAAGACCTACGCTTTTTACAAAGCGGGAATAGATCAGGTAAAAATTTCTGATTTAGACAAGAGAAGGATTTTAAAATCTTTAGAAAACACCCTCCAAGAGAAAGGCTTTTCTGCCAGTGATATGCCAGACATACTCCTTAACTTTTTTACCAAAGAAGAGGCCCAAGTTGACATTTACAACAATGCCGGATTAGGATGGGGATGGGGCTGGAATCCATGGTTTTGGCCAGGAATGGGCATGCAAAACACCCAAGTGACCACCAGAGCAAAAGGGCGTTTGTTTATAGACGTGATAGATGCTAAAACCAAAAGATTGCTGTGGCAAGGAAGTGGCGTAGGCTTTTTAGAACCTCAGGACGATCCTTTAAAAAAACAGGCCAATATTCAAAAATTTGTCAATGAAATCATGGCCGCTTATCCGCCATCACTTGAAAAAAAATAAGTCACACACCAATATTATTTTCAAAGATTAAGCGCTTTTTAACTTATAAAAACATACTTAAATTATGGAAACATATGGGGGTATTGCCGTTTAATTTTTGCCATACGCCTACCCAATGTTTGCAGGAATTTTTTATGTGCCTCAGCGGTTGGATTAAAGGGTCTGTGGTCCAAACCATTTTGGATTGAAACCACTTCTTTTAAAAGTATTTTGGTGGCTGCTGTAAAAGTACCTGCTACCAAAGATTCCCATATATACGCTATGGCCAATTCATTGGGATGAATTAAATCCATTTTATAAAAACGATAGTCCCGCAGTTCATCCATTACAATTTCATAGGATGGAAAATAAGAGACTGATTTTGAATCCTTGGCTTTTTCCTTTTGCGCATGAATACCTGCCAACAAATGGGCTTTACCGATAGAATTCTCTGTAAAACCATCTTTTAAATGCCGCACAGGAGAAACGGTATACACCACCTTCAGATCGGGATTCAGATACATCATGGCAGCTTGTATTTGTTCCAAGGCATTTTCAATCAAAGAAATTGAAGCCAACTCTTTGTGAAATAACGAGGCGGACTGCTTGTGACAATTAGTGACAATGGTGTTATTCAACCTATAACCCCAGGCAGTTCCCAAAGTAATAAAGACATGGGAAGCTTTATTTAAAAAATTATGGGTGAGATCCAATATTTCATTGGCATTTCTAAGTGCTTCAGAGAGATTTGTTCGGCCCATACTAGAATGAAGTTCATAAGAATGCCATTGCTCTTGATGAAAAAAAAACGCGTCTTCAGTAAAATAATTCTTATGCACTATTCTTTGTATTAGGGAAGCGAGCGGAATAGGATGAAATATAATACCAAAGGGATTGCTTAGCGTATTGAATTGGTGCTTTGAAAACAAAGCACCAATATGGTCACTGAAACATGATCCCAGGAGCAATATTTGGGCATTGTAGTCTATTTGAAAATTCAAATGAGATAGTGGCACCTTAGTTTGCAGCTCCATTTAAAGGGGGTCTATGGGGTTATAAAGTCCTTGGCATGTGCAATAGCTTCTGCTATTCCTTCGGGGTTTTTACCTCCTGCTGTAGCAAAGAAGGGCTGCCCTCCACCACCACCTTGGATATACTGACCAAGTGTTTTCACAACTTGCCCTGCATTTAAAGACTTTTCGGTCAAGAGTTCTTTAGAGATATAACAAGCCAACAATGCTTTCCCCTCGTATTGCGCACCTAAAAGCAAAAAAGTATTTGGACTCTGGGCGGCCAATTCAAAACACAAATCTTTCATGGCTGAGGCGTCTAAAGAGACTTCTGCTGCCAAGAAACGCACCCCGTTAATTTCTTCAAAGGATGCCGCTAATGATTTTCCTACATCACCCGCTTTTTCTTTTTGAAGCGCTGTTAGGGTAGTTTTTAACTGTGCAAATTCCTCCTGAAGTTTTGTAATAGCCGTTACTGGGTCAGTATTTATTTGCAATTGGTTCAGGACCTGCTGTAAGGTCTGATCTGTTTTTAAATAATAATCTTTAACCGCATCTGAAGTAATGGCTTCGATCCTTCTGATTCCAGNGGCCACAGCAGATTCCCCCGTAATTTTAAACTGCCAAATGTCGCCTGTATTCTTCACATGAGTTCCACCACAGAGTTCAATAGAATGGCCAAAACGGATACTTCTTACCGTATCTCCGTACTTTTCTCCAAATAAGGCCATAGCACCATCTGCTTGAGCCTGAACCAAAGGTCTATTTCTATGNTCCTCTAAAGGGATGTGTCCGTCTATTCTAGCGTTTACATAGTCTTCTATCTCTTTAAGTTGTTCTGAAGTTACTTTTGAAAAGTGAGAGAAATCAAAACGCAGGTACTTGGAGTGAACCGCAGAACCTTTTTGGGCCACATGAGTGCCAAGTATGGCTCTTAAAGCCTGATGCAATAAATGCGTGGCTGTATGGTTTTTTGACGTTCTGTCACGCTGTTTCTTGTCTACAGATGCTTTAAAAGAAACCCTTGGATCTTTGGGGAGTGTGCTAGAAAAATGAATAATTTCATTGTTTTCCTTTTTGGTNTCTACAATATAAGTCACATCTCCGTTGGGTGCCTCTAAATAGCCTTTATCTCCAACTTGTCCTCCACCTTCTGGATAAAAAGGAGTTAGATTAAATACCAATTGGTACATTTCTCCTTCTTTTTTTGAAGTAACTTTTCTATACTTGGCAATTTTAACCTGCGTCTCTAAAAGGTCATAACCAATAAACTCTTGGGTGTCGTCTTCTAGCAAGACTTCCCAATCTTCTTTGGATACTTCAGAAGCCGCCCTTGAGCGCTGTTTTTGTACTTGCATGGATTTTTCGAATCCTGATTGGTCTAGCGCATAACCTCTTTCTGAGAGTATTAGAGCGGTTAAATCAATGGGGAAACCATAAGTGTCATATAATTCAAAGGCTTTCTCTCCAGCTAGAACCTTATCTTTTGCGGTAAGAATGAGCGTGTCTAATAACTGCAAACCTTGCTCTAAAGTTCTTAAAAAAGATTGTTCTTCTTCCTTAATTACATTTTGAATTAATTGCTTTTGGGAATTTAATTCAGGGAATGCATCTCCCATGGTTTTAGAAAGCACCTGAACCAGTTTAAACATAAAAGGCTCTTTGGTGTTTAAAAAAGTAAACCCATAACGAATGGCCCTTCTAAGTATTCTTCTAATAACATAGCCTGCGCCTGTATTACTTGGCAATTGACCATCTGCAATAGAAAAAGCTACGGCCCTTATATGATCTGCAATAACCCTAATGGCAATATCTGTTGGGGTATCTTTTCCGTAAGAATGGCCGCTAATCACCTCTATTTCTTTGATAATAGGCGTAAATACATCTGTGTCATAATTGGACTGAACCCCTTGTAAAACCATACAAAGCCTTTCAAATCCCATACCGGTGTCTACGTGCTTTGCAGGCAGTGGCTCCAAAATACCATTGGCTTTTCTATTGAACTGCATAAAAACCAAATTCCAAATCTCTACAACCTGTGGGTGGTCCATATTGACCAAACTAGCTCCTGAAACGGAGGCTTTCTCCTCTGGCGTACGAATATCTACATGGATTTCAGAACAAGGACCACAGGGACCTTGGTCGCCCATTTCCCAAAAATTATCTTTCTTATTCCCAAATAAAATTTGTGATTCGGGTACAATCGCTTTCCATAAAGACAATGCCTCTGCATCCATCTCTAATTGATCTGCGTCTTTACTGCCCTCAAAAACTGTCACATACAAACTATTGGGATCTATTTTAAAAACGTCTACCAATAAAGACCAGGCCCATTGAATGGCTTCTTGTTTAAAATAACCATCTACATTATTCTTTGCCACACCAAAACTCCAATTACCAAGCATCTCAAACATGGTATGGTGGTAAGTATCCTTACCTACTTCTTCCAAGTCATTGTGTTTTCCGCTCACCCGCAAACATTTTTGAGTATCTGCTACGCGCTGGTTTTTAGGAAGGGTATTGCCCAAAAAATACGGTTTAAAAGGGTTCATCCCTGCATTGGTAAACATGAGGGTTGGGTCATCCTTAATAACCATTGGAGAAGAAGGAACTATTTGATGGTTTTTATCTTTAAAGAAAGCTAAAAACTGGGCTCTAATATCTTGAGATTTCATGGGCACTTAATGATTTAATTGGTGTCAAAAACACTTGAGAACAAAATGTTAAAAATGCAAAGATTTCTTAAGCTTTACGCAAAACTATGAGCGAAAGAAAAACAATGTTTATATTTGTTTTAATGCTGTTAACAACGGCACAAAAATAGCATAAATTCCAGAGATGTCTAAAGTAAAATACTATTACGACGCAGATACACTTTCTTACCGTGAAATAACGGACAAGAAAACCACTCGTTTTAAAAAGGCGGTATTGTTCCTTTTGGCCTCTTTTTTATTTGGAATGATTGGTTTGCTGTTTCTCCTCAATACATCAATAGTAAATACTCCCAAAGAATTGAGTCTGTCTAGAGAGCTTAAAAATTTGAACTTTCAATTTGAGCAACTCAATAAAAAAATGGATGAAGCCACAGCTGTTTTGGCAGATGTTGAAAACAGAGACAATACAATTTATAGGGTGTACTTTGAAGCAAATCCAATTCCTGAATCTCAAAGAAAAGCAGGATTCGGAGGACTAAACAGGTATGCCACTCTGGAGGGATATGCACATTCAAATCTTATCGTAAATACCGCGAAAAAACTAGATATACTTCAAAAACAATTGGTGGTTCAGTCTAAATCTCTGGATGAAATAAGTACACTTGCTTCTAAAAAAGAAGCGCTACTTGCTGCTATTCCCTCCATACAACCAATCTCAAACCAAGACCTTACCAGAATGGCTTCTGGCTTTGGATGGCGCTCTGACCCTTTCAATAAAGTGAGAAAAAAACACTGGGGAATGGACTTTACAGCCCCAAGAGGCACCCCAATTTACGCTACTGGAAATGGACGAATCCTCAGAGCAGATCAAAGAGCTACTGGGTTTGGGAAACACATTCGCATAGACCATGGCTTTGGTTATGTGACCATCTATGCGCATTTAAGTCAGTACAATGTGAGAAGGGGAGAAAAGGTTAAAAGAGGAGACATTATTGGCTATGTGGGGAGTACTGGACGTTCGCAGGCCCCTCACCTTCATTACGAAGTGTGGAAAGACAAGAAAAAAATAAACCCGATTAACTTCTATACCGGCACTTTAAGCCCTGCAGAATTCGANAACTTACTGCGTTTTGCCAACCAAGAAAACCAATCTTTAGACTAATGCACAACCTGCCCGATAAAAGATATTACAGCATAGGTGAAGTGGCCAAAGCGTTTGAGGTGAACACCTCTTTAATTCGCTTTTGGGAAACTACTTTTGACATTCTCAAGCCTAAGAAAAACTGCCAAGGGTAACAGAAAATTTACCCCTGAAGACATTAAAAACCTACAGCTTATTTATCATTTGGTCAAAGAAAAAGGCTACACCCTGGTAGGTGCTAAGGCCCATTTGAAAGTCTCTAAAAATAAAACGCTAGATAATTTAGACCTCGTGAAGCGATTGTCTTTAGTGAAAGAAGAACTTNTGAAAATAAAGTCACAACTGTAATATTCTAACCACCGTAGCGCATACTTCTGCCCCCTGGTTTCTGGCCGCCAAATTTGTCTAATTTATAACTAAAGCTCAGCATAAAATACTGCTGCAATACCGTGCCTTGAAAATCTTCAATAAAATCTTCTGCAGTAGTCCTTCGCGTATTGATGTTTTGGTTTAAAATATCATAAGCCAATACTTTCAAAGTAGCCTTGTCTTCGAGTAGCTGAACCCCAATACTCATGTTCCAAAAATAGGCGTTCTTATCAAACCCTGGACCTACATTTGGATTGTAACTATAGGTAATGTCATTGCCCCAAATAATATTTTCTGGCCAAAAAGTGGTTGTTTTTAAAGTTGCATTGTGGTTCAACACAGATACCTCTGGAAGGTTCTCCAAATTATAAGTACTCCTAGAATACCCTAAAGAATATCCCGGCTCAATTTGAAACTTTTCATTGAAATTAATTGAAGTAGACACGGAAGGATTCAGACTATAAGAGGTCGTTTTAAGTAATTGCCCATTTGAGAAGCCTACATTCTTAGAGAAATTCGCGTTGGGCCTAATATTCAAATTCATGGAATAAACACTGTCTTTTTTAATCTGCTTGGAATAACCTACCCCAAAATAACCATTGTAATTACCGTTGACGTTCGTAAAAGTAGTATTCCTTAAAAAGTTTTCATCTGTTGTGGTTACCGCACTCACCCTATTGTCTGTAAAAGTAGCACCTGCATATACAAAAACGCCAGAACGTTCCCGCCAATTGTAGTTATTGTAATTAAATCCTATCCTGTGGTTTAGGGCTGGATCCAGATCTGGATTACCCACCACAATATTCAGTGGATTGTTCAAATTAGGCACTGGCTGTAATTGATTTAGATTAGGTAGGTCTAAGTTGTTGGAATACCTTAAACTAAGGCTCTTGTTTTTTCCCAAACTATAACGGCTATAAAGGTTAAACAGCAGCTTCTTGTAATTTTTTGAAAAATCTGAATTTTGCAGAAAATCTTCATTACTTAGTGTAGCGTCTGTATAACTAGCGTTCAGCCTTAAACGCCATTTATCGCTATTGTTCCTAAGACCAATAGAAGGTGTTTTTTGCACTGTTTTAAACCTAAAATCTGAGCTCTGTACTGTGTTAAAGCCGTCGTACAAACCAGTTTCTAAGTCCAAATCAAAGATAGATAGCTTGTTCTCTCTTGTGCTTACATCGTAAGTCATTCCGGCTTGCACAAACAAATCTTTTGTGAGTGCTTTTCTGTATTCTAGTTCTAAATTATATGCATTGGTTATATTCTCTGAACTGTTCTCTTGNTCCAAAAGTGTTTGAGTCACCTGGTCTTCATTATAGATCTCTCTGAGGGAATTTAAATTGGTGCGGCTTTCATTTTTATTTTGAGAAATATCAAAATCCAATGAAATATACCCACCAATAGTATCTAGTTTTTGGAAAAGACTGAACTGATTAGAAAAACTTCTCAAATCACTTCTGTTGGCGGTTTTTACCCTGTTCGAGTTAATTAAAAGCCCNTCACTATTTTTAGAAAGCGTATTCTGATCGTTAGAGGCTGTGGTGAAACCCACATTCACATTGGGTTCAAAACTGATCACCAAATCCTTGGTTAAATTAAACTCCAAATCTGCAGAACCCCTATTGTTTTGGTTGGTCCCTTTAAAGCTAGACGTTCGCTCTGTAAAAAACCTGCTGTCTGGAAGGATGTTTTCTCTAAAGGAAGCTTCGTCATTATAGGAATCTGAATAAGAAAAGAAATGATTCCCCTCTACTTCGTATTTTCCTTTTTTTGCATCGGCGTAGCTGGCCCCTACGGTAGAGGAAGTAGCAATCCCTTGACCAAAGCCAAAATTAATTCCCCCTACATTAAAACCACCACCAAAGTTTCTTCTGCTGGAACCGCCACCTCCAAGCATATCAAACACCTCATCATAGGAAAAACCTGCATTATTAATGTTGTTGCTGCTCGCTAAAACACTCACGCGCTGTTTGTTTTTAAAATAATTGAGTAAACCGTTTAATTGGTAACGCTCATCTGTTCCATACCCTCCAGCCATTCTGGTCAGATAGCCCTTGTTTTTGTCTTCTTTAATAGTGAGGTTTATGGTTTTATTCTCGCTTTGGGCGTCGTCTCCAGTGCGTTCTTCTGTTTTTGTTTTGGTATTGGTAATCTGAATTTTACTGATAATATCTTTGGGCAGGCTCTTGGTGGCTACTTTGGGATCTTTACTAAAAAATACCTGACCGTTAACCAGCACCTGATCTACCTCTTGGCCGTTTACCGTAATGGTGCCATTGGCATCTATAGCTACCCCTGGTAGTTTTCTTAGCACATCTTCTACATTGGCGTCTGGTCTAGTTTTAAAAGAACTGGCATTGAACTCTAGGGTGTCTTTCTTTACTGCAATTGGAGCGCGTTCTGCTGACACCAACACTTCCCCTAATTGTTCTACTTGTTCTTCTAAATACAAGGTACCCATCTGAAGCTGAGGGACAATNCTAATTTCTTTCTTAAGACTTTTATATCCATTGAAAGTAGCGTAAAAAATAAGTTTGGTTTGGTTGGTTTTGCCCTCTATTATAAAACTTCCGTCTGTATCCGTAATACTATATGCCACTAGGGTAGAGTCTGCTATAGTCTCCACGTAAACCGTGGCAGCATCTAGAGGACTTTTAATTTGAGCGTCTAATAACTTTCCTTTGAGGACAAATTCTTGGGCTTTAACGGAAAAAAAACTACAAAAAAGCACTAGTAGTGCAAAAAATCTTAAACGCATAGTAATGATATTGTGAAAACCTTAAGAGGATTGCAAAAATAGCTCCAATTGTAATGAAGGAACTTACATTAACATAAATTTAAGAGTACAGCGTCTGCGCCAAGTAAAAATATTCAAGGCTATCTCACTGAAGTGATGGTTAAAGAAGTGATCAAAAACCTTTCTTATTTTTTTCTCATAAAAATAGAGATTGGTACCCCTGAAAAAGAGTAATGCTCTCTAATTTTATTTTCTAAATAACGCTTATAAGGTTCTCTAACGTATTGAGGCAAATTACAGAAAAAAGCAAATTGAGGGTAAGGAGTGGGTAATTGTGTACAGAATTTAATCTTCACATACTTCCCTTTATAAGCTGGTGGGGGGTAGTGCTCAATGAGGGGCAACATAAACTCATTGAATTTTCTCGTTGGGATTTTTCGAGACCTATTTTCATAAACCTCCACGGCTGTTTCAATGGCTTTAAAAATACGTTGCTTGGTGACTACAGACATGAAAATAATAGGCACGTCTACAAAAGGAGATATGGCTTCCTGTATTCTTTGGGTGTAAGCCTTAACGGTATTGGTTTCCTTGTCTTCTACCAAGTCCCATTTATTCACTAAAATGACAATCCCTTTATTGTTCCTTTGCGCCAACCAGAAAATATTTTCTACCTGTCCGTCAAATCCACGGGTTGCATCTAAAATTAAAATACAAACATCTGAGTGCTCTATAGCACGAACGGAGCGCATGACTGAATAAAATTCAAGGTCTTCACGTACTTTGGCTTTCCTTCTAATACCTGCGGTGTCTACTAGGTTAAATTCAAAACCAAAGCGATTGTAACGGGTATCTATACTATCCCTTGTGGTTCCAGCTATATCTGTAACAATATAACGGTCTTCTCCAATTAGGGCATTGATAAAAGAAGATTTACCTGCATTTGGACGTCCTACAACGGCAAATCTTGGAAGGACCTCTTCCTCTTTTTGCTCCACTTCTTCAGGTAAAGCCAATACAAGCGCGTCTAGCAACTCTCCTGTTCCGCTTCCGCTAATACTAGCGATGGTGAAAAAATCTCCCAAACCTAGGTTGTAAAACTCTACAGATTCTTCTACTCTTCTGGCATTGTCTACTTTATTAACAGCCAATAAAACAGGTTTTTTTACACGCCTTAATAATTTAGCCACGTCTTCATCCATCCCTGTAATGCCTGTCTCTACGTCTACCATGAAAATTATGGCGTCTGCTTCGTCTATGGCCAATTCAACCTGCTTGTCAATTTCTTTTTCAAAAACGTCGTCGCTTCCAAGCACGTAACCACCAGTGTCTATAACAGAAAACTCCCTTCCATTCCAATCACTTTTACCGTAGTGACGGTCTCTAGTCACCCCACTCACCGCGTCTACAATGGCTTCACGCCTTTGAATTAAACGGTTAAAAAAGGTAGACTTTCCTACATTTGGTCTTCCAACAATGGCTACAATAGCACTCATATTCTTAAATTTGTTGCAAAAGTA
>JGI26081J50195_1000453_pt1 | contig 17767 bp, 12 predicted proteins | sample SaaInl74LU_5_DNA_FD_50195 | JGI IMG/M metagenome (IMG submission 50195) | reverse complement strand
AACCATTTCTGGACGAGATAAAGCAATATACATACACATTTTACCACCCAGAGAATGCCCAATAAAATGGGCTTTTTCGATTTCATGATGAGCTAATGTGTCCATAATCATNTGACAATAATATGNGAAATCAAACTTCTCCGTTCGAGGAGACTGACCATGATCAGGTAAATCAAGCTGTATTATATTTAGTGTGGATGAAAGGGTTTTTGCTAAGAGATTAAGGTTATCGTGACTGCCAAATAACCCATGAATTAATACAGCCCAAGATGATGATTCATCATGAGCTGTAATTTTACTGTGACACAACATTAAACGCTAAAATCTTCTAATTGTTTACCGGATGATAAGGCTTCACTAAACACTACCGGCATACGACCGATACCCGTCCAATCNGTTCTAACACCATCAACAGAAATACTATATTTGATTGGTCGTTTAGCGCCACGACGGCGTGACTTAGTGGATTTACTCGTTTCTAAGTTAGGGGCAAAATCAGAGATATCTAATCCAGCTGCTAACATTTGTTGTTTAATGGCCTCGATTTGTGCCGCTTTTTCTGCTTTTGATGCTTCTTCAGCAGCTTGTAACTCAACACGTTTTTCGACCACACTTGCTAGTTTTTCTTGTGCATCTTTTAACTCTTCAAGAGACAATTCTTTAGTTGCCCCTTGTAACCGGCGTGTATGCAAAAGTATAGCAGTAAAATCACTCATGTAATTTCCTTTTAGATTTAAAATTAAAATAAAACGTACTCTAACAAAACAAGTATAAGCAATATTCAAATTAAATTAAAATATATTTTACATGTTTGGATAATTGGGGCCTCCTGCGCCTTCTGGTACTATCCAATTAATATTTTGACTCGGTTCTTTAATATCGCATGTTTTACAGTGAATACAATTTTGAGAGTTAATATTAAATTTAGGATTACCCGAACTATCTTCAATTATTTCATAAACACCAGCAGGACAATACCTTTGAGCGGGTTCGTTATAATTAACCAAATTAAATTTGAGGGGTAATTCGGGATCATTAAGTCGCAAGTGACAGGGCTGATCTTCTTCATGATTAGTATTTGATAAAAACACAGAGCTTAATTTATCAAAGCTAATTTCATTATCATATTTTGGATATTCTATTGGTTGTGATTCGCTAGCATTTTTCATCTGGGAATGGTCAGCATCGTTATCAAATAAATTAATTGGCAATTTGCCATTAAATATATTTTGATCCAATGTATTAAATGCGCCTCCAACAATATTTCCCCATTTATGAATCGCAGGTCCAAAATTTCGTGATCTGTAGAGCTCATCATATAACCAAGAGGATTTAAATAGTGTCGTGAAATCAGTTAAATCACTAACTTCATTGTCTATATTATTAAAGATAACTTCGGCTGCTAACATGCCCGATTTCATGGCAGTATGATTACCTTTAATTTTAGCAAAATTTAACGTACCGGCTTCACACCCCACCAATACCGCGCCTGGCATTGTCATTTTGGGCATGGAATGATATCCACCTTTGGCAATGGCTCGNGCGCCATAGCTTACACGTGTGCCACCACTTAAATATTGTTTGATAGTAGGGTGGTGTTTAAGTTGTTGAAATTCATCAAAGGGNCTTAAGTGCGGGTTGGTATAGTTTAAGTCGACAATTAGACCGAGTAACACTTGATTATTTTCCGCGTGGTATAAGTAACTTCCACCGGTGGCTTCATTTAAAGGCCAGCCAGCGGTATGTATAACCAGTCCAGGTTGATGCTTAGCTGGGTCAATATCCCAAATTTCTTTAAATCCGATTGCATAATGTTGTGGTGTTGAATCTTTATCTAACTCAAAGCGTTCAATGAGCGTTTTGCCTAGATGACCACGACACCCTTCAGCGAAGATAGTGTATTTAGCTCGTAATTCCATACCGGGCATGAAACTGTCTTTATGTGTGCCATCTTCAGCAACTCCCATATCACCGGTGATGACCCCTTTGACACATCCTTCTTCAATAATGGTTTCTGCTGCAGCAAAACCTGGGAAAATTTCAACGCCTAATTGTTCTGCTTGGGTTGCTAGCCATCTTGTGACATTCGCCATGGACACAATGTAATTACCCTCATTATGCATGGTTTTAGGCGTCATAATATTAGGTAGTTTTATTCCTTTATCATGACTGGTTAAGTAGTAAATTTCATCTTTTGTTACAGGTGTATTAATTGGCGCGTCTAGCTCCTTCCAGTTAGGTAATAATTCATCTAATGCTTTAGTTTCTAATACTGCTCCGGATAAAATATGAGCGCCGACTTCAGAACCTTTTTCTACAACACAGACCATGAGTTCTTTATTTTGAGCTTGAGCTAGTTGCATTAATTTTATGGCTGAAGATAGACCTGATGGGCCTGCGCCGACGATAACAACATCAAATTCCATGGATTCTCGTTCCACTTTTCACCTCTTTTTATTATGAGTGATACACAGATATAAAAAATACAAATAATCTGTGGGGTAATTACAGTGTAAATTATAGTGACTTATCTAACTGAAGTTGTCACGTATGTTAACTTCTTAATGTAATATTACATTAACATTATATTTGCATCCAATACACATGAGGTGGTTATGAAAATATTAGTGCCTGTAAAACGGGCCATCGATTACAACGTTAAAGTAAAAGTTAAAGCGGATGAATCAAACGTTGATTTAGCCAATGTAAAAATGTCAATTAACCCATTTTGTGAAATTGCAGTGGAAGAGGCTGTACGTTTAAAAGAAGCAGGAAGTGCAACAGAAATAGTGGTGGTATCCATCGGCACGGTTGCTTGTGTTGAACAGATCAGAACCGCTCTCGCGCTAGGTGCTGATCGCGGTATACATATTAACACTGATGCGGATTTAGATTCGTTACAAATCGCAAAATTACTCAAAACCGTCGTTGACGAAGAAACACCTGACTTAGTTATTTTAGGAAAGCAGGCAATTGATTCTGATAATAATCAAACCGGTCAGATGCTTGCAGCATTATCAGGTATGGGGCAGGGCACGTTTGCATCTGAAGTAGCCGTTGCTGATGGTAAAATCGCAGTTACTCGAGAAATTGATGGCGGTTTACAAACGGTATCATTATCGTTGCCTGCAGTTGTGACAACAGATTTACGCTTAAATGAACCACGCTATGCTTCATTACCTAATATTATGAAAGCGAAGCGTAAGCCCGTTGCGACAATTGAAGCTGACAGCCTTGGCGTCAATTTGAAGTCTAACGTTTCTTTACTAAAAGTAACGGCTCCATCACAACGTAATGGTGGTATTAAAGTGGCTGACGTAGCCGAATTAGTTGAAAAATTAAAAACAGAAGCAAAGGTGATCTCATGAGTGTTTTAGTTTATGCAGAACATGATAATCAAGAGTTAAAAGCCGAAACCGCAAAATTAGTATTTGCAGCATGCCAACTNGGTGATGCAGTNGATATATTAGTGGCAGGTAGTGGGTGTAANGAAGTGGCCTCTCAGGCTGCGAAAATTGCTGGCGTGAAACGTGTGTTAATTGCTGATGCTGAGTGTTACGCGCAACAATTAGCTGAAAATGTATGCCAATTAGTGGTCGCTTTAGCAGATAACTACACACATATAATTGCGGCAGCCACGACTACCGGTAAAAACTTCATGCCACGTGTGGCAGCATTAAAAGACGTCGCACAAATTTCAGATATTATAGCAGTCGAATCACCTGATACCTATGTTCGACCAATTTATGCTGGTAATGCTATTGCCACTGTGCAAAGTAGTGACTCTTTAAAAGTGATTACTGTCCGTGCTTCATCCTTCGATGCTGCTGAACTGACAAATGATGCACCTATTGAAGTCTTAACCAATTCACATGACGCAGGATTATCGAGCTTTGTTAGTGCAGAGTTAACCGAATCAGAGCGTCCAGAATTAACGGCTGCAGATGTTATTATTTCTGGCGGGCGAGGTATGCAAAACGGGGATAACTTTGCNTTATTAAATGGTATTGCTGATAAANTAGGTGCTGCTATTGGTGCATCACGAGCCGCAGTTGATGCTGGTTTTGTGCCAAATGACATGCAGGTTGGACAAACAGGTAAAATCGTTGCGCCACAATTATATATAGCAGTTGGGATCAGTGGTGCAATCCAGCATTTAGCAGGAATGAAAGATTCAAGAGTGATTGTTGCGATAAATAAAGACGAAGAAGCACCTATTTTCCAGGTGGCAGATTATGGTCTTGTAGGAGATTTATTTGAGATATTGCCTGAACTTGAAGCCGCTTTAGGGTAGTTTGCCAAGTANATCATAAAATAAACCCCTAATAGCTTANTGCTGTTAGGGGTTTTATGTATGTAATAATCTATGGCTGAACGCTGTGTTCTACACTGCTACAACTGAGTTTTCATCAAACGTAAGTTCGTTTGGTGTATACTCATCGGCCTGCCAATCATTTTCCCAAGTCGTGTCATTAATCAAATAACGAAAAGCGTATTTATTATTAGCCGGTAAGTTAATTGTTTGGGTAAAATCACCNGACTTTAAACGTCGCATTGGCGATACATCTGTTGCCCAATCATTAAACTCTCCAATTAATTTCACTTGCTCTGCATTGCCTGCTTGCTCTGCAGTAATTTTGAAGGTGACTTTACATTCTGGTTTTGATTTTAAATAAGTTTTCTTGAAAGGCATAATTGTTTTCCATCCTTGTAATTAATGTGTGTAATTTTAATACATAAATCGTGCATTTATTGCTCAATAATACCCTATCCACGGATGATAACAAGTTTTTTTGTAATAAAATTACATAGATGTGTAGGCTGAAACATTTGCTAACAATCCAATAATGCTAACTGATATATAAGACTTACATCGTTTCACTAAAGCGCATAAAATCGAAATTATTATGTTTTATAACCAAAATAAAGAGTTTATCTATATGAAAGCTTTACGCTCAGCGGGTATCCCATTAATTATTGTAATTGTTGCTATTGTCGTAGCGGTTGTATTGACGTTAAACAAACCTAAACCTGAGAAAAAGGAACTAGTAGAAAAAACGTTCTTAGTCGAAGTGCAACCAGTTAGTATCTCTGATGTCACTTATACGGTTACAACGCAAGGTAACGTGATGGCAAAAGTGGAAAGCGCACTATCTGCTCAGGTAAGTGGGCGTATTGAAGCGGTATCCGATATTTTTGTGAATGGTGGGATGTTCAAAAAAGGGGATGAGCTTGTTCGTTTGGAAAATGCAGACAAAATTACCGATGTCAAACTAGCGCAAGCTGAAGTATCACGAGCTCAAGCATCTTACGAAGAAGAACTTGCTAGAGGCAAAGTGGCGGAAAAAGAGTGGCGTTCGATAAACAGCACAGTGGCACCTGAACTTGGCTTACGTAAACCTCAATTAGCGCGAGAAAAAGCGTCTTTACAAGCAGCTAAAGCTAACTTGGAGCGTGCTGAGCGAAATCTTGATCGCACCGTCATTCGTGCTCCTTATGATGGTATTGTCCAACAAAAAAATGTGGATATTGGTCAGTTTGTCAATATGGGAACAGTCCTTGCCAACATTGCCGCGACGGATAAAGCGGAAGTGAGATTACCTTTGACTGATGCTGATTTGGCTTATCTTAATCTTGATGCTAGTAAAGCTGGCAATGTATTACTTACTGGTCGTGTAGGTGGTAGAACAGAACAATGGTTAGCGAAATTAACTCGCGATGAGGGAGTTATAAATATGCAAAGTCGAGTGATTTATGCCATCGCTGAAGTATCGGATCCCTATCAACGTGATCCTGCCACACAACATAAAACATTACGTTTCGGCAGTTTTGTGAATGCAGAAATTACCGGTGCCTCAGCAGAAAACATCGTGGTATTACCTCGTAATTTGGTGCGACTTGACGGCACGGTTATTACCGTGACGGATGAACGTGAAATACTCATTAAAGATGTAGAAGTACAACGTGCGGATGATGAAAAAATTTACATAAGTGCCGGTTTACAAGCGGGCGATAACATTGCGGTAAGTGCAGTACCTAACGCATATGATGGTATGAAAGTTCGCTTACCAGGTGATGAACCACCGAAAACGATGACTTCCACGAAAGAGGAGAGTGAATAATGTCCCAAGAAATTGATACGCATAAAGGCATTATTGCATGGTTTGCGCGTAATCATGTTGCGGCCAACTTACTTATGTGGATATTACTCTTTGGTGGAGTATTTGGTATTTTTACTATTCACAAGCAAGTCTTTCCCACGTTTGAGTTTAATGTTATTTCAGTACAGGTACCTTATTTAGGCGCGGCTCCTCAGGAAGTTGAAGAAGGTGTCGTTTTAAAATTAGAAGAAGCGGTAAAAGATTTAGAAGGTATTAAACGTTTAACATCGCGTTCGGTTGAAGGTTTTGGCTCATTAAGTATCGAAGTTGAAGATGATTATGACGTACAATTATTGTTAGATGAGGTCAAAGTCCAAGTCGACGCAATTCCTTCATTCCCTGCTAATACCGAAAAGCCAGTTGTCTACCGCGTCAAAGCACCACAGGATGTCTTATGGATTTCATCTTACGGCGATGCATCCGAAAAAGAACTTAAAGAGTTTTCTAAAAACTTACGTGATGATATTGCTAATTTACCGGGAGTATCTGATGTCAGAGTGGTAGGTGATAGACCTTATGAGATTTCCATTGAAATTTCTGAAGCGAACTTACAAAAATATAATTTGACGTTTAATGAGTTGGTCTCAGCTGTGCGTCGTTCCTCTATTGATATTCCNGGGGGCTCAATTCGTTCTGATAATGGTGATATCTTATTGCGCGCNAAAGGCCAAGCCTATGATGCGTATGANTTTGCCAGTATTGTNCTGGTCACTCGTCAAGATGGTACTCGTTTATTATTAGGCGATATTGCGACAATTAACGATGGGTTTGTTGAAGATAATGCGTTAGCTTATTTTGACGGAAAACCTGCTATCAGTATTCAAGTTCGAGCAGTAGGCGACCAAAATGCATTAGAGATATCTAAGCGGGTGAATGAATATCTTGACGGTGTGCGGGGTGATTTTCCGCCAAATATTCAGGCCGATACATGGGGAGATAGTTCGTTTTATTTAGCTGACCGTCTCAACATGATGCTTGAAAACATGGGCTTTGGTGCATTGCTTGTGTTCCTTGTCTTATCGTTATTCTTGAAAATCAGACTCGCATTTTGGGTAATTTGGGGACTACCGGTCTGTTTTCTTGGCACGCTGGCTGTATTACCAATGGAATTTTTAAGCGTATCAATTAATATGATTAGCCTCTTTGGCTTTATCTTGGTACTTGGGATCGTGGTGGATGACGCCATTATTATGGGGGAATCTGCATATACTGCGATGGATAAAGACTGTCATTCTGTTGATAATATAATTAAAGGGGTTAAGCGAGTTGCGATGCCTGCTACGTTTGGTGTCTTAACGACTATAGCTGCTTTTTCTCCTATGATGATGGTTTCCGGTACTTTTGGGGTTATATGGAAAACCATTGGTGGGGTGGTGATTGTTTGTTTAGTATTCTCGTTAATTGAATCAAAATTAATTTTACCAGCGCATTTGGCGCATATGAAAAACACGCCATACGATCCGAAAAAAGCAAATGCGTTACAACGTTTTCGAGATTTTTTTGCAGAAGGGATCAAAGTATTTATTTACACTAAGTATGTGCCTTTCTTAAAAAAAGCGATTAAAAATCGTTATACCACTCTTGCCACATTTATTGGGATTTTTATTTTAACCATTGGGCTATTCACCGGTGGTATTGTGAAGTTTGTATTTTTTCCTACGATCCCATCTGATTTTATGTTTGCAAATGTAGAATTAGAGCAAGGTTCATCGTTGATTCAACGGGACAAAGCCATTCGTACATTGATGCAATCCTTAGATGATATGGATGTGCAGCTGCAACGTGAAACCGGCGAGGGTGCAGTGAAACACTCGATTGCATTTAGCCAAGGTGCATTAGGTGGCCAAGTGTTCGTCGAGTTATCAAAAGGTGAAGACCGTTCAATCACTGATATTGAATTATACGACCGTTGGCGTGATAAGGTACCAGAGATACCGGGCGTTAAGACCTTTAATATTGGTGCCCCAGGCGGTCCTGGTGGTGGTTCTGACCTGTCATTTGAGTTCAGTGGTAAAAACATTGATAACATGCGATTTGTCGCTGATGAATTAAAAGATTTTCTATCTCAGTATGAAGGGGTATCGGATATCAATGATAGTTTTGCCAATGGAAGTGATGAGATACGTATTAATATCAAACCACTTGGTGAAGCATTAGGACTGAGTCTATCGAGTTTAGCCCAACAAGTGCGCTATGGATTTTATGGCGCGGAGGCGCAACGGATCCAGCGTGATGATGAAGAGATTAAAGTCATGGTACGTTATCCGAAAGAGCAACGTAACTCGATTGGTAATCTAGAAACGATGCGAGTGCGAGCTGCAAATGGTGATGAAATTCCTTTCCAAGAAGTGGCTGATATTGAAGTCGGTCAAGGGTATACCTCAATTAATCGTGTGGATGGAAAACGTTCAATCAGTGTGACAGCGAAGGTGAATCCAGACATTATTGAACCCAATACCATATTGCGTGATGTGATGAACCAAGCGATCCCTCAATACGTTAAGCAATATCCAGACGTGTCATTTAAGTTACAAGGTAACTCAAAAGAACAGCAAGATGCGCTGGTGTCACTGGCTCAAGGTTTCTTGTTTGCGTTATTTGCTATCTATGCCTTAATGGCGATCCCGCTTAAATCTTATTCACAACCTTTAATTATCATGTCAGTCATTCCGTTTGGCATTGTTGGGGCGATCGTGGGGCATCTGATTTTAGGCAATTCGGTGAGCGTTTTATCGATTTGTGGGATCATTGCTTTATCAGGCGTGGTGGTTAACGACAGCTTGATCATGGTCGATTTTGTGAATCGTGCCCGCGCCGAGGGGAAAAGTATGATTGAGTCAGCTATTCAGGCTGGATCGGAACGTTTTAGAGCCATCATATTAACGTCATTGACGACNTTNATGGGGTTGATGCCGATAGTATTTGAACGTTCGTTACAAGCGCAAGTTGTCATACCGATGGCAATTTCATTAGCGTTTGGGATCTTATTCGCAACCGTCATCACACTGTTACTTGTACCGTCTTTGTATATGATATTAGATGATATTAAAGCGGTCTTTTCAAAGACATATCGTGCAAAACGAGATTTAGAAAAAGCAGCTTTAGAGACCGAATCTAAAGCATTAGAGGCATAAAGTAAGGAATTAGCGGCTTAAGTTCACTACTGAATATTAGCCAATAAAAAACGGTGTTAAGGTTATCCTCAACACCGTTTTTTTATGTCGTTTTATTATCAGTGGCTAACAACTACAGTTGATAAACCGAAACGAACGCTAGCCAGTCTTAATAAAAGGACGCTTTAAATTCAACACCGACAATACGTGGTTCGTTAACAATGGCCGTTAGGTTATTAAAATCGATACCACCGCGCAGGTTTTGTTCATTGGTAATATTACGTGCAAACATAGCTACAGAAAAATCATTAACAAAATTTTCATAACCAATGCGTAGTCCACCTTCAAAATTATCATCTGTTTTAAATTCTACAGAGTCATATAAGAAGATATTCGTTTCACCTTGGAACGCCCAATCAGTAAAGAAGAAATATTCACCATTATCACCCGCTGGTACTGAATAACGCGCTGTGAAATTCATGATAGTTTCAGGTGCTTGTGGAAATGGGTTACCATCGATTAACGCTCGGTTATCCACAGTCAACGCATCATTCACGGTACAATTTGGACCAAATTCAGCTGATGCACCACATGGGAATATTGACAGTGAACGATCTTTAATCGCTGTTTTGTTATAACTATACCCTGCGGTAAACACTAAAGAATCTGACGCTAGATATTCCGCATCAATTTCAAAACCAATACCGGTCCCTTTATCAGCATTAATTAACGCTGTGTTATTCGCGCCACCACCAATAGCAGAAAACTGAATATCATCAATGATGTAGTAGAATGCAGCAGCATTTAATCGTAATGAGTTTTCTAATAGGTCTGACTTAAAACCGATTTCAACAGAATCAATCGTCTCTGCGTCAGCAACAGAAGGAGCACCTTCAAAAGCGACATCACGTGCTTGAATTGTTTGAGCACGGAAGCCATTAGCATAACGGGCAAACAACGTCGTATTATTATCTACTTTATAGTTACCAGATACTTCAAAACTGAGTTTGCCATCATCAACATTAATAGGGTCATAATCTTGAACACTGGCAGCACCGATGACTAAAGCAAAGCCATCAACATTTTGCTCACCAACGACTAAGGATTTTTCATCATGTGTATAACGCACACCACCTGTGACGGTTAAACGTTCGTTTAACTCATAGGTAGATTGACCAAACAATGCCCATGTGGTGTTTTCATGAAACACTTCTGATGCACCAAAGAAACCGTCTACACTAGTGACACTGAATGATGAGTCAAAATAATATGCACCGGCTTGCCAATTAAGTGCGCCATCATAGTTACTTGCCCAACGTATTTCTTGAGTTAACTGCTCTAAATCGTTTAATAAATCTTGAGTGACTGCGGTAAATGGAATAAAACCTGGATAGGATGTCTCGTCAGTACCGTCGCCATTGATATCACGTGCTGGATCGACTGACGCACCACCATCAACATCACCTAATGAGAAACCTTCCGCCGTTTCTAGTGCAGTGATTGAGGTGAAGCTGATATCGCCCATGTCGTATTCGATTGTTAGGCTGCTACCGAAACCTTCGTATTTTTGTGGATTATTATCAAAGCCATTACCTAATAGGTTGGCATCATAATAAACCGTTTCACGATCATAAGAATCGTTTAATTGATTGCTTCCACGAGACAAGGCGTTTGCTCTAAAGACCGAAGCAGTGCCATCTAAATCACGACCATGCACGTTTAGTAGCACTGATAAGTCATCGCTTGGCGTATATAACAACTGCATACGATAGGCTTTTTCGTCATAGCCACCTAAGGCATCGTTTTGACCTGAGAAGGCATTGTTGATGTAATCATCACGCGTTTGTGACAGTACTGAAACACGTGCACTGAGCTCATCGGTTAAACCGCCACCGACAGCCGCTTCAATGTTTTGTGTCCCGAAACTAGCCACACCAAACTTCACATATGCATCAAATTCGTCTGATGGTTTGACAGAATCAAATTTCACAATCCCAGCAGTCGTATTACGACCAAATAAAGTGCCTTGTGGGCCACGAATAACTTCTACTTGTTCGACATCAAATAATGGAAAACTTTTTAACACAACATTTTCCATCACGACATTATCCATGACGACAGAAACGGGTTGTGATGCGGCTAAATCAAAATCAGTATTACCTAAACCACGCATGTAAAAACGTGGGGCAACACGACCGTTTGAGCTTTCTGCATATAAGCCAGGAACTCGTGTCGCTAAAGTTAATATGTCATCGCCACCTGAAAATAAACTTTCAAAGCGTTCACCGTTAAGAGTCGCAATTGAGATTGGTACCTCTTGAAGCGTTTGAGTACGTTTCTGCGCTGTAACAGTAATTGTTTCAAGGCCTTTATCAGATGAAGTTTCATCTTGGGCGAAAGCTGAATAGCTGGCTAAAATTGATGACACAGCAAGTGCTAATGATGCTTTTTTATATGCACGCATAGGTTTGATTATCCTGTTATAGATGTTGTGTTGAATGTATGTGTGACTACACGATTTTTAATCGGACATATTATAGACTATTTCTATACTGAACCCTAATGAATTCATGGAATTGATTCGCGTTTACTAGGTTATTTATGTCAGTATTATGTTAGGCATTTGTTAAAAGATAGAGTCAACTATGAGCTTATTTCCCCAGTCAGAATTACATTTTCAATTGTATGAATGTTTAGATACTGAATCGTTGTTAAGTCGTGCGCGTTTTAGCGAACATAATCTTGACACCTTCAATGCGGTTTTAGATACGGCAGAAAAAATTGCAACGGATGTGTTTTTGCCGCATAACGCAAAAGCTGATCATGCTGAGCCACAATTTGATGGGCACAAAGTGAGTATGCTTGAGGATGTTAAAGTCGCTTATGATGCATTTTGTGATGCCGGCTTTGTTGCGGCACGTTTTAATTTTGAAGACGGCGGGATGCAACTACCAGAAACCATTATGACGGGATGTTCGGGATTCTTTATGGCAGCGAATCCATCGACTACTGCATATCCTTTTTTAACCACAGCTGCAGCTAATGTGATTAAACACTTTGCCTCTGAGACCTTACAGGCTCAATTTCTACCTAAAATGTTAACAGGACAGTACAGTGGTACGATGGCATTGACTGAGCCACATGCTGGCTCTGGCTTAGCAGACATCACCACGACTGCGTATCCAACCGAACAAGGCCATTATTTGATTAAAGGAAGTAAATTATATATCTCAGGGGGAGAGCATGAGCTGTCTGAGAATATTATTCATTTAGTGTTAGCAAAAATTCCAGGTGGACCTGCCGGGGTAAAAGGTATTTCATTATTTGTTGTCCCTAAGTTTCGTTTAAATAATGACGGGCAGCCGGAGCAACGTAATGATGTCACACTGGCCGGCTTAATTCACAAATTAGGGTATCGTGGAACGACATCTACAGCCCTGACATTTGGTGAAAATGGTGATTGTCATGGTTATTTAGTGGGAGAGCCACATAAAGGTCTGCAGTACATGTTTATGATGATGAATGAAGCCCGAGTCGGTGTTGGTTTTGGTGCTGCTATGATCGGGTATCGTGGTTTCCAATACAGTTTGGACTACGCTAAAGATCGTATCCAAGGGGGTAAACCTATTGTCGAGCATGGCGATGTTAAACGCATGCTATTACTGCAAAAAGCATATACTGAAGGAGCGATGAATTTATGTTTTTATGGGGCGAGATTAGTTGATGATATGCATACTCATGATGATGAATCCACCCGTCAATCATCAGCGCAATTACTTGATTTACTCACACCTATAATAAAAGCTTGGCCTAGTGAGTACGGTCCTAAATCTAATGATTTAGCTATTCAAGTGTTGGGTGGGGCAGGGTATACGCGTGAATATCCTGTCGAACAGTTATGGCGAGATAACCGTTTAAATCCCATTCATGAAGGGACTAATGGTATTCAAGCACTGGATTTGATAGGGCGTAAATTATGGCAAAATAATCAAGCCGCATTAGGTGAACTACAGCGTCGATTCCAATTGGATTTAGCTAAAGCGAAAGGTCATGTTTCAGTCCAATGTGCGGGTGTCATCATGCCCTTTTTATCGCAGTTACCTCAGGTTATTGCAGTGATTGGCGAAGATTTACATAATGAACAACAAGCCAATACACTAACGAATGCAATGAGTTTTATGGAAATATTCTCATCTATCATTATTAGCTGGATGTGGCTAAGACAAGTGACTGTCGCAGAAAAAGCGTTAGTTGAGCACCCCGAACTTACTCTCGAGCAACAAGCGTTTTATCAAGGTAAATGTCAAACTGGGTTGTTTTACATACAGACGCAACTCCCGTTAGTTCAACCACATATTGATTTGTTAATTAGACATGATGACTCGTGCTCAAGCATGCAAACGTCATGGTTTTAATTTTTCACACAACTTTCTAAGGAATTCACTATGCAAGTGTTAAATACTCAAGCGTTTGTCGGTAAAACCATATTAATTACCGGAGGTGCAGGCGGCATAGGTGCTCAGACGGCACTATCTTTAGCTAAATTAGGGGCCAATATTGTATTATCAGATATTGATGATGATGCCGCTCAAGTCACTATGGGCCATCTAATTGAAACTGGTGCAAAAGCATTATACGTGCACACTGATGTTAGTGACGTAGAGCAAGTATCTGCGTTATTTACGCAAGCCGTAGAGGCATTTGGTCGAATTGATGTTGTGTTAAATAACGCTGGTGTTGAGTATGCTCCTACACCCACTCACTTAACTGATGATGACTTATTTTTAACGAATATCGATATTAACCTCAAAGGTGTATGGTATTGCGTNAAAGCGGCGTTAAATATAATGTTAGCGCAGAAAGGGGGGCANATCATTAATGTNGCNTCGGTGGCNGGATTGCGTTCTGCCCCATTAATTTCAGGTTATAGTGCTACCAAGCATGCTGTTGTCGGTTTAACAAAATCTGTCGCAGTAGAATATGCGCGGGCAAATATTCGTGTCAATGCGGTATGCCCCAGTTTTATTGATACACCGATGGTGCAACGTACGTTAGCGCATATGGATGAAAGGGGGCAAAAGTCAATTATTGGAGCTAGTCCAATGAAACGATTAGGACAACCTCAAGAAATAGCTAATGCGATTGTGTGGTTAGCTTCAGATGAGTCTAGTTTCATGAACGGGCATTGTTTAACACTCGATGGTGGGATGTTGGCTTAATCTGGATGAGAATTTAGATACAAAAAAGGCGTGAGTTTTTTTTCACGCCTTTTTAATTGATTTATGTATTAGTAGACACTATCAGTATTTAGAGCACTGATACTAATGCTTTAGATAATGCATCAACATTACTTAAGTTAATACCTGCAATATTCACGCGTGACGAATCAACAAAGTAAACACTATGTTCGGCACGAACTGCTTGCACTTGCTCTGGTGTGATACATAAGAAGGAGAACATCCCTTTTTGGTCATTCACAAAGCTAAAGTCTTTTGGTGCACCGTTCTCAGCCATTTTNGTTACCAATAAGGCTCGTAAATCACGCATACGGTTACGCATTTCGTCCACTTCGGCAACCCAAGAGGCTTTCAATGCATCATCATGTAAAATGATATCAACTAACGCACCGCCATAAGAAGGTGGCATTGAGTAAATACCACGAGCGATTGCTTGAATTTGTGATTGAACAATTGGGGTTTGTGCTGAGTTCTCAGTGACCATCACTGCAAGACCAACACGTTCGCGATATAAACCGAAATTCTTAGANCATGATGCTGCAATAATGACCTCAGGAACAGATTCCACCATGAGGCGCATACCAAATGCATCTGTTTCTAAATCNTCACCAAAGCCTAAATANGCACTGTCGATAAACGGTAACCAACCTTGTTGTTGGGCTACTTCTGCGACTTGACGCCACTGATCTTGAGTCAAGTCAGCACCAGTAGGGTTATGACAGCAAGCATGTAATAAAACTACGTCGCCTTTAGGAATAGTTTTTAATGTATCTAACATCGCATCAAAACGAATNGATGCTGTTGCTTTATCAAAATACGGATAAGTATCTAATGCAAGGCCTGCATTTCCGATCAATGGGATATGATTGGCCCAAGTAGGGTCGGATACCCATACTTTCGCATTATCGTTACAGCGTTTTAATAACTCTGCAAGGATACGTAGCGCACCACAACCTCCTGGTGCTTGAACTGCAGCCACTCGATTCGCTAGTACAGCAGGATTGCCTTTACCGAGTAATAACTCGAGCATACCATCGATATAGCCNTGTACACCTTGAGGTGTNATATAGGTTTTAGAGGTTTCACTTTCTAATAAACGAGCTTGTGCTTGAGCCACAGCACCAACGATAGGCGTATTACCTTGTTCGTCCTTATAAACACCGACACCAAGATCAATTTTTTTGGGGTTAGTGTCAGCACGAAAAGCAGCAGAAAGTCCTAAAATAGGATCAGGGGCAAGAGCAGGAAGAACTTCAAACACGAGAAAATACCTTATTATTACGATTGAGAGACGCATTATGCCATTTTTAATGGTAAATGCACTTAATTTAGGATGTCTTATCTAAGAATTAATTATAAACGAATATGCCTGAGTCTGCGTAACTCGACCTGTTGGGTCATATGAACGCTCTTCCCAATTTAGCGCGTGATGATGATCTACTGTAATCACGGTAGAACAGCGGGTCCCATAATCTGGGCTTTTGATGAAAATCGAAGAAAGCATTTTTTCCCACGGTTTTGCAATACCTGTATCGGGTAGGGTCTCATCACTGGCTTGGGTAGGATCGGATAAAATAGCAAACAATTGCTCAACTTCTAATGGCTGTTTGGACTGACATAATGCATTGAGTGCGTTAACGCCTTGTTGTGTTTTTGGCCAAGGCGTATTGAGTTGAGCATTTGACAGGCCATACACACCTTGCGTAAGCGCATGGTGTTCTTGAGTATGACTGTTGAACACCTGCAAATTTTGCCAATCTCCATAAACTAAATTAAAACCATTGTAATCAGTCGCTGTATTTTTGAGATGTTGGGTATGATCTGCCCATGAACCTTTATATTGCAGGGCATTCACCACTAACTCTCCACGGGTCATTGCATCAAAACGTTCTTTAGATGGTGCTCTAATATTCGTTAAGGCTGCAATATGACCGTTTTTTGCGACACCCAACCAAGTGCCTCCAGCTTGGAGGTCCTTACCGGCAAGCATGTGAGGCTTATTTTTCCAAAAATGAGATGGCTGGGTTAAACGCGCATGAAACTCATCACGATTTGCTGCAATAATTAGAGGGTAGTCAGGATGCTGATCGACCGCAATAAACAAAATACACATAAATTTATTTCAAATGATGAAGAATAAAGATGACATTAGTATAAATAATAACAAACTTTTATGAAACATCTCTAAGAAGTCGCTTTTAGAGCACACGGTCTGTTTGAAAATATGATAAAGTTTAAAAATAAGTATAGTTTAATGGAATAGTATTTTTGAAAGAGTTCGGTAAGACCACGCAACTAGTGCATGCAGATAAATCATTAAACCCACAAATAGATGGTGCAGTACATTCTCCCGCTAACCAATCTGTTTTATTTGAATTTCAAGATGCTCAAGACATAGTCGATGCGTTTCAAGGCAAGATAGCTGCACATGTATATTCGCGGTCATCTTCATCAACCAATACAAGCTTACAAAATGTAATGAATCATCTTGAACAAGGTATTGGGGCGGTCACCTTTGCCACTGGCATGGCTGCAATAAGTACTGTAATGCTGAGTTTATTAAAGTACGGTGACCATATCATTGTCAGTGATTTCCTGTTTGGAAACACCAGAAGTTTTTTTAAACATCTACAGAAATTAGGCATTGAAGTAAGCTTTGTTGATGTCACTGATGTTCAACATGTCGTCAATGCCAAACAACCTAATACGGTGTTAGTGTTTTGTGAAAGTCTATCTAATCCTATGACTCATATTGCTGATTTATCAGCGATTGGAAAATATTGTCAAGGCCAACAACTGTTATACATTGTTGATAACACAATGTCGCCTAGTGTGATTTTTTCAGCAAAAGATGCAGGTGCGAGCTTGGTGATTTCATCTTTAACAAAATATGTGTCAGGCCATGGACAGGTGTTAGGTGGCAGTGTAGTAGATACTGGATTATTTGATTGGCGTCATTACGCTAACGTTGAACCTATGTATCAAGTTGGAGATAGTGCTCAATGGGGTCTAACACAAATTCGTAAAAAAGGATTAAGAGATATGGGGGCAACATTACCTGCGCCTTCAGCTTCTACTATATTAGTCGGGCTTGAGACCCTTGATTTACGCTATCAAAAAGCGTGCGAAAATGCGCGCAAATTAGCTCAACACTTTATGAATCATCCTAAAATTAAACAAGTGTTTTACCCAGGTTTAGCCTCTCACCCTCAACATTTTTTGGCTCGTGACCACTTTTCAAGTTATGGTGCTCTAA
>JGI26081J50195_1000446_pt1 | contig 17966 bp, 15 predicted proteins | sample SaaInl74LU_5_DNA_FD_50195 | JGI IMG/M metagenome (IMG submission 50195) | reverse complement strand
TTTTATGACTTCACATTTCTTATAGTCTTCCAGACACAGACTTTCGCCGTCAACTTGTTTCTTATGATTCCTAGCCAGATACAAACGTTTGTTAAACTCATCCAGGCCGATAGCTAAACCACCACAAACTTCGAATTGTGTTACTGATCCTCCCCAATCCTCCGCCAAAGACTTCATCTTATCGATGAGGATGATTTTATTTCTACTTCGCAGTCGCCCCATAAGAATAAAAGGCGCCATACAGGCTATAAGTAAAATAACAGACAGAATTGAATTAATTATTTCCATTGCTTTATTGATATGATTTGAATTGATTGTTATTTGATGGTCTTCCCCACCAATGTTAACAGAGTATTTCTCTGAAATTTGAAATCAAGTCAAACTACCAAAAGCTATGAAAAGGATACAGCCGTTCAACGAGAAGAACGGGAAGGTTTTTTGTAAGAAAATGAACGGCTCGAACTAAATCCAGAGAGTAGACATCATCATTGTGTAAAGAAATGAATACAGCTGAATGATTTAACTTCTTGAGCAGGCTTTGGCTTTGGTAGATTTTAGCCTCTGGAAATGTGAAATTTTGAATCTGATCTTTTACAATCGCACTAGGTGCTTGTACGACTGTTGAATTCAAATTATCCTTTGACTTAGAAATGGACTTATTGTAATCAATAGATGCGATTATTACGATCCAAAAGGAGAGTAACAATAGGATTGATATACTATTTCTTATAGCTGTTTGCACAGACCAAATGTATTCCAATAAATGCTTCGTTGTATATGCACTTATTGTTAAAAAAAACTCAATTTTTTTATCTTATTCAATCACGGGAATAGCGCAGTCCAATAGCGAGAATCTTAGGTAAGGAAATTCAATTGAAAAATTTCGAATTTCACCGTGGAGGAAGTTTCTCACTACCAAGGAGTGAATGGAATTGGCACTTCATTTTCATCAATAAAGAACAACTGAAACCCATTCTCTATAAGAGAATCGAGAACGGGCATGGACGGAACGTATGGATAAGCAGTTACATCCGTATAAAACATATATTCAATATTGTTAGACGTATTAAAAACAACCACCTTTTCTCCTTTTTGAAGTTTGGACTCAAAAGCTATTATTTGCAGCATCCAATTGGGCACCTCCCCACGCCCTTCAAAAGGATTCAGCCGTTCATAAGCGTATCGTATTGACAAAGCAAGACCCATCAAAACTTTTTCCAAAATCAAAATTTAAACTCGAAAACAGACTTCTTACATATATAAATGCAAAGAAAAAGTAAATTTGGACAATGAGCCTGATTAAAAGTGCTTCTGGGAAAATAGTTTTACTTCTTTTTATGGTGTTTGCCTTTTCGACTGCTGAAAAGATTAACAAAATAAATACTGGAGAAAAGACGTGCGTTTGTGCATACGACGGCTTTGGATATTACATGTACCTCCCGCACATTTTCGAGAAAGGGCATTTGGACATACAAAAGGAGTGGGCACAAAACCTGCAGAATGAATACTGCAACGGAGCTGTCACGTATCAATTAGAACGACATTACCTCGATAAAAACATAGACATTTACCACATGGGATTAGCTTTTGTAATGCTCCCATCTTATACCATCGCTGACATCTCGGCTCGAATTGGCGGCTATAAAACCGACGGCTTTTCCTATCCTTACAATGTCGGCTACCAATTGAACGCACTCTTGTTCATTTTTTTAGGTCTACTTTATTCGAGAAAACTACTTCGTTTGTTCACCAATGAATTAAAGACGAGCGTCGCGCTTATCTTAGTGGCCCTTGGAGCGAACAGCTATTTTATCTTTACGCAGCAAAACGATTTGCCGCACTTATACCTATTTGTAATCAACGCCGCATCTTCCTATCATCTGTTTCAATATTACTATCACGATAAAAAAAGGTCGATTTTGTTTGCTGCACTACTTTTTGGATTGTCCGTTTGCATTCGACCAACGCAGGCACTTTTTGGAATTATTCCTTTTATTTTACTTTTAAAGAAACATGGCAGAACCAAAGAGTTTTTATTCAAAATTGCCATTTTCCCAATCGCAGCAATCATTTGGAACATTCCTCAAATTATCTACTGGAAAGTTATTGGCGGAGAATTTATTATTCCAAACTTGCATACGGAGGATATGGTTTTCACCGACCCAAACCTACTTGACTTCTTGTTTTCTTACAGAAAGGGCTGGTTACTCTACACGCCAATTTTCATCTTACTTCCCATCGGCTGGTGGTTCATGTTCAAAAAAGATAGAACCCTTTTTTACGCGACGCTTTCCTTTAGCGTAGTTTACATCTATGCAATGAGTTCTTGGGAATGCTGGTGGTATGCCGCATCCTTCGGTCAACGCGTCATGGTAGACATATACCCTATACTCGCTATCCCTCTTGTGTTTGTGCTAAATGAATTCAAAAAACCACTGACCACAGCCGCAGCCAGCCTTTTTGCATTGGGATGTATTACATTGAATTTATTTCAAAGTGAGCAAATGAATAGAGGCATCATGGACGGATTCCGAATGTCGCAAGCTCACTATTGGCATATATGGGGAGAATTGAATCGTTACAAAGTCCACAATCGTTGGTTACTAATCAATAGAGGGAATATCAATTGGCCAAAAGAACTTTCTCAATTTGACGATAATCCGTTTGAAATTAAATCAAAAATGGTCTTCCAGATAAAGGCACCATTAGTTTCAGAACCAGGAAATCACGTTAGCATCGATAAAATCCATGTATTGAAGACATTTAAAACGGACGAGACATTGGTCGAAGTCCCAATAAAGTTCAGAACGAGCGATTCTACTCAGAGTTCCCTTTTAAGAATGGAATGTGTGAGTGCTTGGAACTGCTACAGCTGGAACAATATTGAACTTTCCTTGGGAAGGCCTCAAAACCAAATTATCACGGATACATTAAGGTTCAATCTGCCTGATGTGCGTCACGCAAACGATTCCATGCAAATGTATCTATGGAATGACGGGAGTGCGAAAATAGAGGTATTGGAATTCAAAATCAAAGCAACCAGCTTGATCAGAAACTAAAAAAGATCGCCCTAAGATCGATCCAATTCAAAAAAACGCACGATTCATAAAGTTGAAACATTTTCTGCTCACTTTAACGAAGCCTTGTATAAACGCTCCTACTTATCAATTCGTAATTTCTAATTTCTATACATCGTTGCTTTAACGGCTTTAACGATACGTTCCACATTTGGCAAAGCCTCCTCAATCAATGTTGGAGAAAATGCAAAAGGCGTATCTGTTTGCGTTACTCGCATCACTGGAGCGTCTAAATAATCAAAAGCATAGCGCTGCAAATGATAAGCAATTTCCGACGAGATAGAAGCTAATGGCCAAGACTCTTCAACTACAACGCATCTATTTGTCTTTTTTACAGAATCGACAACTGCGGCATAATCGATAGGTCGAACTGTTCTCAAATCGATGATTTCGCACTCAATTCCATCTTGTGCAAGAACTTCAGCCGCTTCTTGGGCAACTTTTATAATCTTACCAAACGTAACAATAGAAACGCTGTGACCTTTTCGTTTGATGTCAGCCACACCAATAGGAATAATATATTCTCCCTCTGGAACTTCTCCTTTGTCTCCGTACATCTTCTCAGACTCCAAGAATACAACAGGATCATTGTCGCGAATGGCTGCTTTCAACAGACCTTTAGCATCATAAGGATTGGACGGCGTGATAACCTTCAAACCAGGTACGTGCGCATAAAAAGCTTCGAAACTTTGAGAGTGCGTTGCTCCGAGCTGCCCTGCCTGACCATTTCCTCCTCGGAATACTATTGGACAATGATATTGACCACCAGACATTTGAAGCATTTTTGCTGCACTATTGATGATTTGATCTGCAGCCAAAATCGCAAAGTTCCATGTCATGAACTCAACAATTGGTCGCAATCCATTCATGGAAGCTCCAACGGCAATCCCGGAAAATCCTAGCTCAGCAATCGGCGTATCGATAACGCGTTCTGGACCAAACTCATCCAACATTCCTTGGGATACTTTATAAGCCCCATTGTACTCTGCTACCTCTTCACCCATTAAAAATACATTCTTATCTGAACGCATTTCTTCTGACATTGCTTCTCTTAAAGCTTCGCGGAATTGAATCGTTTTCATGCTTCTAATTTATGATTCCCGAAATTAATAATTTGGGACGCCAAATGTACAAAATTCACTTTAGAATTACACACTATCCATTTATTCAATTCAAAAGCGTGATAAACCGCTGGAAAATTGTTAAATTCGCATCCGATTTAAAGGAAAATTATTCTTATGAAAATTCTTGTTTGTATCAGTAAATCTCCGGATACGACTTCTAAGATCGCCTTCACGGATGGTGATACGAAGTTCGATGAGAACGGAGTACAATATATTGTGAATCCTTACGACGAGTGGTATGCACTTGTTCGAGCTCTTGAAATGAAAGAGGCAAATGGTGGTTCCGTAACAATTATCACAGTAGGTCCAGCCGCTGACGATGCTATTATGCGAAAAGCGTTGGCTATCGGTGCAGATGACGCCGTGCGTATTGATNCCGAACCAACTGACGCTTATTTTACAGCTATGCAAATCGCCGAATATGCGAAAGCAAATGGGTTTGATCTTGTGATGACTGGGAAAGAGACGATCAACTACAACGGATCTCAGGTTGGCGGAATGATTGCTGAAGCAATGGATTCAACTTTCGTATCGTTAGCTTCTAAATTAGAAGTTTCTGGATCGACAGCAACCTTGGACATTGAAATCGTAGGCGGGGTTCAAACCGTTGAAATTTCACTTCCAGCAGTAATTTCTTGCGCGAAAGGGATGGCAGAGCAGCGCATTCCAAACATGAGAGGAATCATGGCGGCAAGAACAAAACCATTAAACGTTGTTGCCCCTGCGTCGATTGATGCTTTGACTTCGTTTACAAGTTATTCGTTGCCTCCTGCGAAATCTGAGGTAAAAATGATCGATCCTGAAAATATGGAAGAGTTAGTAGAGTTGTTGCACAATGAGGCGAAAGTCATCTAATCCAAAAGAAAAGAACTATGTCAACATTAGTATATATCAACAGTCATAACGGTTTAGCGAAAAACGCGCTTGAAGCCGTAACGTATGGAAAGAAATTAGGAGGAGACGTTGTTGCTGTAACTTGTGGATCAGCAGATGAAACTACACTAGCAAAATTAGGCGAGTATGGAGCTTCCAAAGTATTGGTTGATCGCTCTGTCGCAACTAACGACCCTGCACAGATTGCAAACGTTGTGAAAGCCGCTGCGGAAGCAAATGGCGCTAAAAACATTGTATTCTCTCACGATCTCGTAGCAAAAGCAGCTGCGCCTCGTTTGTCAGTAAAGCTAAAAGCTGGTTTGGTAAGTGGAGCAATTGCCGTTCCCGAAGGAGATACAGTGAAAGTAAATGTGTTTTCTGGTAAAGCTTATGGATTTGTTAAAGTAAGCACGCCAACACGCATTATTTCTTTACTTCCGAACAGTATTCAACCTGAAGCTACAGGGAGTGCATGTTCAGTCGTGGAATTCGACGGGAATGCAGGAGCAGAAACGATTAAAGTTCTTGAAACCAAAAAGCCAGAAGGTGATATTCCATTGCCAGAAGCTGAATTGGTTGTTTCTGCTGGTCGTGGGTTGAAAGGTCCAGAAAATTGGGGAATGATTGAAGAACTAGCAACAGAACTAGGAGCAGCAACAGCGTGTTCTCGACCAGTTGCTGATATCGGTTGGCGCCCTCACCATGAGCACGTTGGACAAACGGGTGTCGCAATCCGTCCGAACTTATATATTGCAGCTGGAATTTCAGGAGCAATTCAACATCTTGCAGGCGTTAACGGTTCAAAGGTAATTGTCGTGATTAACACAGATCCAGAGGCACCTTTCTTCAAGGCGGCAGATTATGGTGTTCTGGGTGATGCATTTGAAGTTATCCCAAGATTAACAGCAGCAGTGAAAAACTTCAAAGCAAATAATTAAGCAATAAGTACTATTTTTATACCTGTTGGGGAGGTGAAATTCACTTCCCCAATTATTTGAACCACTTAGCCAGGAGATGGAAAAAATAAAACTCGAAATCGTAGGACTCTCATATAGCCAAACACAATCTGGTGCTTATGCGCTCGTTTTGTCCGAGGTGGAAGGAAATAGAAGATTACCTATAATTATCGGGGGGTTTGAAGCTCAGGCTATCGCGATTGAACTAGAGAAAATGGTTCCAACGAGACCTTTAACTCATGATCTTTTTAAAAATTTCGCAACCTCATTCGACATTAACGTAAAAGAGGTAATCATTTACAATCTGATCGAAGGAATCTTCTATTCCAAACTAATCTGCGAACAAAATGGTCAAATCTTGGAAATTGACGCGCGAACTTCAGATGCTATTGCTATTGGTGTTCGTTTCAAATGTCCAGTTTATACGTTCGAATCTATTTTATCAAGCGCTGGAATTCTATTGGATGACACCCAAACAAATGAAGATTTAATTGGTGAGTCGATCGAAGAAGAAGAGCCAGAGGCTGGAAGCAATACGCTTGAATCCTTAAGTATTGACGAGTTAAACGAACAAATGAATGCTGCTGTCGACAACGAGGATTACGAACTGGCATCGAAAATTCGCGATGAGCTCAATCGCCGCGAAGGAAACTAATCAGAGGTGAATAAATACACTGGCATATTACTACAACTACTTTTTATTCTGACAGGATTTTTTGCGTCGGCACAATCCGAGGTTGAGGCTGAATCACTAAACGGTCGTTGGTACGCAAAAAGTAAAAAGCATTTTATTGAATTTGATGAGAATCGCTTTACGCACAACATTAATTCGACAGATACGATCCAAGGATCATGGAGTCTCCATGGAGATCAACTTGTTCTAACCCAAGACATTCTTCTTTCTCAAAATCTTGACTCTACTGTACTCGTGAGAAACGACAAAGGGAGTAAATTGCTGTATTACAGTGATGGTGTGCACATTGCCACAGAAATGGGCGATAGCATTATCCAGGAAATTGGAGTCCAAAAACTAAAGATCAAAAGAACGGGGTCAGGGTCTGGAATCTTACTAAAAGGTCCCGGATTTAATACGACCGTTTACCAACCCACAACCATCCAGCCAGATAAGGGAATGAACTTTAGCCTTTCTTCTATTTTAAGAGGTATGCTAGGCTTGGCTTTCTTGATTTTCGTCGCGTGGATTTTTAGTACGAATCGGAAAGGAATCAATTGGCCATTGATAGCCAAGGGTATTTTGTTGCAGTTTATTATTGCATTTTTGGTTTTGAAAGTGCCAATCGTTGAAAGTGGCTTTAATTGGATCAGTGGAAAATTTGTAGAGCTCATTGGATTCACAGACGATGGAGTCAAATTCCTTTTTTCCAGTATGGACACTGGGGTTATGGACTCAGCACTTGGGAATTTCGCGTTTCGCGTTTTACCTACCATTATTTTCTTCTCGGCATTGGTGAGTCTGTTTTATTACTGGGGTGTTCTTCAGAAAATTGTGTATTTGTTTGCATGGATCATGAAACGATTCATGAAACTTTCTGGAGCAGAAAGCCTTGCTGCCGCTGGGAATGTTTTCTTAGGTCAAACGGAAGCACCATTATTGGTGAAGCCATATTTAATGGGAATGACCAAGTCCGAGATTAATTGTTTGATGACCGGAGGAATGGCCACTATTGCAGGGGGCGTACTTGCGGCTTACGTCAGCTTTCTTGGCGGTGATGATCCCGTGCAACAGGCATTCTTTGCGAAACACTTATTAACTGCATCCATTATTTCAGCACCTGCAGCTATTATTGCAGCAAAAATTCTTGTACCAGAAACAGAAAAATTCAATGAGGACCTAACGATTTCAAAAGAAAAAATTGGTACAAACGCGCTCGAAGCCATTTCCAATGGAACTACAGACGGACTTAAATTGGCTGTTAATGTTGGAGCAATGCTCCTTGTCTTTACGGCCTTAATGGCACTTGGAAATGGTATTCTAAATGGAATTGGCGACTATACAGGAGCCAACGAAACGATCGCAGCAGGAGGTGTTTATTCAGGGCTATCATTTGAATTTCTTTTGGGTTACGCTTGTCGACCTGTGGTTTGGATGATGGGAGTTGATTGGGTAGATTCCATTTACGTTGGTGAATTACTAGGAACAAAAACCGTTCTTAATGAATTCGTAGCATATCCAAGACTCGGTGAAATGAAAGAAGCTGGAGTTCTTAGTCAAAAATCCATCATCATGAGCACCTATATGCTTTGTGGATTTGCAAATTTTGCCTCCATTGGAATTCAAATTGGTGGAATCGGTTCATTAATTCCAACACGCAAAGGGCTGCTTTCTTCTTTGGGAGTGCGCGCGCTGATCGGAGGGACTATCGCCTGCTTACTCACGGCAGTCATTGTGGGAATGACATTGTAACTTCCTTTTTAGCTTTGTTCTATGAACGCTCTCGAAAAACGTATTCGTGAATTCAGTGGACACAATTTTGAGGACCTAGCACTCGATGTTTTTGAATATCAATACAACAACGTCTCAGTTTATAGAAAATACTGTGATTTTCTCAAGAAAACAACCCCATCAAAATTAACCGAAATTCCATTTTTACCGATTGAGTTTTTCAAGTCCGAACGAATACTATCGAAACACTTAAAAGAAGAACTCCTTTTTAAAAGTAGCGGGACAGGCGGAATAAGAAGTCAGCATTTTGTTGCAAGCGCAAACCTTTACGAGCATACTTTCGAGCGCATATATCGACAACAAATTGGTAATCCAGAAGACCAAGTTATACTGGCACTATTGCCAAACTATCTCGAACAGGGAAATTCCAGCCTCGTTTATATGGTAAAGAAATTAATCGAACTCTCACAAAGTCAACTTTCAGGTTTCTACCTCGATAATAGATCGGAACTTGTTGAACAATACAACGTTGCCCTTCACGCTGGCAAGAAAGTTGTCATTTTTGGTGTTTCATACGCTTTACTCGACTTAATAGACTTGCAACCAGACCTGTCAGATGCTACAATAATTGAAACAGGTGGAATGAAAGGACGTAGAAAAGAAATGACGAAAGCCGAGCTACATGATGAATTAACTCATGGCTTGCATTGCAAGAACATCGCATCAGAATACGGAATGACAGAATTACTTTCCCAAGGCTATAGTTCTAGTAAGGGTATCTTTCAACCTGGAATTACNATGAAAGTGCTCATTCGCGAAANCAATGACCCTTATTCTTTCCGGACTGATNTGAAAACAGGTGGTATCAATATTGTTGATTTAGCCAATTTGTACAGCTGTTCCTTCATCGAAACGCAAGATCTAGGAAAATTGGATCCCAATGGATTTCAAATTATGGGGCGCTTCGATCATTCCGAAGTACGCGGTTGCAACCTAATGATTGGTTAGATCTACCTTCATTTTAATTCTCGATCATTTCCGTACATTTACACTATGGACACGCAGACACTTTTAATTTTAATTACAATTGGTATTGGCGCTGGAATTCTCAGTGGCTTTGTTGGCATTGGAGGCGGCGTNGTTATAGTCCCTGCATTAATGNACGTATTCAGCATGTCGCAATACGAAGCGCAAGGTACCAGTTTATTCATTTTATTGCTACCCGTCGGAATTCTCGCCGTTCAAAACTATTGGAAAGCCGGCAATGTCAACTGGCAATTTGGGTTGGTCGTTGCATTAACTTTTGTCGCAGGCGGCTATTTAGGTTCTAAACTGGCATTACGAATCAATCCGGCAATTGTGAAATTGGTCTTTGGAATATTAATGGCTTACGTATCCATTAAAATGATCACCTCTGGAGTAAAATCTTTGAATAATGACTTCTGACATTCACGAACAGATCAAATTAGCCTCGGCACGCCTTTTCGAAAAAGTTAAAGGATATCGCGAGCATATTCATGCAAACCCTGAGTTGTCCTATCAGGAAATGAACACGATGATTTATGTATCTGATGCGCTTTCTAAAATTGGAATAGCACACACAACAAAAATCGGAGAGACTGGAATCGTTGGAATAATATATGGAGATCACCATTCAAAAGATCAGCCTTGCGTTGCACTTCGAGCGGATTTAGATGCACTTCCAATTCAAGAAGAAAATGATGTCCCTTACAAATCGACTTTTGATGGCGTTATGCACGCTTGTGGCCACGATGTTCATACTTCGGTATTACTGGGAGCTGCTGAAATCCTATTTGAATTAAGAAATGAATTGCCCCAACCTGTAAAATTGATTTTCCAACCAGGAGAAGAGAAAAACCCCGGCGGAGCTACTTATATGATTCGTGATGGCGCACTTGAAAACCCTAAAGTTGAACGAATTTTTGCGCTACACGTCTTTCCAGATATGGAAGTTGGTAATATTGGGTTTAAAGAAGGTCTTTACATGGCTTCGTGTGATGAGATTCACCTAACGATTATTGGTAAAGGTGGACATGGCGCTACACCTCATCGATGCATAGACCCTATTTTTGTAGGAGCAGAAATCGTCACTTCTTTGCAACAAATCGTAAGTCGTAAATGTGATCCGAAAATCCCTTGTGTATTGTCATTTGGACATTTTGAAGCCCTTGGGGCCACCAATATTATCCCAGGCAAAGCGCACTTAAAGGGAACATTCAGAACTATGGATGAGCCTTGGAGGGAAGAAGCCTTGGATCTTATCGAAAGAAGCATTTATCACATTGCTCAATCTTCTGGCGCTACAGCTGAATTAGAAATTAGCCGTGGTTATCCTTATTTAGAGAATCATCCAGAAACAACAGCGAGAATGCGCACTATTTCTCAAAAACACCTTGGTGAGACGTTCGTTGAGGATTTGCCTATTCGATTGACTGCTGAAGACTTTTCCTATTACTCACAGGAAGTGCCCGCTTGTTTCTTTAGACTTGGAGTCCGGAATGAACGTAAAGGAATTATACACGGCGTGCACCATCCGAGATTTGACATTGATGTAAACTCTTTAAAACTCGGCATGGAGATGATGGCACTTGCTCCATTTAGTTGATATGAAATTACTCAGCATACTATTACTTAGCTCCACTTTGCTCCTTTTTGGGTGTAGCAAAATAAAACAAAACGCGAAAAAATTAGATGGCACGTGGACTGTATACAGCTATGCCGAAAAAGTTAGTGGGGGATTTACCACTTATTACGAAGCGGATGGAAACATCACGTTCAACACCCAAGCAGATGGACGTTTTGATTATTCAGAAAACCTATCCGTAGAAAAAACAAGTGGTCTTCTTCACCTAGAACGCACCGGTAACGGTTTTCTTTTTGATAAAAAAGGAACGTCTTTCGAACTAAATATTTTATCACCAACAAATGAAGTTTTTCCTGAATGCGAGATTTCCGTGATCACCAAAGACGATCTAAAAATAAAAATTCGAGAACCCGGAGTTGAAAGGACGATCGTTCTTCAAAAGAACTAGTTGGCCATTTCACTCATGAATTTAATTCGCATCAAACGCAATTCCTCCTCAGAATAATCGCCGTCGAATTCATCATACGCCATTCTTAAATCATCGGATTCGGCTTCGGAAAAATACTCGTAAATCTCTTCTTGATTGTCTTCATCGAGGATATCGTCAATATAATAATTGATGTTCACACGTGTACCCGAAGAAACAATTGCTTCTATTTCTTCAATGATTTCATCAATCGACTTTCCTTGTGCTTGACCAATATCTTCGAGTGGTAACTTTCGATCAATATTTTGAATTAGCTTTACCTTTAGTCCTGATTTATTGACTACCGATTTCACAACCATGTCATGAGGTCGATCAATCTCGTTCACTTCCACATATTCTTTAATCAAAGCAACAAACGGAGCACCGTANCGTTGGGCCTTTCCATTCCCTACTCCTTGAACATTCGTGAGCTCCTCAATAGAAGTTGGGTACTGAAAACACATATCTTTTAAAGATGGCTCTTGGAATATAACGAAAGGTGGAACATCCATTTTCTTGGAAAGTGACTTGCGAAGATCAATCAGTTGATCGTATAAATTCTGATCAAATGCTTCCCCTTTGGTTGAAGTAATCATGGAATCGTCATCCTGCACAAGATAATCCCGTTCCTCTATAAGCATAAAGGAAGTAGGGTTTTTCATATACTTTATGCCTTCATCTGTTAATTTCAGTACGCCATAGGTTTCGATGTCTTTTTTCAAAAAGCCAGAAACGACTGTTTGGCGAATCACGGCATTCCAAAAATGTTCGTCCTTCTCCTTACCTATACCGAACAGTTCGTGGGCATCATGCTTGTACGCCTTCATGTCTGCGGTCACTNTTCCAGCCAAAAAAGCGCAATAATGCTTAGATCGTTGCATCTCTTTAAGAGCCTCAACCGTTTTTAATAAGTGAACGACNTGATCCTTCCCTTCTGATTTATTGCGCGGAAATTTACAATTGTCGCATCCACTGTTGCATTTTTTCTCGTCGAACTCTTCCCCAAAATAGTGCAGAATCATTTTACGACGACACACTGAGGTTTCAGCGTAAGAAGCAATTTCATTCAGAAGCTGCCTCCCTATCTCTTGTTCAGCCACAGGTTTTCCCTGTAGGAATTTTTCTAGTTTTTCAACGTCCTTGTAACGGTAAAACGCTATGCATTCTCCTTCACCACCATCGCGGCCCGCTCTTCCTGTTTCTTGATAATAACTTTCCAGCGATTTCGGAATATCGTGATGAATCACAAATCGAACGTCAGGTTTGTCAATCCCCATTCCAAATGCAATAGTTGCCACAATAACATCTACCTCCTCCATGAGAAACATATCCTGATGTCTCGCACGGGTCCCAGCATCAAGTCCAGCATGATAAGGTAAAGCATTCACACCATTCACTTGCAGCAACTCTGCTATTTCCTCCACCTTTTTCCGACTAAGGCAGTAGATGATTCCACTTTTACCCAGTTTGGTTCGGATATACTTGATTATTTGTTTTTCAACTTCTTTCTTAGGATAGATTTGATAATAAAGATTGTCGCGATTAAATGAAGACTTAAATACTGTTGCGTCCAGCATATTCAGGTTTTTCTGAATGTCGTATTGAACTTTAGGTGTTGCCGTTGCCGTGAGGGCAATTATCGGAACATCAGAGATTCGTTGAAAGATTTCTCTAAGTCGACGGTATTCCGGACGAAAATCGTGTCCCCATTCGGAAATGCAATGCGCTTCATCAATGGCGAAAAATGAAATGTCCACTGAGGTTAAAAAATCAATATTCTCAGTTTTAATTAACGACTCAGGAGCTACATACAGTAACTTTGTTTTTCCGGCGCTAATATCACTTTTCACTTTGTTGANATCAGTCTTCGTTAAAGAGGAGTTCAAAAAGTGTGCAACAGATTCATCATTACTCACATGTCGGATAGCATCTACTTGATTTTTCATCAAAGCTATCAGCGGAGAAACAACTATCGCCGTACCTTCGGAAATGATGGCTGGCAACTGGTAACACATTGATTTACCACCACCTGTCGGCATGATCACGAATGTATTCTTCCCGTCGAGAACATTTTGAATGACCGCTTCCTGTTCTCCTTTAAAACTATCAAATCCAAAAAACGACTTTAAGGCCTCTTTTAAGTCCATATTGTCTTTATCTTATTCTAAATATATACTATCTAAGATACACTTTTTTTTAACATTGGTAATCGAAAGTTTCAAATAAAGTCACACAATATAAATACCGAGAATTATTGATTAGGATTCGCTATTTTTGTAGCCGCAATGGAAGAGAATACACGCATGTCCTTTTTAGAGCATCTCGAAGAATTGAGGTGGCGTTTGGTGCGTTCTGCAATAGCGATTGTCATTATAGCTATTGGTATTTGGAGTTTCAAGGGATGGATTATGAAGCATGTCTTCATCTCCATGAGTAGTCCTGATTTTGTCACTTTTAAATTTTTCTGTAATACCTTTGGAGTTTGCACTGAAGAAGTTTCTATTGATTACCAAAACATCGAATTGACTGGGCAGTTTTCGTATGCGATTATGATGAGCATCATGGGAGGGATTGTTCTTTCGTTTCCTTATCTTTTCTATCAAATTTGGTCGTTTGTTAAACCCGGATTGAAACAGAACGAAATGAAGGTTGCAAAAGGAATTGTTTTTTATGTTAGCCTATTATTTTTCATGGGAATTGCCTTCGGATATTTGATCGTCGCGCCACTTTGCGTCCAGTTTTTTGGAAATTTCAAAATCATAGAGGAAATAGACAATAACGTTAAGATCAGTTCTTTCATGGGTACGGTTTTATCGACTATTTTCTACACAGGACTTTTGTTCCTTCTTCCAATCCTATCTTATCTTTTCACGAAACTTGGTGTTTTAACTTCTGATTTCCTTAAAAAGTATAGAAAGCATGCCATTATTGGGATTCTCATTCTATCAGCCTTAATTACTCCCCCAGACTTGATTAGCCAAGTTATCGTGGGCATTCCCATCCTAATTCTTTACGAGATCGGAATCTTTGTTTCAAAACGTGTTGAAAAACGCAGAAAAAATCAAGTCTAATCACTTAGGTTTTCAGTAAATTCTTTGTTAATTTACTTTCGCGTTGATAACTATGTACCGAATTCTAACAACCTTCATATTTCTGCTCTCATTTGTGGCTCTTGGTCAGAAGACACATATAGAAGGTGTAGTACATGACAATAACACGGGAGAGCCCCTTCCATTTGTGAAGGTTCAATTTATTGATTCAAAAATTGGCGTCTTTACGGACACAGCAGGTCGTTATNTTTTAGACACCTATTATGCGACAGATAGTTTGATTTTCANAAGCTCTGGTTTTGTGACTCTAACTATTGCCGTTCAAAAAGACGTATCCCAAGAATTAAACGTCGGCATGGAAGTCATTTCGTCCGATTTCGAGGCGGTTTATGTGAAACCACCAGAGGAATTGCTTTCTACCAGGATTCACAAACGAATGGTGAAAAACAAACCCATTAACGATAAGGAAAAATTGAGCTCTTATGAGTATGAAGTATACAATAAGGTACAACTTGACCTAAATAATATTGGTGATAAATTTAAGGAGCGAGATATTGTTCAACGCATGGACTTGGTCANGGATTATCTTGATTCTGCTGAAAACGGAACGAGTTATCTACCGGTCATTTTAAGTGAATCAGTTTCTGATTTCTATTTCAGAAACAACCCTAAAAAGAAAAAAGAAGTAGTGAAAGCCACGAGAATCAGTGGTGTCGAAAATCTTCAAATGAATCAATTCCTTGGAGATATGTATATCGATGTTAACGTATACGATAACTACATCAATCTCTTCAACAAGCAATTTATCAGTCCGGCGTCGAACTTTGCACGAAATTTCTACGATTTTGTTTTGACCGATTCAACGTTTTTAGATAACAACTGGTGTTACCAGCTGACTTTCAACCCGAAAAGAGAAGGTGACATGACTTTTCAAGGGAATATTTGGATTCATGATACAACATACGCGATTAAGCAAGTTTCTCTTGACATTTCACCTTGGGCAAATATTAACTACGTCCAAGCGCTACATATAGAGCACGAATTTGATCAAGTCGCGCCAGAAGTTTGGATGCTGACACATGAAAAAATGATCGCTGATTTGAAGATCACTAAGAAATCAAATGTCTACGGATTTTTTGGTCGACGTCAATCCTCAAGAAAAAACTTTGTGATCAACCAGGCACGCCCGGANGACTTCTACAAATCTAATAGCACCGTTGAAATTCAGGAAGACGCTGAACNTCGCTCGGATATTTTTTGGGATTCCATTCGTCCAGACGGACTGTCCATTCAAGAGCAAGGGATTGATAATATGATTGACTCTTTGAATGATTTGCGTTTTTTCAAAATGCTGAAAAATGTTCTGTATTTAGCCACAACAGGCTATTACCCTCTTGGGAAAATTGAAGTTGGAAGTATTTTTTCTCTCATCACTTACAATCCAGTTGAAAGCCTAAGGACAGCCTTTGCCGTGCGTACATCGAATAATTTTAGTCGACGAATAGAACTTGGTGGGCGGATCGCTTATGGATTTGGTGATCAGCGTTTCAAGTATGGAGGTTCAATTCGATACAACATAACTCCAAAGAAAAGGGGTATGTTGACGACCTTCTACTCATACGACATTGAACAAATCGGTCAATCACCTGATGCCGCCGCCATCGGATCTACTTTTGGAACACTTCTTCGAACGGGTCCACTGGATAAACTGACGTTTGTGCAGCGAGCGGGAATCAACCTCGAAAAAGACATTCGAAAAGATGTTATTCTTTACGGTGGTTTTGAATGGAAAGAATTTGTTCCTCTTGGTCTTGCCAATTACATCCGTCCAAACCAAACTACGGGTATTGACGACACTATCAATAAAATTCAAACAAGTGAGTTTATTTTCAGATATCGTTGGGCAAATGACGAAGAGTTTATTTCCGGTGCATTTGATAGAACTTCAGTGCGTTCCAAGTATCCAATAATTTCTGTTCAAGGTGTTTTCGGTGTTAAAGATTTATTCAATGGCGACTACAATTATCAAAAACTTGACCTGATTGTAGAGCAAAACGTGCGCTTGGGATTCTTTGGAAGAATGCGATACAGCGTTAATTTTGGATACATTTTCGGTACAGCCGCATATCCTTTTCTAAAAGTCCACGAAGGAAATCAATCCTACTGGCATCAGCTCAATACTTTTAATAAAATGAATTTCTTTGAGTTCATCTCTGACAAATATGTCACGGCGATGATTGAGAATCACTGGGATGGACTGTTTTTAGATCGCGTTCCCTTAGTTAAGAAATTGAAACTTCGCTTGGTAACGACTGCAAGGATGGCCTATGGTCAAATCTCAGCACGACATCTCGAAGAAATGTATCTTCCAGACTTTACAAGACAATTTGGAAACACTCCTTACGTTGAAGTCAGTATGGGGTTAGAAAATATTTTTAAAGTCGGTCGTGTTGACCTTTTTTGGCGATTGACTCATACCAATCCAGCATTGCCAGTCCGAAACATTGAAAATTTTGGAGTGCGAGCACGTTACTACATCAACTTCTGATATTATGAAATTACATACAAAAGAGATTAAGAAATCCTATAAAGGACGTGCCGTAGTAAAAGGAGTGACTGTTGAAGTAAATCAGGGGGAAATTGTTGGATTACTTGGGCCAAATGGTGCTGGGAAAACAACTTCTTTTTACATGATCGTTGGCTTGGTAACGCCAGATTCTGGCAAAGTTTTTCTTGACGAAATGGAAATCACGGATTACCCGATGTACAAACGATCTCAATTGGGAATCGGTTATTTGCCACAGGAAGTTTCTGTATTTCGAAAGTTGAGTGTAGAAGACAACGTTCTTGCCATATTAGAAATGGGTAAACTGTCGAAACAAGAACGACTTGATCGGCTAGAGGAACTTTTGAACGACTTCAGTTTGACCCATGTCCGAAAAAATTTAGGCGCGCGTTTATCAGGAGGTGAAAAAAGAAGAACGGAAATTGCCAGGGCTCTCGCCACTGACCCTAAATTTGTACTACTAGACGAGCCATTTGCTGGTGTAGACCCAATTGCTGTTGAAGATATTCAAAGTATCGTTTCTGAATTGAAAGAAAGAAATATCGGAATCCTCATTACCGACCACAACGTCCAAGAAACTCTTTCTATAACCGACCGAGCGTATTTACTCTTTGAAGGTGCAATATTGAAATCTGGAACTGCGGAAGAATTAGCAGCTGATGAACAAGTTCGAAGAGTTTATTTAGGTCGTAATTTTGAATTGCGTAAAAAATAATTTTCATCCCTCAAAAAAAATAGATAAATTAGCGCTTACTTTGCTCATTCAAAGTAATTAATATACTACTGATTATGAAAAAAACGATCCTATTAACACTCAGCATTGCAGCGATTCTTTTTGTTGGTGT
>JGI26081J50195_1000436_pt1 | contig 18151 bp, 19 predicted proteins | sample SaaInl74LU_5_DNA_FD_50195 | JGI IMG/M metagenome (IMG submission 50195) | reverse complement strand
AGCCAGTTCATCATTGATCTCAGCGGCCTTCGGCGCTTTGACTGCTTTAATTTTGCATTCAAAAACAGCGTCCTTGCCCGCCAGGTTTTCGGCGCCATATTCCGCAGGGAATGTGACATTCACCTCAACCTCTTCGCCGACCTTTACGCCGACCAATTGGGCTTCAAAGCCCGGAATGAAAGAGTTGGAGCCCAAAACCAGCGGGTAATCTTCCGCAGCGCCGCCCTCAAAGGCTTCACCGTCAACCTTACCAAGAAAATCGATGGTCACCTGGTCGCCATCTTTCGACTTTGTACCTTTTTTACGATCCGCGAAATCCTGCGCGGTTTCCGCCAAATTCGCGAGGGCTTCGTCCACAGACGCCTCGTCGGCCTTGGCAATCATTTTGTCCAGCTTGATTTTCTTGAGATCAACCTCAGGGATGGTCGGCAAAGCTTCGTAGGACATCTCAACATGGATGTCGTCGCCCTCTTTCCAATCATCATTGGTCATTTTAACCGCAGGCTGCATTGCAGGACGATCGCCGCTGTCCTCAAAATGTTTGGACATGGCGCCATCAATGCTCTCTTGCATCGCTTCACCCATCAAACGCTGACCATATTGCTTTTTCAGCAATGCCATGGGGACTTTGCCCTTCCGAAAGCCCTTCATTTCAATTTCGGGCCGCGCTTCAACCAGTTTTTCGTCAACCTTTGCGGCCAACTCATCTGCTGTCACAACAATGTTGTAACCGCGCTTCAAGCCTTCGTTCAGGGTCTCAGTGACCTGCATAGTAAATCCCTTTTCAAACCATGGTGCGGGTAGAGGGACTTGAACCCCCACGCCTTGCGGCGCTAGAACCTAAATCTAGTGCGTCTACCAATTTCGCCATACCCGCAAACTATGTGGCAGCCCCGAAGAGCCGCCATATTCCGGAGCTCTCTAACAAAGCTCGCCCCAGGATGCGAGTGGAAAATGACAGTTTCTGGACGAATTTTACCGGGGGCAGAATTCGTTCTTTACGAAGTGCTGGTTCGCGACGCCGGCGCGGCTTGCCATCCCTATGGCCGGCTCTGTCACAGGCCAAGATTCATTCATGTTGAATAAATGTGCGTTGTGATTATTTTTTAGGCAAATTTGGGGATACCTGCGGCATTCCACCTCGATCCCACCGAAGAGGAATTGCCGGGCCGGTTAAAAAGTGAAATTCCCGTCCTGCAATCAAATCAGCGGGTATCAAAATGAAAAAGATCGAAGCCATCATCAAGCCTTTTAAACTCGACGAAGTAAAAGAAGCGCTTCAGGACATCGGCGTGCAGGGCCTCTCTGTTGTAGAGGTCAAAGGATTCGGGCGTCAGAAAGGCCACACGGAACTCTACCGTGGCGCTGAATATGTCGTCGACTTTCTGCCGAAAGTAAAAATCGAGGTCGTTTTGGCCGACGATATGCTCGACAGCGCGATCGAGGCCATTTGTACCGCGGCGAAAACCGACAAAATTGGCGATGGGAAGATTTTCGTGTCGACAGTTGAACAAGCCATCCGTATTCGCACCGGTGAGACCGGCGACGACGCTATCTAATAACGCCTCTAAAGGAGAGACTATCTATGAGCCAAGCTCTTTTATCTAAGATCGCCGATGAAGGCATCGAATATGTGGACATCCGCTTCACAGATCCTCGCGGAAAACTGCAGCACGTGACCGTATGCGCCGACCAGGTCGATCAGGACTTCCTTGACGAAGGCTTCATGTTCGACGGCTCGTCGATTGCCGGTTGGAAATCCATTGAAGAATCCGACATGAAATTGATGCCGGACGTTGACTCCGCCTATGTCGACCCCTTCTATGCGGAGAAAACTATCTGCATTCACTGCACTGTGGTTGAGCCAGACACCGGCGAAAGCTATGCGCGCGACCCGCGCGGATGTGCGCAGCGCGCGGAAGCCTATCTTATCTCTTCCGGGATCGGCGATGTGGCCTATATGGGTCCAGAGGCAGAGTTCTTCCTATTCGACGACGTTCGTTTTGAGAATAAAATCAACAAGGTATCGTACGAAGTTGATGCAGTTGACGCCTCATGGAATACCGATAGTGACTACGAAGTCGGCAATATGGGCCACCGTCCCGGTGTCAAAGGCGGCTACTTCCCCGTGAACCCCATTGATGACGCGCAAGACATCCGCAGCGAAATGCTCTCCACCATGAAGCGGATGGGCATGAAGGTCGACAAGCATCACCACGAAGTGGCGAGCTGTCAACACGAACTGGGCCTGATCTTCGGATCCTTGACCCATCAAGCCGATGAGTTGCAAAAATATAAATACGTCATTCACAACGTCGCCCATGCCTACGGCAAATCCGCGACCTTCATGCCCAAGCCCATCGCAGGCGACAACGGCACAGGCATGCATGTGAATATGTCCATCTGGAAAGATGGCAAGCCGCTGTTTGCGGGCGACAAATACGCCGATCTTTCCGACGAAGCGCTTTATTTCATCGGTGGCATCTTGCAGCACGCAAAAGCCTTGAACGCCTTCACCAACCCATCAACCAACAGCTACAAGCGCTTGATCCCCGGCTTTGAAGCCCCTGTTCTGCGCGCCTATTCTGCACGCAACCGGTCTGGCTGCGTTCGGATCCCATGGGCCGAGTCGCCAAAAGCCAAGCGCGTTGAAGCGCGTTTCCCTGATCCAGCCGCGAACCCTTACCTATGTTTTGCAGCTTTGCTGATGGCCGGTCTTGATGGCATCAAAAACAAAATTCACCCAGGTGAGGCCTCTGACAAAGATCTCTATGATCTGCCGCCAGAAGAGCTGGCCGATATCCCAACTGTTTGCGGCTCGCTGCGCGAAGCGCTGGACGAGTTGAAAGCGGATATGGGCTTCTTGACCGCCGGTGGTGTGTTCACAGAGGATCAAATCGCCGGGTATATTGACCTGAAAATGGAAGAGGTTCTGCACTATGAGCACACACCTCATCCCGTTGAATTTGGCATGTATTACAGCTGCTAATCGCGGCTCATAGACTGAAAACAAAGAAGGCGCTCACATTTGGGCGCCTTTTTTTTGCCCGCTCGGCGGCGAGGCCCGATTAGGCCAGCTTTTTGATCAAATACGTATGAATTGCAAATAACACCGCGCCAGAGCGCGGCAGGCGCACCAGGGCTTGATGCTCCGAGCGAATATATGCGCCATGGCCGTAATCCTCATCACCGCTTCGCGGGTCCGTTTCACTGCGTGGTTGAAACAAATCCGGCCGCACATATTCCAGCACATTGAACCGCCACATGGGGCGTCCCGGTTTTATACCATCAAACAAGCGCTGCACCCGTTTGGCCACATCCACATCATATTCCGCCACTGGACGATGCACGGCACTGAGCGGGCGACCTATTTTCTCGTGCAAGGTCCAGCTGGCCGGAAAACACATCACGGCCGCGGTCAAAACATGCTCCTGGCCGCGCTTTTCATGCAAACAAAGGTCTTCTTGCACCAAACGTGCCGCAACGCACAGCGGATCGCCAGACAGAGGCACGCGCACCCCATCCGGGCGCTGTACCATATTTTCCTCAACGCGATAGGACGGGCGGCGGCGCAATTGCGCTAAGATTTCATCCAAGACCTCGCGTTTTGCCTCAACGGAGGCTCCGGCATCGGCAAAGACCTTGTCTGGTGTATCCTGCAAAAGCCGGTCGCGCTCGGCCAGTTGCGCCGCATAGGCCTCATCCTCAATCAGCCAGCCATCCTCGGCAAGNGGCAACATCCCGGGTAATTTTTTATGTTCCGACACATNANAGGGGATCTTACTTTGCAAAATTTCTGGCATGAAATCCGACTCGCTCGCGGGAAATGTGAAAACAGATGTCGCAAACAAACCTGACACAGCCGCGCTGCAAACGCAATCTGACGCGTAAAGGGAGCGTTTTTATGACCGAACCATTCCGTGAAAACCGCAAAATTGACCCCAGCCGCGGGGCAATGACCGGCGACAATACCCCCAATGACATGGACCGCGTCGAGATCGGCCCGACAAAACTGGCGTTTGACGAATGGGCAGCCGCTGGGCTGGAGCTGCCTGATTTGCAGCAAATGCGCCGCTTTCGTCACAATCGGTTGGTGCAGGGGGTCAATGCGCGCGACTATGGCGCTTTGGTGGTTTTTGACCCGCTGAATATCCGCTACGCCAGTGACAGCACCAATATGCAGCTGTGGAACACCCATAACCCATTTCGCGCGCTGATCGTCTGCGCCGATGGCTATATGGTGATGTGGGACTATAAAAATTCTCCGTTTCTGTCGGAGTTCAATCCGCTGGTGCGCGAACAGCGCTCCGGGGCGGACTTCTTCTATTTTGACCGCGGAGATATGGCGCATTTGGCAGCAGAGGCCTTTGCCGGTGAAGTCTATGATTTGGTCCGTGCCCATGGCGGCGGAAACATGCGACTGGCAGTGGATAAAATCATGATGGTCGGCCTCAGAGCGCTGGAAGCCAAGGGGTTTGAAGTTTTTGAAGGTGAGGAGCTGACCGAAAAGGCCCGCGTGATCAAGGGGCCCGATGAGATCAAAGCGATGCGATGCGCCAGCCATGCCTGCGAGACCGCCGTGCGCGCCATGGAAGAGGCCGCTCGTTCTGGGGTGCCTGGCGGTCAGATGAGCGAAGATGACATCTGGGCTGTGCTACATGCTGAAAATATTCGCCGCGGCGGGGAGTGGATTGAAACACGCCTTCTCGCCTCCGGTCCGCGCACCAATCCTTGGTTTCAAGAATGCGGGCCGCGGCTGGTGCAAAACAACGAGATTGTCAGCTTTGATACCGATCTCATTGGCAGCTATGGCATTTGCGTGGATATCTCCCGCAGCTGGTGGATTGGCGATCAAGCCCCCCGCCCCGATATGATTACCGCCATGCAACATGCCCATGAACATATTCAAAGCAATATGAACATGCTGGCCCCGGGCGTTTCGATGCGCAGCCTGTCGGAGAACTGTCACCGCCTTGACGACCAATATCAAGCGCAGAAATACGGCTGTTTGATGCATGGGGTCGGCCTGTGCGATGAATGGCCCTTGATAGCCTATCCCGACCATTTGGTGGATGGTGCCTTTGAATATGAGTTGGAAGCGGGCATGGTCCTATGTGTCGAGGCATTGGTCTCCCCCGAGGGTGGAGACTTCTCCATCAAACTGGAAGATCAAGTTTTGATTACCGAAGATGGCTTTGAAAACCTGACCAGCTACCCGTTTGATCCGGCGTTAATGGGGNATGGCGCCTAANCCAAACCGCGCGTGCCAAAGAAAAAGGGCGCCGCCGCAGCCGCGCCCTTGAAGGNTTGAACGCCANATCCCCTTACTTGCGCGCGCGACCCACCAGGGTCCAAAGCGCNGGCAGCAAGAGCGCCGCGAGGGCCAGTTTNACCACATCGCCCAGCAAAAACGGCGTTAAGCCCCAAGCTAAAATCGGCGCATCGACGCCGTAAAGCACGGTCAACCANATCAAGCCNGGCAGGTAGATCAGCACATTNCCAAGCAGCATAGCCAAGGCCATTTTGCCCCGCGCCCGGTCCCAGCCCTTGCGCGCCAAAGCGCCCAAAGCCAAGACGGCGAGAACATAGCCAACCAAATAACCACCCGTGCCACCCATCATATAGGTCACACCCGAGATTTCTGCGCTGGATCCGGCGAAAACGTCAAATCCCAATGCGCCAATCAGCATATAGCCCAAAATCGTTGCCAGACCCAAGCGCGCGCCATAGGCCGCACCAATGCTCAAAACCGCAAAAGTGCCCATAGTCATGGGGACAGGGAACATCGGGATCTTGATTTTCGCAGTAAGTGCCAAAGCGGTGATGCCTGCGACGACCAAAACCAATTGCTTCACCCGCAGCGCCAGGCCGGTTTGCGGAAAAATAGCCTCTGCCAGTGTCAAAGATGGGGTCTGTGTGGTCATGTGAAATTTCCTTTTGTTTCGTGGTTCAGACTTAGCCTTTGTCATTGGCGCTTCGCAAGGGCTCATCTGTGCGTTTGCGATAACAAGAGTGCATATCATAACTCTTGCGCGGCCCGCTCACCTGCCAATGCGCCGTCCAATCGGGCCAACGCGCAAAATCATAGGCCACATGATAGTCATCTGGCGGGCAATGATGATGCGCCGTAGGGGGGCTCTGCGTCAGATCAATGTGGTGAAAAAATCTGTCGTCTTCAAAGTAGACATCAATCCCGCCAGCCGCGCCCGAGCACCAGCGATAGCGCCGGCTGCTGGCAAGAGGTGGGCTATGCGCCAAAATCAGCTGCCCGTCCTCATGATACCAGCCGCTATCAAAGTAGCACTGACCCCTAAATTGCACGGTTTGATCTTGGTGGTGGTCGCAGATCTCCCGGGTGATATCCCAGCTATGGCCCATGAAATCATCAAGGCCGAGTGGCAGCTGTGGCAGGGGTGCGGCGCTCTTAGGTGTCATAGCCTTCTCTACCACCTCCTGCCCGGCAATCAAACCCGGTGGCTGCGCTTGAACCCACGCGCCCGGCAGTCTAAGAGGCAGCCATCCGCTCCCAACTCAAAAGGCCATGATCCTATGATCGAACGTTACTCCCGCCCTGAAATGGTTGATATCTGGTCACCCAAAACGAAATTTCGCATCTGGTATGAAATCGAAGCACATGCCTGTGATGCACAGGCCAAATTGGGCGTGATTCCGCAGGCCAATGCGGATGCAGTGTGGACCGCGAAAGATGTCGAGTTCGATGTGGCAAAAATTGATGCCATCGAAGCGGTCACAAAACACGACGTCATCGCCTTTTTAACCCATCTTTCCGATATTATCGGCGGGGATGTGGCGCGCTTTGTCCATCAAGGCATGACCAGCTCCGACGTCTTGGACACCACTTTGAACGTACAGCTCACCCGGGCCGCAGATATCCTAATTGCTGATATCGAAGCCCTTCTGGCCGCATTAAAGCGCCGCGCGCTGGAGCATAAAGACACCGTTCGCATCGGCCGCAGCCATGGCATCCATGCCGAGCCTGTGACCATGGGACTAACCTTTGCGCGGTTCTATGCGGAAATGGATCGCAACCTGGCGCGCATGCGCACGGCCCGTGATGAGATTGCCACGGGCGCGATTTCCGGCGCGGTTGGCACCTTTGCCAATATCGACCCTGCCGTTGAAGAGCATGTTTGCGCGCAATTGGGGCTGAAACCAGAACCCATCAGCACGCAAGTCATCCCGCGCGACCGACACGCAGCCTTCTTCGCCACGCTCGGCGTTGTGGCAAGCTCCATTGAGAATATCGCCATTGAAATTCGCCATATGCAGCGCACCGAAGTGTTGGAAGCCGAAGAGTTTTTCTCCAAAGGGCAAAAGGGCAGCTCCGCCATGCCACATAAGCGCAACCCGGTTCTGACCGAAAACCTCACCGGTTTGGCGCGGATTGTGCGGATGGCAGTGGTGCCAGCGATGGAAAACGTGGCCCTATGGCATGAGCGGGACATCTCTCACAGCTCCGTCGAGCGGGCCATCGGCCCCGATGCGACCATCACTCTTGATTTCGCCCTTGCCCGGCTGACCGGTGTGATTGATAAATTGGTGATCTATCCAGACAATATGATCGCAAATATGAACAAATTTCGCGGCTTGGTGCATTCCCAGCGGGTCTTGCTGGCGCTGACGCAAAAAGGCGTAAGCCGTGAAGACAGCTACCGCCTCGTGCAACGCAATGCGATGCGGGTCTGGGAGCAGGGAGCAAATTTCTTGACGGAATTGAAAGCTGATCCGGAAGTGACGGCCGCCATGTCCATAGAAGAAATCGAAGACAAATTCGATCTTGGCTATCACACCAAACATGTGGACACAATTTTCGCCCGCGTCTTCGGCGCCTAAACCTGCACCCCCCCTGCGCCAATTTGGACGCGGGGGGCACATCGGGCGCTGGACAAAGCTTCACCACCCGCCTATTTTCTCAGCATGACAGAATTTTTTGGAAAACGCTGGCATGATATGGGCGGAGATCCTGCCGGGCCTATCACTCCAGAAGAACATGATTTCGCCCTTTGGGAAAAAAGAGTGGATGCGCTGCATGGTGCTCACCTCTGCCGCCGGATTGATGACCACCGACAGCCTGCGCCGCGTATTGGAAGATATGGGGGCAGATGCTTATGAAACCATGACATATTATGAACGCTGGATCGCCTCCATCGCGCAAAACATGGTGGAAGCCGGTGCTGTCACCACAGACGAATTGGGGTCAAAAATGGCCGAAGTGCGCGCCCGAGGGGCAACCTATGGCGCGGCCTCATGAAAGTGCGCATCAAATCCCATTGGCCGCCCGGCCATATCCGCACGCCGGCCTATCTACGCGGCAAGATAGGGCAAATTGAACGGCGCATTGGGCTATTTAACAACCCCGAAGAAACCGCTTATCGCCAAACAGGCCCACAGCGAGAGCTGGTCCGCGTTCGCTTTCGTATGGCCGATATTTGGGGAGCGCGTGCCGAGCGCGGTGAGGATGTGATCGAAGCGGAAATCTATGCCCATTGGTTGGAGCCTGTCTAATGCCCCATGATCACCACGACCACGAGCATGACCACAGCCATGAAGGCCTGTCCCCCTCGGGCCATCCCTATCGCGCTGATAACGACACCGACTTGAGCTATTGGCAGGCGATGGAGATTGCCCTGCGCGAATTGCTTATTGAAAAAGGGCATCTGACCGCTGCGCAAATTCATTCACAGATCAACGCGATGGACAGCCGCAGCCCCGCCAATGGCGCGCGCGTTGTGGCCCGGGCCTGGGTGGATCCTGAATTCAAAGCAGCGCTGCTCGCCGATGCGGGAGCGGCCAGCCGGGCGATGGGATTTGACATTGGCCCGATGCATTTGATTGCTCTGGAAAACACCAAAGAGGTGCATAACGTTGTGGTATGTACACTCTGCTCTTGCTACCCGCGCAATCTGCTGGGCCTGCCGCCCGACTGGTACAAATCGCGCGCCTATCGATCTCGAACCGTGATTGAACCGCGCAAAGTCCTGTCTGAATTCGGCCTAGAGCTCCCCGAGCCGATGCAAGTGCGGGTGCACGACAGCACCGCGGATATGCGCTACATTGTGCTGCCAGCCCAACCGGAGGCAAGTCTTGGCCTGACCGAAGAGGAGCTAGCCGCCTGGGTCACGCGCGACAGTATGATCGGCGTGGGTCTGCCGCAAGCGCCACGATGACCCTAACCGCCGCGCAAAAAGGTGCTGCGCTCATGGTTGCAGGGGTGTTCTGCATGGCCTCAATGGATGTCATGGCCAAAACCCTAGGCCATAGCATTCCGGTGGCGCAAATTGTCTGGCTGCGCTTTGTCTCACAGGCTCTGGTTGTTGGCGCCGGATTGTTAATTGCCCGGCGCGCGCTGTTCACCAGCGCGCATACCAAACTGCATATGCTGCGCGGAATGGCCACAACATTCAGCAGCTATATGTTTTTTCTGGGTATTATCTATTTGCCGCTGGCCGATGCTACAGCCTTGATTCAACTTGGCCCTGTGATGGTGACGCTGGGTGCGGTGCTGGTCTTGGGAGAAACCATCGGCCGCCGCCGCATTCTTGGCATAGCCGCCGCCTTTCTTGGGGCGATGCTGATCATCCGGCCGGGATCGTCAGTTATGTCACCGGCCTCCGCATTTCCACTGCTTGGGGCGATTGGTTTCACGGTCTATGCCCTGGCCACGCGTTTTGTGCGCAGCGATGGCCCTTGGACCGCGTTATTCTTGCAAGGCGTCTTTGGTACGATATTCTCCTCTGTGCTGGTGCCCTTCTTTTGGCAGCCCATTCCCCTCGCCGAGATCCCGATTGTGGCGGCGCTCATCGGGTTTGGCATTTTGGGACATTTGTTGATGATCCGCGCCTTTGCGGCGGCCCCTGCCGGCGATATCGCGCCCTATGGCTACGCCGGGCTGCTTTTCGCGGTGATCTTCGGACTTGTGCTCTTTGGCGAGACACCAGATGGCTTCACACTCCTTGGCGCGGTTGTTATTGTAACTGCTGGAATATATGTTTGGTATCGTGAGAGGCTCATCCAAGCTCAGGACGACAATGGTTAAAACTGGCAAACCGCGCGGAACACTGCGCCAAAAGCTCGGACATGCGGCGATCATGGCTTTTTTTGGCGCGATGTGGCTGGTGCCTTACCGGCTGCGCAATCGCTGGGTTGGCGCCTGTCTCCGCGGTGTATTGGGCCGCCTGCTTGGGTATCGCAAGCGGGTTATGGACAATCTGGACCTAATTTATCCCGATATGCCACAGGACCAAAAATTGAAGATTGCCGATCAGGTACTCGATAATGCTGGACGCACCTTTACGGAAAATATGTTCCCAGCGCAGTTTCACGCACAAAATCCCGAAATCAAGCTGCACGGCGCGGGGCTTGAGGCTGTGCTAAAGGCCCATAAGGACGGCCGTCCGATCATGTTTTATTCCGGGCATTTTGGGAATCATGAAGCCTTCCGTGCCGCGCTTTTCAAACATGGGATCAAGGTTGGGGGCATGGTTCGGCGCATGGCCAATCCCTATTTTGATGTGCAATATAAGCGCATGCTCGACATCAATGGGCGCGGTGGCCCAGTCTTTGAGGCCGACAGATACGGCACGTTGGCCATGTTGAAATCCTTGAAAACCGGCACAGCGCTTGTCTTATTGCTCGACCTGGCTGTCAGCCACGGCATCACGGTGCATTTCATGGGGCGCCGGGTTTATTGCTCGGTGACAGCGGCAAATTTCGCACTGAAAGCAAAAGCGCTGTTTGTGCCCTATTTCTCAATGCGAAATCAGGATTGGGACAGTTTTAGCGTTGAGATCGGCGCGCCGATTGAGCACAGCGATGCCGAGACAATGACACGAGAGGCGACAAAATCGCTAGAAGAGCGGGTGCATGCCGATCCGGGCAATTGGTTTTGGATCCATCGGCGCTGGAAATATCGCCCGCCTTCAGATTAGGGCTCAAAGGGGCGCTGGCAGCCTGCTCGCCAAATTTACCCCAGCCACTAATTCACCCAATCGGCGATGATAATCTCACCATTATCTTGATATTGCACCAAAACAGCATAACGCCCTGGCCCCAATACCCCTGTCTCAAACGTGGTGGGCCACAGGCCGTCCCAGCGGCCTAGATTGTGCCATTCGGTCACAATATTGGCATAATCTATGCGCCGCCCCGCATTCTCCCCCCGGTAAATCTCGACAGTCTCCAAGGGTGAAACACACCCACAAGATGGACATCATAGGGACCCGAAGAATAAGCGTTTTGCAAAGTTATTTCATAGGACGTCCCCATCCGCCGGATGGATAGATCTGCCCCCGGTGCCAATTGCCCATATTTTTGGATAAGAGCTGCGACCTCCGCGCGTTGGCCTGCAACAGAACTTTCGACCCCGTTGACGATAAATTGCGGTGTGTAAATCATCCGCTCGTTCAACGCTCGTGCATAGGCTTTTTGGCGCTCTGTAAAAGCGGGATGGGCAAAGACATCTTCCCAGCCGATATAATCCCAATAATCCACATGCCATCCCAGAGCGATAATATCCCTTTTCTGGGCGAGCTCTACCAAATATTCATCCGCCGGTGGGCAGGAAGAGCAGCCTTGGGAGGAGAACAGCTCAACCACCACCGGCGCATTCTGCCCATAGCTAAAATTGGGGACGATAAGCGTGAGGAGGCAAAGAAATTGTGCAGCAATGAGGCGCATAAGGGTCGGTTCCTGAATCGTTATCTAAGATCATAGAACATCCAAATGTAACTGGCCAATCAATCAATCGTGCGCAGATGTTACAAAAATCTCTTTTTGGTATACAAATGTATGCGAAACCTCTTGATCCTCAAGTGCCACAGCTGATAAGAGGCCTCAACATCCTTTCAATCCTGGAGATTTTCATGACCGTAGTTGTTGGGCAGGACACTGCTAAAACACGCCGCACTTTGACCGTGGGCAGCAAAAGCATCGCTTATTATTCAATTCCCGCAGCTCAGGCCGCAGGATTGGGTGACTTCTCACGTCTTCCCGCCGCCCTAAAAGTGGTGTTGGAAAATATGCTGCGGTTCGAGGACGGAAAGACCGTATCTGTTGACGATATTAAGGCCTTTGCCGAATGGGGCGCAAAAGGTGGGAAAAACCCGCGCGAAATTGCCTATCGCCCGGCCCGCGTTTTGATGCAGGATTTTACCGGCGTGCCGGCCGTGGTTGATCTGGCCGCGATGCGCGATGGGATTGTCGCTCTTGGGGGGGATCCTGAAAAGATCAACCCGCTAAACCCAGTGGATCTTGTGATTGACCATTCGGTCATGATCGATGAATTTGGCACCCCCCGCGCCTTTCAAATGAATGTTGATCGGGAATATGAGCGCAATATGGAGCGCTATACCTTCCTAAAATGGGGTCAATCGGCCTTTAACAACTTCCGCGTTGTCCCGCCCGGCACTGGCATCTGCCACCAGGTTAATCTCGAATACTTATCCCAAACAGTGTGGACCGACCAAGACCAGAATGGTCAAGAGGTTGCCTATCCTGATACTTTGGTCGGCACCGACAGCCACACGACTATGGTCAATGGCGCGGCGGTCTTGGGCTGGGGTGTTGGCGGTATTGAGGCTGAAGCGGCCATGCTGGGTCAACCTATCTCAATGCTGATCCCAGAAGTTGTTGGCTTTGAGCTGACAGGGGCCATGATGGAAGGCACCACCGGCACGGATTTGGTGCTCAAAGTGGTCGAAATGCTGCGCGCACGCGGTGTTGTGGGTAAATTCGTAGAATTCTACGGCACGGGCCTCGACAATTTGCCCCTCGCAGATCGCGCAACCATCGCCAATATGGCTCCCGAATACGGCGCCACCTGCGGGTTTTTCCCGATCGACGACGAAACCATCCGCTATCTACATGCCACCGGCCGCGATGAAGATCGTGTGGCCTTGGTGGAAGCCTATGCAAAAGAAAATGGCTTCTGGCGCGATGAGACTTATGCGCCGATCTATACCGACACATTGCATCTGGACATGGGCACGATCGTGCCTGCAATTTCCGGCCCCAAACGTCCTCAGGACTTTGTCGCATTGACCGAGGGCCAAAATGCCTTCCGCCGCGAAATGGAAGAGACTTTCAAACGCCCCATGGGCAAGCAAATTGCAGTCGCTGGCGAAGAGTACACAATGGAATCGGGCAAAGTTGTGATTGCTTCCATCACCTCCTGCACCAATACCTCCAATCCCTATGTGATGATTGGCGCCGGTTTGGTTGCGCGCAAGGCAGCGGCTTTGGGGATGGATAGCAAACCTTGGGTGAAAACCTCCCTGGCCCCTGGCTCGCAAGTGGTCTCCGCCTATCTGGAAGCTGCTGATCTGCAAAAAGATCTTGATGCGGTCGGCTTCAACCTTGTTGGCTATGGGTGCACCACCTGCATCGGCAACTCCGGCCCGCTGCAACCAGAAATTTCTGCGGCCATTTCAGAGGGCGATCTCGTCGCCACTGCGGTGCTGTCCGGCAACAGAAACTTTGAAGGGCGCATCTCCCCAGATGTCCGCGCCAATTATCTGGCCTCGCCCCCCCTGGTGGTGGCCTATGCTTTGGCTGGCACTTTGGACATTAACTTGGCCACAGATGTGATTGGCCAAGACCGCGACGGCAATGACGTCTACCTCAAAGACATCTGGCCAACCACGCAAGAGGTTGCCGAAATGGTGGAAGCGACGGTGACCCGTGAGGCTTTCTTGTCGAAATATGCCGATGTGTTTAAGGGCGATGAGAAATGGCAGGCCGTGGATGTGACCAATCAAAAAACCTACGATTGGCCCGCCGCCTCGACCTATGTGCAAAATCCACCCTATTTCCAAGGCATTACGATGGAAACTCACAAGATCACCGATCTTGAGGACGCCAAGGTCATGGCAATTTTGGGCGATATGATCACCACGGATCATATCTCGCCCGCCGGCTCTTTCAAAGACACAACCCCAGCTGGTAAATATCTCACCGAGCGCCAAGTCAGCCCGCGAGAGTTCAACTCCTATGGCTCGCGTCGCGGCAATCACGAGGTGATGATGCGCGGCACCTTCGCCAATATCCGCATCAAAAATGAGATGCTCGATGGGGTCGAGGGCGGCTACACACTCGGTCCAGACGGAAGCCAAATGGCGATCTTTGACGCGGCAATGGCCTATCAGGAGCAAGGCACCCCATTGGTCATCTTTGGCGGCGAACAATATGGTGCCGGCTCCAGCCGCGATTGGGCGGCAAAAGGCACTGCGCTTTTGGGGGTTAAAGCCGTGATTGCGGAAAGCTTTGAGCGTATTCACCGCTCAAACCTGGTGGGCATGGGCGTTATTCCTTTTGAGTTCACAGGCGGGGATACCCGTAAGAGCCTTGGCCTCAAGGGCGATGAAACCGTCTCAATCCGCGGCCTCGAAGGGGTCAAACCTCTGCAAGAGGTGCCCGCAGAAATCACCATGTCAGACGGCTCTGTCAAATCCATCACCCTAAAGTGCCGGATCGATACGGAAGTTGAGATTGATTACATCGAAAATGGCGGTGTGCTGCACTATGTGCTGCGCAACCTGGCCAAAGCCGCATAAGGTTGGAATAGCGTCTGAATAACCCAACCGCCAAGCCAAAACATTAGGCCCGGTGGCAACACCGGACAGCGCCTGCCTACCCCCCGGCAGGCGCTGCCCTCATGTCGTGTTGAACTGGCGTTATGCAGGGGCCTTTTGTGCGTTCAAGACAGCAAGGCCTGTCTGCGCGTTTGATTTTCCTTAGAATTCCAACCCTGCCTCTGCCAGCGCCGGCATCACACGCGTTTTCAAATTGCGCTCCGTCAGCGGGCCAGTGACACGCATGATCACAGTTCCATCGGGTGCCAGAACAAAGGTCTCCGGCAAGCCATAAACCCCCCAATCCAGCGCCATCCTCGCCTGAGGATCCGCTCCGGCCAAAGCATAAGGATTGCCCAGTTCCGCCAAAAAAGCGCGTGCTTTGGCAGGGTTGTCTTTATAGTTCACGCCATAAACCGGAATGCCGCGATCGGAAAAATCCATCAGTGTTGGATGCTCAGCCCGGCAGGGTGCGCACCAGCTGGCCCAGAAATTGACCAATTTCACCCCGCCGCTGGTCAAATCCGCCTGTGCAAAGGGAACATGCCCCTCCAGGGGATCGAGCTGGACTTTCGGTGCCTGCTGGCCTGCGATGGCGCTTGGCAGGCCCTCTGGATCCTCTCGCTGCATCCCCACAAAGGCCAGCCCAGCAAATACTGCAAAGATCACAACCGGCAATGCCAACAGCAGTTTACGCATCCTGAGCCGCCTCCTGCGCTGCCAAAGCGCGCTTTACTGCACGGCTACGCCGCAGATAGAGCCCAGTGATTACCGCGAGAGCCAAGAGGCTCAGCGCATAGGAACTGTTGACTTCCAAGGCATATTTTCCCAGATCTGGCATCATTCCATCCGCTCCCGTGCTTGCAATACCTTCAGCCGACGCGACCGCACCTCCGTGCGCGTGCCAACCAGCAACAATGTCAAAAACAACAGCCCAAACCCGGCCATCGATAGGAGCAGCGGCTGGAAAAAGACATTAGAAATATTTTCCTGTTTCGCCCCATCGGCCACGGTTACGGTTGTGCCTTGGTGTAGCCCTTGATTCCAAAACAGCACCGCGTATCGGCTCAACATGGCAAAAACTGCTCCCACAATCGCCAAGACCGAGGTTAAATCTGCCGCCGTGTCTTCATCCTCAATCGCCGCCCAGAGGGCGATATAGCCCACATAGAACAAAAGAGGATCAAAAAACTGGTCAACCGGGGATCCCAAACCCAATAGGTGCCCCACATCGGCTGCCCCCAAATAGCCCCGGTGGCCAGGGCGATCAGTGTCATCACCATACCCACGGGAGCTGCCGCCTTGGCCGCAAGAACAGAGACATGCTGCCGGCGGATCAACCAGACCAGCGCCCCGACAGACATGAGCAGATACCCGTTGATCGCCATCAAAGCGGCCGGCACATGCAGATAGATAATCTTCACAGTCGAGCCCTGCCGCATATCATCTGGCGTCAAAAAATAACCCCAAATCAATCCAGAACACAGAGATAACGCAGCCGCGGCCGCAATCCAGGGCAGGAGACGACCAGACCAGCCCATAAAGACTTTCGGATTGGCCAAACGCCAAAACCTGTCCCAAAATCTCGGCGCAATTGGTCTGTTGTTCATCGATTTAACCCCATTACTGTCACGCGCCCCTCATCTTAAGTTGATCCGCAAAGCGGCTCCAGATGCAAAGGGCAATATCGCCGCAGCCCCAAGCGAAATGGCCGATAAAAGCACCAAAGCCACATCATAGGCCAACCCCTGCCCCGCCAATCGCACCGCCTGCGCGCCAAAAATCAGACTGGGCACATAAAGCGGCAGAACCAAAAGCGAGAGCAACAGCCCTCCGCGTTTGACGCCGAGGGTCAGACTCGCGCCAAAGGCACCAATCAGGCTCAGTGCCGGAGTGCCCAGCAATAGCGACAGACATAGGATTTTACCGGTTTCAAAGTTAAGATTCAACAACACGCCCAAGACCGGCGCGGCCAAAGACAAGGGCAGGCCTGTGGTCAACCAATGCGCCGCAGCCTTGGCGATATAGACAGCCTCGGGCGGCAAGGGCGACGTCGCGAGGAGATCGAGCGTGCCATCCTCATAATCGAGGCCAAAAATACGATCCAATGAGAGCAGACAGGCCAAAAGCGCCCCGAGCCACAAAACGCCCGGCGCAATGACCGCCAGCGCTGCCTGATCTGGGCCAAGCGCGAAGGGGATCAAGGTCACAACAATCAAAAAGAAAATCAAAGCCAGGCCGAATCCGCCCCCAGACCTCACAGACAAGCCAACATCGCGCAAAAACAATTGGATCATTCCAAGGCCTCCTCAAAGGCCGAACTGCCAGATAGCCCGCGCGCCTTAAAGCGGGTCAGATCCAACAGCTGCGCTGACGCAATCTCTAGGTCAATATGGGTGGTGATCACGGCGGCACCGCCGCTGTGCACATGCCGATCAAGCGCCGCGCGAAACAATGCCACATTATGCGCGTCCAGCGACACCGTTGGCTCGTCCATCACCCAAAGCGCGCAGCCACTGACCTGCATACGCGCCAAACCGAGGCGGCGTTTTTGTCCAGCAGAGAGATTGGCGGCCGGCCGATCGGCCAATGCGCGCAGATCATAGGCATCTAGCGCCACATCCGGGCTTGGCCCATGATAAATGGATGCCCAAAACGCAAGATTTTCCAGCACGGTCATTTGGCCCTTTAGACCGTCAGCATGGCCCGAATAGGCCACTGTCTCAGGCGCGGTGATCTGCCCCTCCACCGGGTCTTGCAGCCCGGCAATACACCGCAACAGACTTGTTTTGCCAAGCCCATTGGCCCCTCGCAGCACCAAAACCTGTCCAGCACTGAGCGAAAAATCAACCCCGCAGAGCAATGTCATCCCCCCCCGCGCCACGCTTAGGTTTGAGACTTGCAGCATCGTTTAGACCGGGATCAGGGCCAAGCCAATGCGGCGGCCCTCAGACAATAAAATATTATAGGTGCGGCAGGCTGTGGGCGAATTCATGATCTCCACCCCTATTCCGGCCCCCTCAAGTGTGGCGCGAAAATTCGGTGGAATATGGGCAATCTGCGCTCCCGTTCCCACGAAAACCACATCCAACTCCTTGGCCGCATCGACAAAGGGGCTTGGATCATCAAACCCAGCCCAAGGGCCGCAAGACCCCGGCAGAATAGCCAATTTTCCCTCAAAGACCTCACCGGCAACGCGAAAAAAATTCGGGCCATAGCCGTCCACCGGGCGGCCAGTCTCAAAGGTGATCTCAGAGAGCTGCATTACGCATCAATATTGGCAAATTGATTGCCATCCGTGTTGCTGGGCTTGGACCAATCGCGTTTCACGCCCAAGCGCAGCAGCGTGGAGCTGGCAACAAAAACCGAAGAATATGTCCCAACCATCACGCCCCAAATCATCGCAAAGACGAACCCGCGGATCACGTCGCCACCCAGCACAAAAAGGGATATCAGCGCCAATAGGGTGGTCACCGAAGTCATCACGGTCCGGCTAAGGGTCTCATTGATCGAAAGGTTGAGCACGTCGCTCAAATCTTTCTTCTTATAGCGCCGCAGGTTTT
>JGI26081J50195_1000435_pt1 | contig 18200 bp, 20 predicted proteins | sample SaaInl74LU_5_DNA_FD_50195 | JGI IMG/M metagenome (IMG submission 50195) | reverse complement strand
GCGTGATAGACCACATTCGAACCCGACTGCACAGCAGCCCAGAGCGAATTTGAGGTCTCCCACATCGCCTGCCCGTCGGGGACATTGGCGGCACAGACCCCTGAGGAGCGGATCGGCAGTTTATAAAACCGGCCCATCTGTCCGGTCATCTGCGTGGCCCGCATATATTCCGCAGTGCCAAAGGCCGGAGCACCAGTTTTCATATCCACATTCGAGGTAAAAGTGCCAATCACACAGGGGATTCCCGGGCGCACATATTGAAACAACGCGATGGCACACAGCGCCTCAGCAATCGATTGCGTCACAGCCCCGGCCATGGTGACCGGAGCCATCGCACCGGCCAGAGTGAAAGGTGTGACAAAAATCGCCTGCCCACGCCGCGCAAGCCGCAGGCAGCCATCAATCATCGGCCAGTCATGCTTCAAAGGGCTGGTAGAATTGATATTGGTATACATATGCGGTTTGGATTCAAACTCCTCATGACTGAGCCCGCCAGCGATGCGCACCATCTCCATTGTGTCTTCGACACGCTCTGAACCCAAGCAATAGGTATGGGCCGCTTTGTCAGTCAATGTGAGCTTGTCATATGTCGCCTCAAGATGACGAATGGAGGCATGCACATCCACAGGCTCCACAGGGTAGCCGCCTACAAAATGAATGCAATTAAAATATTGGCTGAGCCTGAAAAAATCTTGGCATTTCTCCCGTGTGCCCGACACTTTCCGGCCCAATTCCATATCCCAATAATTCGGCGGTGAAGAGACATTGCCAAACAGCATTTTATTGCCCCCAACCGTCAACTCATGAGCTGGATTGCGCGGCGTGATGGTAAATTCCGATGGCGCTTTTCCGATCATCTCCATGATCCAATGGCGATCAAGAAAAACTTTCTCACCCTCGACCTTACATCCGGCATCCCTAAAAATCGCGAGCGCTTCCGTGTTCAGAAACTCGATTCCAATGTCTTCCAAGATGGTCATCGCCCCTTCGTGGATGGCTTCAATACCCTCCTGCGTCAGCGGCTCAATTGGGCGGTCTGTGTTTTCCACAATGCGCCAAGGCATCTGCTCAATCGCCCCACGATTGCCACGGGTATTTCCCGCACGTCCTCCGCTCCGGCGTCTTGGGGCATTACTCATCATCATCTCCAACGGTTGCTTGACTTCAAAATGCCCAAGCCCCGCGAAGTTTGCGGTCAAATTGCGACATTTTCTGTCTAACTCTGAGCCTAACTGTTTTGCGTAGATATCCAAGCGGGAAGATGGGACACATCGGGCAGCACAGCATCCGCCAGCGGCGCCAATTCATCCGCCTCGGCCAATCCCGTCAGCACGGCCACTGCGCGCATTCCAGCCGCACGGCCAGCACGCAGATCATGGGTGCTGTCACCCACCATGACGCAGGCCGCAGCTGGGATCTCCATTTTATCCGCCAAAGCCAGCAATGGCGCGGCCTGCGGTTTTGCGCCGAACCCGCTGTCACTGCCGATAACAAAATCAAACAGACCTGACGCCTGAACGGATGCGAGATGCGCGCGTGCCGGGGTCTCTGCATCATTGGTCATGACACAAAGCCCAAGATTTATGCGCCGCAACTCCGCAGTTAACCGATGCAAATCGGTAACCAATACCTGCGGCGCGGTTTTCGCCTCCTCATTGAGCCAGTCACAGATCTGAGTTTGGCTCAGGGCAGGAATGCAGTCCTTAACCACCGCCGCGATGTCCATCGGGGTAGCTGCAACGATGACACTGCCGGGCTGCACTCTTCGGGTTTGTGTGTCATAGCCGAGGGCCTCGGCAAGTTGCTGCAATAGCGCCTCATCAGAGCCGGCGATGCGCGCCAAAACCTGCGCTGTCCAAATGCCCCAGGTGCTTTGGAAATCAAACAGCGTTCCGTCCTTGTCGAAAATGACCCCACGAATATTCATCAGGTCCAATTCACCTGTTCACCTCCGGGCAAAGCCTGCCTTGCCATCATGGGATCCATGTAATTGGCAATGCCCACATCATCACAAAACCGCGTGACCCAGGCATCATCCATACAGATAAAATCAAGCAATGAGGCCAAAAATACAGGATCAGACACCCCCGCGCGCAAATCACTTTCTGAGGCCCCAGAAGCGCCCAAAAAGACCTCTCTCAAATCATCTTCACCAACCATCCAAGCCAGTGCTTTTACAGCCAGGGTTTGTGCGAGATCCGGGGTCATATCATTGCCATTTTACGCATATATCTCTCTTCATAGTCTCTCCCCCAGGCCCAGCGCAAGAGGTGCGGTGCCGCTTATTTACGTCCTTTGAGCAGGGCCTGCGCCAACTTTGCACGCGCCTCGGGGGTCATAGAGGCCAATTTGTCGAGCAAGGCATCCCGCGCGATGGCTTGTCGCTCTTCAATCGTCATCACCTCATCGTGCAACACCGCCAAAACAGCCGTGCGATCAAATGGCACGGTGCTTAGCAAATCGGCCAAAACAGCCGTCATCTGCGCCCGCAAGTCACGATCCATACGCCGATCCCGCCCCTGGGCCTTTTGGATCATGCGCCCTAAGTCACGCCGATCCTTACGGTCCATGGCCCGCACAATAGGCCCCAAGCTGGTCACGGGGCCGCGCGGCCGTGCCTCGTGCCGGGTGGACAGGCTGTCCAAGCGCACATCCTTATGGCGCCCAGATCCAAAAAAGCCCCCCACCGCGCCAAGAACCAATAGATTGGCCGCCAATGAGACCACCAGGCATATTTTCAACATTCTATGTGACATGATCATCCCCTAGGTGTCTTCCCAATTAAATTCGGCCTCAAACCCGATGCCGGTAAGCTCGCTGAGGCTTTCGGTTTGGAAATAAGCGCTGGTGATGTCCAACACTGCATCCGGTGGGCTGATACCGATGACCACCCCGGCCGCCCCTGCCATGGCCAAGCCCGCCCCTGCCGGCCAGCCGCCAAATTGCGCCACGACCCCAGAGAGCGTTTGAAACAACCGGAGCCGTGGCGGTTTGGGGCGCGCAGATTGCGGCACGGCCGCAGCCGCCTGCGCCTGAAGCCGCATGAGAAACTCTGGATTCAGCTCCAGCGTGTCGCGCTGCGCGGCCTCGAAGAGCGCGTTCAAATCTTGATCATCCAAAGGAGCGGGGGAGAAATCTTTATCCATCATCTTTCAATCCTAACGCTTTTTTCTGCGGTGCCAATGCATGGGCCAGGCTGCGCTTGCCACGCGACATGAGACTCTCGACCGCTTCAACCGATATTTGCATGTTCTGAGCGACATCAGGGTTGGACAGCCCCTCGAGATGGCGCAAGACCATCGCCTGTTTCTGCCGGTCCGGCAGATCGCCCAGCGCCGCCCGCAGCGCCTGCGCCCTGGCACGATCTTGAAGGCGGCGTTCATGTCCGGACCCTCATCAGGCATGTCTGGGACCTCTTCGCCCGAATGACGCTTGCTCTTGCGCATTCTGTCAATGCACAGGTTAGAGGTCACGCGATAGAGCCAGGTCGTCACTTTCGCCTGCCCGGGCTGCCAATCAGGCGCCGCGTGCCACAGACGCAGCAAGCTNTCCTGCGTGACATCCTCAGCCTCGGCCCGATCTCCGAGTATCCGAAACGCCTGCGCAAACACCAAAGGCGCCAAACGCGCCGTCAAAACCTGCGCTGCTGTGCGGTCGCCTTTAGCAAACCGCGCCAGAAGTTCCGCATCTTCAAGATTTTGACTCGCATCAAGGGCCATCATCTGTCCTGATTAGAGGGTTTCACGGCTTCGGTAAATGACCAGCCCACCTGAGCAGACCGGCCAAAAAGAGGGTATCACTCGTCGTCGGACTTATGCTTTCCTCTGCCACGCCGCTTGCCTTTCATGGCGTCAAATTCTTCTTGGGAAATAACCCCATCTTCGTTCTCATCCATGCGATCAAACATCCGCATCCCGCCGTGCTTTTCCTGCATCTCTGCCAGCTCGATCGTGCCATTGCCATCACTGTCCACACGCTTCAGCATCCGCTTGGCCCGTTTGCCCATTTTCTTCGACCGGTCGGCCTTCGCCCGGGCGGTCAGCTCTTCAAGCGTCAGGCTGCCATTGCCGTCCGTGTCTGCCTTGGCAAATTCCGCCGCGCCAAAGGCCTTCACCTCCGCTTGCGTAATTTGACCATCCCCATTGGCGTCCAATTGAGAAAAATCAGGGCGCGGGCCACCATGCTCACGCGCCATCACGGGCGCGCTCGCCACCATTGCAGTTGCAGCCAATGCGAAAATTACAATTTTGTTCATTATCTTTGTCCTTAGTCTATGCGTTTTCATATGCACCGCGCAGTGTTTTGCGCTTGGTATAGGTAAAACGCAGCAGCCATAATTTTCCGTCGCAAAATTTTCAAAAAATTCTTGTGGCAGTTTGCCCCAGTGTCATTTTCTGCACATGGCTTGATAAGGGCCGCAGATACAGGAGATCGCTATGTCGATAAATCGCCCCCTAAAACCCGCCCTGCTCCGCGGCTGGCGCCGGTGTTGCCCGAGTTGTGGCAAAGGTGCGCTGCTTTATAAATATCTCAAAGTCCATGACAGCTGCGACGCCTGCGGCCAAGAGCTGCATCATCATCGCGCTGATGACGGGCCGGCCTATCTTACGATATTAATTGTCGGCCATATCCTTGCGCCGCTGTTGCATGTGGTATTTGTGCAGTTCCGCCCCGAGCCATGGATCATGGCACTGGGCTTTGGGCTCGGGTCCGTGGCGCTCTGCCTCTACCTGCTCCCGCGCATCAAGGGCGGGGTCGTTGCGTTTCAATGGGCGCGCCGACTTAATGGGTTTGGAGCGGAGGCCTCTGGCAATGTGCTCAAAACCCAGTAGATTGGGTCTATGACAGAGACACCTATCCGCTCCGCCGCAACAATCATCACTTTGCGCAACGTGAACGCCTCTCCGCAGGTCCTCATGGGTCAGCGTGGATCCAAAGCGGCGTTTATGCCAAATAAATTCGTCTTTCCGGGCGGCGCAGTCGATGCCGATGACAGCGCCATACCGCTGGCCAAGCCTTTGGTGCAGACCTGCCACGCGCGGCTTTTGGAAGATAACAGCGGCCCCTCACCCGAGACCCTCGCCGTGGCGGCCATTCGCGAGCTGTGGGAGGAGACCGGGTTAATCCTTGGCGCGCCAGAGGAGTGGCNGGATGCNCCAAAAGATTGGAGCGGTTTTGCCAAGGCGGGCTTTCGTCCCTCGGCCGAGAAAATGTATTTCTTTTTTCGCGCCATCACCCCACCCGGCCCGCCTCGCCGGTTTGATGCGCGGTTCTTTTTGGTGGACGCCGATCAACTGGCCGGAGACCTAGACGATTTTTCCGGCGCATCCGATGAGCTGTCCCATTTGCAATGGGTGCCGCTGGATGAGGCCCGCGCCTTGAATTTACCCTTTATTACCTCAATCGTGCTGGGAGAATTGGCCGCATTGCGCGAGATCCAGCCACCCGCCTCAGTGCCATTCTTCAAAAATCAAGATGAAGAAAGCCTGTTTCTGCGTCTGAACGGCTCAGAGCAGCAGTATCAATAGAACCACCGAAACCGATAGGAACGCGATTCCCACAGCCTCGCTCCGGCGCATTTTTTCGCCGAAGACACACACCGATATGGCGAAAGAGGCCAAGATTTCCACCTGGCCCAGAGCTTTGACATAGGCCGCGTTTTGTAAGGTGAAAGCGGTGAACCAGGCCAAAGACCCCAGCAAAGACAGCAGCCCGACCCAAATGGCCACGCGCCAAGCGCGGATCACCTCGGTGATTTGCCCCGGTTCGCGCCAGCGCAAATAAAAAGCCATGCCTAAAAACTGCATTGAGATTGCCGCCATGAGAGTCACGCTGGAACGGGCGAATACATCTGCGGCAGAAATATGCAGGGTTGCGCCACGATAAAAGACGGCGCATGCGCCAAACAACACAGCACAGGACAGGCCCAATGCCGTCGCTTTGTTGAAAAAACGTGGACCCTCAGAACCGGCCACTTGCGGCGCGTCCGAGATAATGAGAACTCCCAAAACACCCAGTGAGATCGCCCCCAGCGCGGGCAGGCTGACGCCTTCGCCCAAAAACAAAAGCCCAAAGCCGGCAGCCAGCAAAACCTCAACTTTCTTGAAGGTGATGCCGATGGTGAAATTACGCTGCTGAAACAGGGCCACAACGCACATGGTGGCGCAGATTTGGCAAAATCCGCCCGCCGCCGCAAAGGCCCAAAACTGCCAATCCATCACAGGCAAACCATACCCACGCACCACCGCATAGCCGACGGCCACCAGACCGATCAAAGGTGCTGCATATAAAAATCGCGCAAAAGTTGCGCCNCCCGTTGATAGCGTGGCAATGCGCAAACGCTTTTGGAACATAAAACGCAGGGTTTGCGCCAAGGCCGCCAGAAGGGTGATGGGAATCCATAACATGGATCAAGACTTAGGCGATCCCCCGCTGCGAGGCCAGAGCGGATGGGGCACCGGTTCTTTGCATTGCAAGAAGTAACGCGCGAAAAGGTGACGATAGTTCTTGTAGATATACCCTTGGTTGCGCTGCATGAATGTCTCTTTTTGTGCCTGATAGAGGCCGGGCAAAGCATACCACGAGATATGCGGATACATATGGTGGACTGAATGGAAGTTATTGTTCAAAAACAAAAATGCGAAAAACCCGCGATCTTCAATGACAGCTGTGCGGGCCTGCACGTCTTCATGCGCGCGGTGCTCGGCAAATGTACGGATCTTGAGCAGCGCGAGCCCGCCGTAAGCGGCAAGAAAATAGGCCCAAAGCGGATAGCCAGCCGCTATGACGATCCAGATCACCAGAGCAGNAGCCGGAATATGCAAGAGCCAGTCTCGCAGCACATCCCGGCGCCCTGCACATATGTCCCGAACGTCACTGCGCATGAAATAATATTGCGAAATCAATGCACCGATCAGCAGGCGCCCCGCGAGAGNCNCGTTGAACATATGCACCCTTTGCAGCCAAGTCGGCAGAGCGTGCCAAACGGCCGGATCTAGATAATTACTCTCGGGATCATCATAGGGATCGGTCAGCCGCTCATCGGTATGATGGGCCAAATGCGTGTCGCGAAACCGGCCGTAAGGGATAGCAAGATTGAGCGAGGCGTATACCAAAGCCGCATTCAGCCAAGGGTATCTTGTTGGATGGCCGTGAATGATTTCATGCTGCAGCGAAGATTGCAGCGCGATCATGACCGCCAGACCCGGCACAGACAGCCACAGCGGGCTGAAGAGTAAAACCATCCATCCGCCATAGCAGCCCAAAAGGGTCGCAAATGTCGGCCATTCGGTGATCAAAGACGGGCGCTGAATAGGTGCCATGGGCGCAGAGTAGATCCTTTTGCCTCCTTGTGGAATTCAGAGAATTGTGTAATTTTAATCATGTACGTTAATTAAAATCATCAAAAGTGACAAATATGGACAAGCGCGCCCGTTCCGATCTCTTTCGCCATCGGCTGCAACAGGCCATGGCCCTCAGCGGTGAGACGCAGTCAAGCCTGGCGCGCAAAACCGGGGCGGACCGCTCAACCCTGTCACAAATCCTGTCGGGCACGACAGCGCGACTGCCCAATGGACAATTGGTGGCAATGCGCTCAAAGCCTTGGCGTTTCTGCCGATTGGCTCTTGGGGCTGTCCGATCAACCGGACTCCCTCCCGCAAATTTTGGCGCAGGCCATGACCATGGTCGATGCACCACGCGCGCTGATCGACGCACAGATTTTTGCTTGGCATCAAGAGGCCGCAGGATATAAAATCCGCCATGTGCCCGCCGGATTGCCTGATATGGTCAAAATTCGCCCGATGCTGGAATGGGAATATGCCCCCAGCCTTGGACACACCATCGATCTCGCAATTGCCTCTGCCGAAGATCGACTCAATTGGATGCATCAAGCGCAATCAGATTATGAAATTGCCCTGCCCATCCACGAGTTGCAGGCCTTCGCCCGTGCCGAAGGCTATTACAGCGGTTGCCCCGGCACATTCGCATTGAACAGCTCAAACATTTGGCCCGTCTGGCCGCGCAACTTTACCCGGTGATGCGGGTCTCTTTATTTGACGCCCGCAAAATTTACTCGGCACCGATTACCATCTTCGGCCCCTTATGCGCTGTGATCTACCTCGGGCAAAAATATTTGGTGTTTCGCGTGCCTGATCGCATCCAAGCGCTGAGCCAACATTTCGACGGGCTCATCCGTGAAGCGGAAATAGGCTCGCGTGACCTGCCCGCAGTCATCGACGGCCTGTTGCAAGAGCTCGGTGCAGTGGCCGATTAGACCTTTGGATCTGGATTTTCTGTGTGCCCATCCACTGCGATGACCTGCCCCGAAACCAAACGTGCCCCAGCACTGCACAAAAACACGGCCATATTGGCAATATCTTCCGCTGTGACCAGACTGCGCATTGAAGTTCCAGAAGCATAGCCGTCATAGATATGCTGCACATCTGTGCCCTTAGCCGCCGCCTCGCGCTCCATCACCCCTTGCATCCGCGGCCCCTCGACCGCACCGGGACAAATCGCATTGGCGCGCACGCCCTCAGGCCCCCATTCCATCGCAAGGGTCTTCATCAAGCCGATGATGCCCCATTTCGCCGCCGCATAGGGCGCCCGATTGGGATAGCCGTATAGTCCAGCCGTCGACGAGGTCAAAACAATAGCACCGCGCGCAGCTTTGAGCATCGGCCCCCCATATTTTGCCGCGAGAAAGGCGCCTTCCAAATTGACCGATACGCAGCGCTGCCACGCAGACAAATCAATCTCTTCCACCGCCGCCGTGGGCCCGGCAATGCCCGCATTGGCGCATATCGCCTCGAGCCGGCCCCAGATCTTTTGAATATCCGCAAACAGCCGGGCGACCTGCGTCTCATCGCTGGCATCAACCAGGCTTTTTTGCCAATCTGCGGGGCANGCNTCNAGNCTGGCGGCCTCCACATCCGTGACCCAAACCCGAAAGCCCGCTGCTGCAAAGGCCTGCCCCATCGCCCGGCCAATGCCATTGCCGCCCGCTGTGATCAGAACNCCGTTCATTTGCGCCCCACACTGCGGCCGAGGCCCTCGGGCCGCGCAAGCGCGCGATGGGCGGTTGCAATACGCTCCAAGTTTTGGGCCACCTGCGCAGATGGCGCGCTGGCCTTGCGGGTTTCAAGCGACACATGGATCAGCATATGCTCGCCCGTGGCCAAAAGCCGGTCCCCCTCAAACATCTGATGGAACAAATGCATTTTCTTGCCCGCCCCTTCGGCACAATAGGTCTCAACCCGGATCACTTTGCCCGCATGTACCTCGTCAATATGGCGAATATGGGTTTCGGCGGTGAAGTAACTGCCGCCAGAGGCAATATAGGCAGCATCACAGCCCACGATCTCCATGAAGCGGTCGGTGGCGTCGCCAAAGGCCTGCAAATAGCGCGCTTCATTCATATGGCCGTTGTAATCCGTCCAATCCAAAGGCACCGCACGGCGCAGGGTTTCGGTCAAGCCGCCCGCTTGCAGATCCGCCACATGCCGCACCATGCCCGCTTGCGCGCTGAGGTGCTGGTCTTGCCCCTTGAGCAGCGCTCCGGCGCCCCAGTCTTGCGCCTTCAAAGCGCGCATCATACCAACCAGATTGTTGTCCCGGATGCGTTCCAGCTCGCGAATAGAATGCATACCCGATTGCGCATCTGATTGGTCAGAAATCATGTCCACCAAGTCATCGGTAAACTCCGGCACATCCATCAATTTTGTCCAGGGCCATTTAAGAGCCGGGCCGAATTGCGCCATGAAATGCCGCATTCCCGCCTCTCCACCGGCCACGCGATAGGTCTCAAACAAACCCATTTGCGCCCAGCGAATGCCAAAGCCATAGCGAATGGCATTATCAATCTCTTCGGTGGTGGCAATGCCATCTTTGATCAGCCAGAGGGCCTCGCGCCAGACCGCCTCCAAAAAGCGATCTGCGATATGGGCATCAATCTCTTTGCGCACCCGCAAAGGATACATCCCCATCTGGCGCAAAATATCCTCCGCACGCGCGACAATCGCAAGGTCACTTTGCTCTGTCGGCACCACTTCAATCAGCGGCAATAGATAGACGGGGTTGAAAGGGTGGCACACCATGATTTGCGCCGGGCGCAGGGCCGCCTCTTGCAGCTCAGAGGGCTTAAATCCAGAGGTTGAAGAGCCCAAAACCGCCGCGGGATCACAATGGGCTTGAATGGCCCGATAGACCTTTTGCTTCATAGCCAGTTGCTCAGGCACGCTTTCCTGGATCCAGGCGGCTCCGGTCACCGCCTCAGAAATTTCTGAATGAAAGCTCAAGCGCCCTTCCGCGGGCAAGGGCGCCTCATAGAGCCCCGGCAAGGAGCGGCGAGCATTGGCCAGCACCTCGCCAATTTTGCGCTCAGCCTCGGGATCAGGATCAAAGACACGCACGTCCCACCCGTTGAGCAAAAAGCGCGCGGCCCAGCCGCCGCCGATAACCCCACCTCCGATGATTGCTGCAACCTGTGTCATAGCAAACCCCTATCTAATTACATTAACTTCAGAATCTCACTTACCAACCGGCGCGCGCTTCACAAGCCCCAGCTTTTCGCGCACCTCTGCCGGGCCAATGACCCGCGCGCCCAGATTTTCAATCAAGCTGACGGCCCGATCAACCAGCTGGTAGTTTTGCGCCAAAACCCCGCGGTCAAGCATCAGATTATCTTCCAAGCCCACGCGGACATTGCCCCCGGCCAGAACCGAAGCGGCCACCATTGGCATTTGATGGCGCCCCAGTCCGAAGGCGCTAAAGGTCCAACCGTCGGGAATATTGTTGACCATGGCCATCAAGGTGTTGAGATCATCGGGCGCCCCCCAGGGCACGCCCATGCACAGCTGGACCAAAGCATTGGGTTCAAGCACCCCGTCGGAGACCAATTGCTTGGCATACCAAAGATGACCGGTGTCAAAGGCTTCAATCTCAGGCTTCACCCCCAATTCGGTCATCATCCGGCCCATTGCGGTCAGCGTGCCGGGCGTGTTGGTCATGACATAATCGGCCTCAGCAAAATTCATCGTGCCGCAATCGAGTGTGCAAATCTCCGGGCGGCATTCAGCCACATGCGCCACCCGTTCGGTCGCGCCGGCCATATCGGTGCCCGCAACCGGTGGCAGCGGGGTTTCAACGTCGCCAAAAACCATGTCACCGCCCATTCCGGCCGTCAGATTGAGCACCACATCAACCTCAGCATCCCGGATCCGGTCTGTGACTTCGCGAAACATTCCCGGATCTCGGCTCGGCGCGCCGGTTTTAGGATCGCGCACATGGCAATGCACCACCGCCGCCCCAGATTTGGCGGCCAAAATCGCGCTCTCGGCAATCTGCTTTGGACTGCGCGGCACATGGGGGCTTTTGTCTTGCGTCGCGCCTGAGCCTGTGACGGCACAAGTGATAAAGACCTCACGGTTCATTTCTAAGGGCATGATCTTCTCCTTCTGTCTTGAGTAATCTGCGAGAGTTGCAAAAGGAAATTTGCCAATATACGAATGATTTTTGATGAAATACGCAAATAACATCTGGCAAGCGGGTAGCAAGCCACTTCATGTGGGGCTTTTGCTGCTTGATGAGAGCAACACGCTGTCCCTTGCCGCAGCTGTTGACCCTATGCGCGCCTGCAACCGCAGGGCCGATCGCAGGCTGTTTTCTTGGCAATTTTTGTCACAAGCGGGCCAGCCTGTGCATCTCACCTCGGGCATGACGGTGCAGACCGAAGAGCTGCGTGGGTTTGCCGGGGATCTGTTGATCCTTGTCGCCGGTTTTCGCCTTGAGGCCCAATGCACCCCGCCCCTGATTGCCGCCCTAAGGCGCTACGTCGCGGACGGTTGCCAGCTATGGGGCGTTGATGGGGGCAGTTGGATCATGGCTCAGGCGGGGCTGCTGGATGGCCACCGCGCGACCTGCCATTGGGAGGATGCAGAGGCGTTCTCCCGCCGGTTTCCATCTGTCAATCTGGTGCCAGATCGCTATGCCATCAGCGCGCCCTTTGCCACGACAGGCGGCGCATCTCCCTGTATTGATTTAATGCTGCATCTCATCACCTGCCGCCACGGGCGGGCTTTGTCGGAGCGCGTGGCCTCGGCCTTTATCTATGATCCGCTGCATACCGGCGATGCACCACAGCAGATGATTGCCACAACCCGCATTTCCAGCAAACATCCCCGGATTGCGCGCGTGTTGAAGCAGATGGAAAACCTAATCGACAGCCCGCCGACAATCGCGGCCCTGGCCCGCGCCAATGGCATCTCCACCCGCAAATTGGAACTGGAATTTAAAGCGGCCACCGGCCGGGCGCCGGGGCGTTATTTTTTGGAGCTGCGCCTGTCCGAAGCACGCCGCCGCGCCATCGACAGCGCGCAAAACGTGCAAGAAATCGCTCTGGCCTGCGGGTTCACCTCACAGGCCAGCCTGGCCCGCGCCTTCCGTCAAGCTTTTGGTCAATCCATCAGCGCCCTACGCCGTCACCATTAACCGGCTCAATAGGGCATCGGGTGGGCGCGATGGGTCTTGTTGAGATCTGCAAGCACCTGGTCCGACAACTCAATGTCTTTGCCCGCGATGATATGCGCCAATTGCGCCGCCGTCGTGGCCCCAAAGATGACCGAGGCCATGAATGAACGCCCAGCGCACCAGGCCAATGCCATATGCACCGGATCCAGCCCATGTTTTTGCGCCACCTCCATATAGGCTGCGGCCGCCAGATGGGCCCGGGCCGTATTGCGTCCGCCCAATTCAGGCGACACGCTCATTCGGCTGCCGTCCGGCACCGCATTGGCGGCGTATTTTCCAGTTAGAAACCCGGTCGCCAAAGGTGAGAACGCCAAAAGGCCCACGTCCTCATTGACACTCAACTCTGCTAAATCTGTGTCATACATGCGGCACATCAGGGAATATTCATTTTGAATGGATGCGACGCGCGGCCCGTGCCCCTCCTCAGAGGCCCGCAGCCATTGCGCCGTGCCCCATGCGCTCTCATTCGACAGGCCAAAAGCGCGAATGCGGCCGCGCGAGACTTCTTCTTGCAGCGCGCCCAGGCAGTCATGCATATGCTGGATCGTCTCGGGTTTATTTTGCTTTGAGGGATCATAATTCCAATTTTGCCGGAACATATAAGAGCCACGGTTTGGCCAATGGAATTGGTAAAGATCGATCACATCGGTCTGCAACCGCTTTAAGCTGCCGTCAATCGCCGCCGGAATTGAGCTGGCGGTGATCGGCGCTCTGTCACGGATATGTTTAATCCCCATGCCTGAATGTTTGGTGGCCAGAACCACTTGATTGCGCTTGCCGCTGGCCTGAAACCATTCGCCCACCATACGTTCACTGTCACCTTGAGTCTCCGCCGTGATCGGATTGACGGGATACATCTCCGCGGTATCAAAGATATTGATCCCCGCATCCACAGCCATATCCATCTGCGCAAAGCCATCCGCTTGATCTGTCTGTGTGCCGTAAGTCATCGTCCCAAGACAGAGGTCGGAAATCATAATCCCGCTGCGACCCAATTCATTCATTTTCATTCTACAGTCCCCTTGTTGCAGGTAAGTTAGCCGAAGGTTGTTAAGCTGCAAGCTGAAAATATCTTGAGAACAAATAGGGAACAATGTACTCCTATAAAGATGACACCCTATGCCCCGAATCTGATTTCATCTGTCCGCAGGCCGAAGGCGGCCCTATTGGAGCTTTGGCCGGGCATTAGCCTGATGCTGGCGCGCGCCCATGAGGCTTGCGGCCAATTTCGGCGCAGTTTTGCAATGATGGTGGCGCAAAATACACAAGGGCCTGTGTTTTGGGTGGCACCAGAGTGGAGCACAGATCAGCTGCACGCAGAGGGGGTCATCCCTTTTTTCTCTCCTGGGCGTCTGACCTTTGTGAGCCCCAAACGCGCAGAGGATATCCTGTGGTGCGTTGAAGAGATCCTGCGCAGCAGCGCCGTGCCGCTTGTGGTGGCCGATCTGCCTGGCCTGCCCGCCCTAACCCCTGTGCGGCGCCTGCATCTGGCGGCCGAGACTGGCGCGCGCGAAGGCGGCTGTGCCCCGCTGGCTCTTTTGCTCACCCCCGGCACGGGCGGTGCACCGGGCATCGAAAGCCGCTGGCACATGGGCCCCATCCCTCAAGCCGGCATGGACCACTGGCAACTCACCCGCATACGCAGCCGCAGCGCGCCCCCGCGCCGCTGGCATGTGGCGCGGCATGAAGGGCGCTATCGGCTGACCTCTGCCACGCAGCCCCCCCAAGTTTAGAGCCACCACCAAAGACCTGACCAAGCCCGAAAAATCCATGCCAAGGATCAAATCCCACTTGCCACTCCGCAAGAGCCGGCAGATGGTTGCGCTATGCGACTCATTTTATCCTTTGCGGCGCTTTTCTTGTCCGTCATCCTCTTGCAGCTGTCCTCCGGTGGGGTTGGCCCCTTGGACGCCCTCACAGGGCTTGAACAGGGTTTTACCAAGGGGCAAATCGGCATCTTGGGCTCTTCACATTTCCTTGGGTTTTTCATCGGTTGCTGGTGGGCGCCCCGGGTGATGGGCAGTGTGGGGCATTCACGCGCTTTTGCGGTCTTCACCGCGATGGGCGCCATTGGCATGCTGGGCCATACCTTGCTCATAGACCCCACCGCCTGGGCCGTGATGCGCGTCGCCTCAGGGCTTTGTGTGGCGGGCTGCTATACGGTGGTCGAGGCCTGGCTACAGGCGAAAGCCAGCAATGCCAATCGCGGGCGGACCATGGCGGTTTATCGCGTGGTAGATATCTCTGCCTCGCTTGGAGCGCAGATGATGATTGGTGCTTTGGCCTCTGTTGAGACCTATCTGGCCTATAACCTCCTGACGCTCTTTTGCTGTGCCTCCCTCTTGCCGCTTGCCCTGACCAAAGCCAGCCCGCCGATTACGAAAGCCGCCCCGCGCCTACGGCCTCTTTTGGCGCTTAGCCGCTCCCCCCTTGCCGTCTTTGCGGTTATGGTCAGCGGCCTGACCTCTGCGGCCTATCGAATGGTTGGCCCCATCTATGGCACAGAGCTCAATTTGAACGCCTCGCAAATCGGTCTATTTCTTGCCGGTTACGTTTTGGGTGGGGCAATTTCGCAATATCCGGCGGGCTGGCTGGCAGACAAGTTTGATCGCCGTTGGGTGGTCATCGGCATTTCAATTGCCTCGCTCATATCTTGCACCCTATCCTTTTTCGCGCTCGGCGTCACGCAAGTCATCATAGCCTCCTGCCTGTTTGGCTTTATCACTGTGCCAATCTATTCCGTCGCCACGGCCCATGCGCATGATTTCGCCTCGACCGATGAACGTGTTGAACTCTCGGCCGCTCTTTTGTTTTACTATGCCATCGGCGCCATCGCCTCTCCCATCGTCGCCGCGCTATTGATTGAAACATTTGGCACCGGCTCTTTTTTCATCTTTATTGCCATCGCACATCTGCTTTTGGCAGCCATCGGCGGGTTGCGGTTGCTGCTTGGCGATACGGCCCTGTCCAAAACACCCTATATCTACGCTCCGCGCACCTCCTTCATGCTTGGCCGGCTGACAAAAATCCTGCGCGATCCGGGCTCATCTTCTAAGCCTTAGGGCTGGGCTTTCGGGCCGCACAGGGTTAAATAGGGCCAACTTTATTTGGACGGCATTATGAAACGTATCCTGATCACATCAGCCATTCCCTATATCAACGGGATCAAACACCTCGGCAACCTTGTGGGCAGCCAGCTGCCTGCAGATCTTTTTGCCCGCTACCATCGGGCGCGAGGCAATGAGGTCTTGTTTCTCTGCGCCACCGATGAACACGGCACCCCAGCAGAGCTCGCCGCCGCAAAAGCTGGCAAGCCGGTTGAAGAATATTGCGCCGATATGCATGCGGTGCAGGCCAAGATTGCTGACGGGTTTCGCCTGTCTTTCGACCACTTCGGTCGCAGCTCATCGGCACAAAACAAAGAGCTGACACAGCATTTCGCCGGGCGTCTTGCAGATCAAGGCTTAATTGCGGAGGTCGATGAGCAGCAAGTGTATTCCCACGCGGACGGGCGCTTTTTGCCAGATCGTTATATCGAAGGCACCTGCCCCAACTGCGGCTATGACAAAGCGCGCGGCGATCAATGCGAAAATTGCACGAAACAGTTGGAGCCAACCGATCTCATTGAGCCGCGCTCAGCCGTATCTGGCTCGACCGACCTGGAAGTGCGCAACACACGCCACCTGTATCTGCGGCAATCCTCTTTGCGCCAAGAGCTCAGTGATTGGATTGCGCAAAAAACCGATTGGCCGGTGCTGACCACGTCCATCGCGAAAAAATGGCTCAATGACGGTGATGGATTGCAAGACCGCGGCATTACCCGCGACCTTGATTGGGGCGTTCCCGTCCGGCGCGGCGATGCGCCCTGGCCTGGAATGGAGGGCAAAGTTTTCTACGTCTGGTTTGACGCACCAATTGAATATATCGCCTCCGCCCGCGAATGGGTGGATGCCGGTAAAGGCGCCGACTGGGAGCGCTGGTGGCGCACCGATAAAGGCGCTGCGGACGTGCGCTATGTGCAGTTTATGGGCAAGGACAATGTGCCCTTCCACACCCTCTCATTCCCGGCCACAATTCTGGGCTCTGGCGAGCCATGGAAGCTGGTCGATTACATCAAATCATTTAACTACCTCAACTATGACGGTGGGCAGTTCTCCACCAGCCAAGGGCGCGGCATCTTTATGGATCAAGCGCTTGAGATCCTGCCGCCCGACTACTGGCGCTGGTGGCTTCTCAGCCATGCACCGGAAACCTCCGACAGCGAGTTCACCTGGGACAATTTCCAAGCGGATGTGAACAAAGATCTGGCGGATGTGCTGGGCAATTTCGTCTCTCGTGTCACCAAATTTTGCCGCTCCAAATTCGGCGAAACCGTGCCAGAGGGCGGCAGTTATGGCCCGCGTGAAACCGCGCTGATTGCGGATTTACAAACGCGCCTAGAGGCCTATCAAACCCACATGGAAGCCGTAGAAGTGCGCAAATCCGCCGCGGAATTGCGGGCGATCTGGGCCTTAGGCAATGAATATTTGCAAGCCGCAGAACCCTGGGCCGTGTATAAAACCAATCCCGAGGAAGCCGCGGGCATCATCCGCCTGTCGCTCAACCTCATTGCGCTCTACGGCCAACTCTCAGCCCCCTTCATCCCAGATGCGGCGCAAACCCTGGGCCAGGCGATGGGCCAAACCGACCCGCTCTGGCCCGAAGACCTCGCCCAAGCGCTCACCCGCTGCGCGGCGGGCGATGCGTTCACCGTGCCCGAAAACCTCTTCGCCAAAATCACCGATGAGCAACGTGATGACTGGGCCCAACGCTTTTCCGGCATACGGCAGTGAGCAGAGTGAGCCACGAAAAAGAATGCGCCCTCCGCCTCCAAAGAGCACAATTGCGGACTGGACAAGCGCAGTAAAAAAGACAATAACGCCGCAGATCACTCGATCTGCTTTCAAAACGCCTTCATAACCAAGGCCAAAGCAGCACACGTGATCGCCCCAAAACCAAGGTTTGAAGGCATTGAGGCGGGTTGGTAGAGTGGTTATGCAGCGGATTGCAAATCCGTGTACACCGGTTCGATTCCGGTACCCGCCTCCATAAATTTCAATGACTTAGACGAAAAATAATCTCCAAAAACCCCATACACAATTCATACACAGTCCGGAGACAGTTCTTCACTTGATTTCCACTCTACCTTCAGTAGTATTATTAAAATCAGGTAGATAAGAATTAAGTGAGATTATTTTGAGTGCTGGTGTCCAAGCAGTTCCCATACACAAACGATTAGTTCTTGATAAACGAGAGAACAGCGACAATTGGTATGCTCGACTATCTCTTGAAAATGGGACGAATATTAGACGCAGCACAAAAACAGCAAACTTGGAATTAGCAAAAGAAATTGCCCTCAAAATCTACTACGAAACCGAAGCAAGAATAGAAAATAAACTCCCCGCTTCTACTCGCAAATTTCGTCACGCTGCGGAACATACCATAAAGCGTATGAATGAAGATTTGGAGGCTGGTGTCGGCAAGTCAGCATACAAAGATTATATCTCTGCGCTCCAAGTTTGGTTTATTCCGCATTTTGCAAATATTGATATCAACAAAATAAATCTCAAAGCACTTACTGAATTTAATACTTGGCGAGATCACAAGCACGGTAAGCGGTTCTCACAATCTGG
>JGI26081J50195_1000432_pt1 | contig 18305 bp, 20 predicted proteins | sample SaaInl74LU_5_DNA_FD_50195 | JGI IMG/M metagenome (IMG submission 50195) | reverse complement strand
ACGGCCCAATTCGCCTCTAGATCCGCTGCGATTTTACCTTCATTCACCAAAAGTTTGTCCAATCCCTTGTTCATCGAGGCTATGGCAATTAAAAGATGACCAAACGGAACACCAACATTGCGCAATACGGTAGAGTCAGTCAGATCGCGTTGTAAACGTGAGATAGGCAATTTTCCAGCGAGGTGCTCGAACAATGCATTGGCAAGGCCAAGGTTTCCTTCTGCATTTTCAAAATCGATAGGATTTACCTTATGAGGCATGGCCGACGAACCGACTTCACCAGCCTTAATCTTTTGCTTGAAGTAATCCATACTCACGTAGGTCCAAACGTCGCGACACAGGTCGATGAAGATATTGTCTATACGTTTGAGGGCATCGAATTGCGCGGCGATATTGTCGTAGTGTTCAATCTGGGTTGTCGGGTAGCTGCGTTGTAGACCCAAGGATTTGTTCACAAATGTATCGCCCCAACGGTGCCAGTCACGCCCCGGATAAGCCACAGTATGGGCATTAAAGTTACCCGTAGCACCCCCAAATTTCGCGCTGTGCGGCACTGCTTTGAGTTGTGTAAGTTGGCNACGCAGACGAACGGTNAACACCTTGAATTCTTTTCCTAAAGTAGTCGGAGAAGCNGGCTGACCGTGTGTGCGCGCTAAAAGAGGAATGTTCTCCCAGGCCTTTGCACTTGCTTCCAGCGCTTCAATNAACTGTTCTATGGATGGACAGATAACCTCTTCCAGCGCTTCCTTAACGGATAAAGGAACAGACGTATTATTGATGTCTTGCGACGTAAGTCCAAAGTGAATGAACTCTTGAAATTGGCTTAAGCCTAGCGCTTCAAAAGCTTCTTTGATAAAATATTCAACGGCCTTAACATCGTGATTAGTGACCTTTTCAATGTCCTTTATTTTTTGAGCATCCGCCGTTGTAAAGTTTTGGTAGAGGCCACGCAAGGCTTTAAAGTGCTTGTGATCAACACCGTTTAATTGAGGTAAGTCGCTTTCGCACAGCGCAATAAAGTATTCGATTTCAACGCGAACTCTATATTTGATGAGCGCGAACTCCGAAAAGTACTGAGAAAGGGCTTCGGTTTTCGAAGCATAACGTCCATCAACAGGTGTGATGGCATGTAAAGCTGTAGACATTGCAAGGCTATTAAAGCACAAAATTAACGGAGTTGACCGCGTTTTCCTAATTCTATGACCTCAAGGTTGGTGACTTTTCCCTTTTCGTCTCCTTCTTGGACCAATTCAAACCGGAGCATCGTACGCATTTTATGAAAACCGTGGATACCCGCGGCACCTGGGTTCATGTGCAGGCAATCTATGTTCTTGTCGTAAACCACTTTCAATATATGACTGTGGCCGCAAATAAAAACATCGGGTTTTTCCTTCTTCAATTCTTCACGAGTTCTGTTGTTGTATCGTGGGGGATAACCGCCAATGTGCGTGATCCAAACTTTCACACCGTTCAACACAAACTTCTGGTGGAGCGGATAGCGGCTCCTCATGGTATGGTCGTCGATGTTTCCATAAACGGCAATGAGGGGCTTTCCTAACTGTTCCAAAGCGTCCATTCCTTCATGATTGCCTATATCTCCCGCATGCCAAATCATATCGACACCCGAGGCAAAGTCAAGGATTCTTTCGTCCATATGACTATGTGTATCAGAGAGTAATAGGATTTTTGTCCTTTTGGTTGTCACAAGCGTACCTTTGGCATGAATTCTAGTCAAATGTAATGCGTACACTTTTGAGATTAGCCTACGACGGCGCTCCCTTTTGCGGTTGGCAAATTCAGCCCATGGACCGTACGGTTCAAGGGGATCTCGATGATGCACTCAGTAAACTCTTGCGTCAGCCTATACAGACCATGGGAGCTGGTCGAACGGATACGGGGGTACATGCAAAAGAAATGTATGTTCATTTCGATTGGGCGCCAGAACAAGGCAGTGGTGTCGAGAATTTAGACCAATTGGTCCATCGTTTAAACCGTTTCCTCGATCCGGCAATTCGTATTTATGAGGCGCGCGAAGTAACGTCTGATTGGCACGCGCGTTTCGATGCAACTTCCCGCAGTTACGAATACATCCTTTGTGCTTCAGGCTCTCCATTTTGGCGCGAAAACGCTTGGATGGTTGAACGTATACCTAATGTTACGCAAATGAATGCTGCCGCCAAATTACTTTTAGCAGAAACGGATTTTGCAAGCTTTTGCAAAGCGGGGTCAGATAATAAAACCACTATTTGCACTGTGACCCATGCAGAATGGGTTAGCGAGGGAGGCGTTTTGGTTTTCCATATTACCGCGGACCGATTCCTTCGCAACATGGTCCGCGCCATTGTTGGATCCCTCTATGAGGTGGGGCGCGGTAAATGGACGGTAGATGATTTCAAGGCTCGTATGGCGGAAAAAAATAGAGGGGCCATGGGAACAAGTGCCCCCGCACAAGGCTTATACCTAACACAAGTAACTTACAACAACCTCTAGCATGTCTAAAGTAGGCGGAAAAGCGTTCGATTTTAAACTTTTCACGAAGGTCATGACCTACGCACGTCCTTACCAAGGATTGTTTTGGGGGTCAGTAGTGTTGACAGTCGTGCTTGGTGCTTTGGGAACGGCGCGACCTATTATCACAAAGATGATCATTGACGACGCCATCCTCGCTTTGGACGCCGCATATTTGGTCCATCTAAGTTTGTGGTTGGTGGCGTTACTCATTCTGGAAAGTTTAGGCCAATTTGGTTTTATGTATGCCGCAAACTGGCTAGGTCAGAGCATTATCAAAGACATTAGGATTGAGCTTTACGATAAATTGCAATCGTTCAAGTTGGGTTTTTACGACCGCACACCCATTGGCCAATTGGTCACTAGAGTAGTATCTGATATTGAAACCATTTCTCAAATCTTTTCCCAAGGCATCCTGGTCATTTTCGGAGACCTTTTCCGTATTGTGGTTATGTTGTTCGCAATGTTCTTCTATTTCAATCCCGTTCTTGTACTTATTAGTTTATCGATTATTCCCGTATTGTTCATCGCTACACGTTGGTTCCAGCGAGGTATTAAAGGCGCCTTTCAACGCGTGCGTTCGGAAATTTCCAACTTGAATACCTTCGTTCAAGAACACCTTGGGGGAATGAACGTTGTTCAGGCTTTCGGCCGCGAGCAGCAGGAATCTGAAAAGTTTCGGACGATCAATTCCCGTCACCGAGATGCAAACATTGAAAGCATTTTCTATTACGCCTTATTCTTTCCCATAATAGAGGTGCTCAGTGCCATTTCCATTGGTCTCGCTGTATGGTATGGAGGCATGAATGCCGCTCAAGGCGGTGCGGTAACGGTAGGAGAACTGACCGCGATGATCATCTTTATCGGTATGTTGTTCCGTCCACTGCGCCAACTCGCGGATCGATTCAATACCTTACAAATGGGTATGGTCGCTTCAGAGCGCGTACTCAAGCTTCTTGAGAGTGATCATGAGCGCGAGGCAAATGGGACGAAAGTCTTGCGCCCATTGAAAGGCGCGATCGAATTTGAATCGGTAGATTTTCATTACAATGAAGGGGAGCCCATTCTGCATGAGGTAAGTTTTAAAGTTGCACCGGGTGAGACCGTGGCAGTAGTAGGAGCAACGGGTGCGGGTAAGAGTACTATCATTTCCATTCTCATGGGCTTTTATCCGTATTCGAAGGGAAGGGTGAGTATCGATGGTGAAGCATTAAAAGAATTAGACCTTCACGACTTGCGTCAGCAATTGGCATTGGTACTACAGGATGTCTTTCTGTTCTCAGATACGGTGCGCTCGAACATTGTCCTAGGTGACGAGACCATTTCAGACGAAGCCATTCTGAAGGCCGCAGAGGCCATTGGTATTTTCGAATTTATTCAAGGTCTGCCGGACGGCTTAGATTATAACGTTCAAGAGCGTGGAGGTGTCCTCTCGGCAGGTCAGCGTCAGTTGTTAGCCTTCCTCAGAGCCTACATCACAAATCCAGCCGTTCTTATTCTCGATGAAGCCACTTCTTCGATCGATTCGCACACGGAAGAAATGATTCAACGCGCACTCATTGCACTAACGCAGAATAGAACATCGGTCATCATTGCACACCGCCTGTCCACCATTCAACACGCCGATAGAATTATTGTCCTTGACAAGGGACGCGTTGTAGAGATCGGTAGCCACCAGCAGCTCTTGGAAAAAGGCGGCGCCTATTACAATTTATACGAGAAGCAATTCGCTTCGGTGGAGTAAAAAAAAGCGGCCCGTGAGGGCCGCTTTTTTGTTATCCATTCATGGAGATTAAGAACTCCGCGTTGTCTTTTGTCTTTCGAACGCGATCGCTTAAAAATTCCATAGCCTCGATTGGGGTCATATCTGCAAGATACTTTCTTAAGACCCACATGCGTTGCAGTACGTCTGGTGCAAGAAGTAAATCCTCTTTACGTGTACCACTTTCTGTAAGGTTGATAGCTGGCCAAATTCTGCGGTTCGCAATCTTACGATCCAATTGCATTTCCATATTACCAGTACCCTTGAACTCTTCGAAAATTACCTCATCCATTTTCGACCCTGTATCAATAAGTGCCGTCGCTAAAATGGTCAAAGATCCACCGCCTTCTATATTACGGGCCGCACCAAAGAATCGTTTTGGACGTTGCAATGCATTCGCATCTACACCACCAGATAAGATTTTACCTGAGGCAGGGCTCACCGTATTGTAGGCGCGCGCGAGACGAGTGATGCTATCGAGCATAATGATTACATCGTGACCACATTCGGTCATACGCTTGGCTTTCTCTAAGACGATGTTCGCCACCTTCACGTGGTGATCGGCCGGCTCATCGAAAGTTGAGGCAACCACTTCAGCATTTACACTGCGGCTCATATCGGTAACTTCTTCCGGACGTTCATCAATCAATAGAACGATCATGTACGCTTCGGGGTGGTTCGCGGCAATGGCATTAGCCAGCTCCTTCATCAAGGTTGTCTTTCCTGTTTTAGGCTGCGCAACAATCAATCCGCGCTGCCCCTTACCAATAGGGGAAAAGAGGTCAATAATTCGAGTCGATTCGGTACTTCTTCTCGTAGTAATGTCAAATTTCTCGTCCGGGAAAAGTGGCGTTAAATGTTCAAAAGCAACACGGTCACGAACATATTCTGGCGTACGGCCATTGATGCTGTTGACTTTGACAAGAGGGAAGTATTTTTCACCTTCACGCGGGGGACGTACCTCACCTGTTATGGTATCTCCAGTCTTCAGACCCATTCCGCGAATCTGGTTCTGACTTACGTAAATGTCATCCGGAGAGTTGAGGTAATTAAAGTCAGAACTTCTTAAGAAACCATAGCCGTCAGGCATGATTTCTAAAACACCTTCATTCGCAATGATTCCTTCGAAATGAAATTCTTCGGTCTGCGCTTGTTGCGTTGGTCACGAGCGGAATGGTCTTTATTGCCATTGTTATTGCGAGGACCTTTTTCAGGACGATCGCCGTTTTCCGCGCGGTTTCCTTTTTCAGGACGGCTACCTTGGTTTGTACGGTCTCCTTTTTCAGGACGCTTACCTTGGTCAGGTCGCTCATTGTTCTCGTGACGAGATTGCTGCTCTTTCCCAGCCTTTGGCTGACGCCTTTCTTGCTTTGGAGCGGGTTCCTTTTTACCCTCTTCTTCCGTTCCGATGTGTTCTGTTCGGTCCGATTTTTCTGGGTTTTCTGTGGTTTTTCCTGCAGATGAGGATTGACCGGTTTTACTTAGAATGGCGCTCACGAGTTCGCCTTTGTTCATGTAACGGGCTTTTGGAATATCAAGAGATGCTCCTAAGTCCTTTAGTTCAGGCAACTTACGTGCCTGTAATTCGTTTTCAGTCAACATGTTTTTCGGGATAGTATAGGTAGAAGTTGAGCCGGTGCTCGATCTTTTTGTGCTCTACACAACAATAATAGTGAGATTTGGAGATTAAATGAAAATTGGCACCGTATTTTTTTCAACTTTGTTGCAAGAAATTTTAGTCCTATGATACAACGCATACAGACCTTATACCTTTTTGGTGCAGCCATAGTTAGTACGCTTGGCGCTTTTATTTTGCCTCTATATGCTACAGAAGCAGAAGTCTTTAAAGCGACTGCAGGCATGTACACGTTTCTCACTTTTGGTATAGGGATGTCTCTTTTTAGCGGGGCCGTTTTGTTGTACAAGAACCGTAAACTACAGCTGGCTGTGGTCCGATTAGGTATGCTCAGTGCACTTGCTATGTTGGGCTTCGTTATTCAAGCCATTCTTGCTACAGAGGGCGCAGCAGCCAGTTGGGGTGCCGCAGCACCTTTCGCCTGTATTGTATTCGCCTACTTAGCTTCAAAAGGCATACAAAAGGATGAGAAAAAAATACGCAGTCTAGACCGACTCCGCTAGGGGCAATGAATGGCAGGGCGTATTAGCTGTGCAGTCCCAGTATAAATGTTGTTTCCCATTTGTAAGCCACAAATAGGCCGCATCTACGCTTTGATTGTAATTAAACGCCTGATTAAAAGTTGCTTGACTCAATTTTACCGCTGGTGCTTTGCATTCGACAAGAATAATAGGTTTACCCGCTTTAGTCGCCACAATATCTGTTCTCTTTTGCTTGAAACCTGTTTGAATACCGGCTTCCGTTGTCATATTGCTTTTCGGAAAACCCAAAGCCTCTAAATAGACGATACAATGTTGACGCACCCATTCCTCTGGAACAGCGACGAGCCACTTCTTTCGAATGGGATCCCAGATTTCCATTCCATTAGTAGACTCACGCATCTCAACCGCTGCCGCGATTTCTGGAGGAAAAAGCAATGCGGGATAAGTCATTAGAAGATCTTCTTGTTGTAAAGTTCGGGATATTTCCCAACGACATGTTCATAGGATTTCTCGATCTCTGCAAAAGTCGCCGATGCTTCGCCGCATGGAATCACTTTCAAAATTCCAGCATGCTTCTTTTCGTAGTCCAAAAACCCTAAGGAAATGGGTGTACCTGCTTGCTTAGCAATTTGATAAAAGCCGGTTTTCCATTTCTCCACACGCTTTCTCGTGCCTTCTGCGGGTACCATCAATGTCATGTTTATATCTGACCGTAGCAATTCTGCGGCATGTTCTACTAAATTATTTCTTTTACTCCTATTGACACCAATGGCTCCCATCCATTTGAAAAATCCAAAGAAATACCATCGGGTATAAAAGTCTTTGATAAAGAACTTCAAGGGTAGACGCATGAGCCAAAAAGTACCTACAGCATAGACTAAGTCGTAATTAGAGGTGTGCGGCGCAGCAATCATTACCGAATTTTGCGCGGCTTTTATGTCTTCCTGCTTTGCCACAAGTTTCCAGCCGCTTATGAAGAAAACAAATCGCGCGATGAGGTATTTCATATCAATAGATTCAAGTTGACAAAGATACGCCTTCGAACCATGCTTCTGGAAACCCTACTAGATAGACTTTGGTGGTGGCTCGGGTCATTGCAGTGTAGAGCCATTTGTAGTAGATGGGCGAGGGACCGTCGGGGAGATAGGGGTGTTCGACAACAACGTGTTCCCATTGCCCGCCTTGACTTTTATGACAAGTGATCACATAGCTAAACTTAACCTGAAGTGCATTAAAGTATGGGTCGTTTTTCACGGATTCGTAAATTTTACCCTTCGAGCCGCGATACGAATATTTAGCCGTCATTTGCTCATACAAACTGTTGCTTTGGGCACCACTCAAAGCGGGACTCTCACTCTCTAAGGCACTGAGGTTTAAAATTACATCTATGGCATCTTGCTTAGGGTAATCAACGAATACCACGGTAGCTTCGCAGAAGGTGAAGCCGTAACGTTCATGTATGTTTCGAATGCTTCTTATTTCGCCAATTTCTCCATTGGCTACAAAGCCCATTTGGCTAGATTCCGGCAGCCAGAAGTAATTGTTTTTAACCACCATGAATTGGTCACCGGCAGAAATGCGTTCCTCTTGGAATTTTATTCTGCCACGAATACCTTGATTGTACTGGTTGGCTTTCTTATTGCTACGCACTACCATGGTGTTGCCGCTACTGTCGCCGGTGTAGAGTTGTTCGAAAATCTCTTGCAGTTGGTAGCCGTCTTCTACTCGAATTAAATCGCCGCCGGATTCAAAAACAGGTAAATCGCTAGAATCGGCCTCAATCAATTTTCGGAGCATGGTCGCGTTTTTTAGGATAAAGCTGTCTAATGCCTGTCGAGTAACCTCGCGTAAGGTGTGCTCAGTTGCGGGAAGTCCCATTTGATTCGCGAAGAATTCGGACGAAAGTGCGGGACTCTCTGGCTGACCAACAGGCGGTAACTGTGCAGGGTCACCCACTAGAATAAGATGATTTGAGGGGTCCTCAAAAACGTATTGCAGTAAATCTTCTAGTAAAGATTGGTCACCAAGCGAACGATCGCGCTGTGTGCTGATCAATCCAGCCTCATCCACGATGAAGGTGGTGTTCTTATTGGGGTTATTTGCCAAAACAAACGTTGCAGCCCCGCCAGAACTCACTTTAGGCCGGTAAAGGCTCCGGTGAATGGTATTTGCGGGATAGCCGGTTGCCCCGCTCAATACCTTTGCGGCACGACCCGTNGGGGCCATCAACTTCACTTTCCGTGTATGCTTNTTATGCACGGCGACCACACTTTTTAAAAGCGTTGTCTTTCCAGTTCCGGCATANCCNTTAACAATCATAACCTCGGGTTGGATNCGACGAATACTGAGGTATACAGCTAATTTCCGCAGTAATTGGTCCTGATCGTCGGTTGGATCGAAAGCAAAAAAGCCTTTCAGATCGGCATATGTATGTTGAGGTGATTGCAATTAAAAATTATTGTAGTTTTGGGCCATAATTGTTGATTTAGACCCATGAATTCAAAGGTACAACTAGGAATTAAAGTAGTTCTCATCCTTCTCTCGACGTACTTCACGTACCGTATTTACAATAGCATCATGCAACCTATTAAATTCCAGCGCATTGAGCGCGTGAGAATTTGTGATGTTACCGAGAAATTGGAAAACATTCGCGAAGCGCAATTGGCCTATAAGTCTGAAAATGGCGCATACTGTTCAGACATCAATGAATTAGTTGCTTTCGTCGATACGGGTGTGATTAACATCATCGAGCGAAAAGATACAAGCTTCATGTACTACGATAAGATCTACCAGAAGGAAATGAACAAGGATTCTGTAATCATGCGTGTGCTCGGTCAAGAGCCAGTTGCTGTGCAGTTGTTCGGTGAAGGGTTCAATGCGCAATCGCTGTTGAGAATCCCGGGAACGGATAGTTTATTTTCAATGAACTCGGGTAAGATTAACAAAAATGCGGTAGATCTTGCTACATTTGAAGTAAGTGCACCATATGCAACCGTATTTGCTGACGTGGCGGATGATTTTCCGCAAGCATTCAATAAAGTGGCGAACCAAGCTTTAACTATTGGCTCATTAACAGAACCTACCATCAGTGGTAACTACGAAAACACTTACTGTAAGTCAGAATAACTTAGATCCAGCTTTCGAAAATGCGAAAGCGGGTGAAAGCACATTGTCCATCCTGTACCAACAGGATGGACTTTCTTTTTTGGTACGTCATACCAGCACCCGTCAAGTCTATCTTTTTGGTTTTCACCCTCGTCAATCCTGGGGGGCAGATCCTATATCAGAGGTACTTGCCGGTTTTCCAGAGCTGCCCGGTGAAGTGCTTTATGCAGTAGAAGCCCCGCACACGGTGCTCATTCCAGAGATCATGAGCAGCGCTGAGGTACCGGCGTGGACGACTACCGTGTTAGGACAGAAGGCAAACTTTATGGACCTAAGTTCAAGTAATGCCATGACGTTTTTGTCCTACCTGAATGAAACGGACATCAGTTTGAGTCAAAGCGATACATTGGTCTGCAGGCATAATTGGGCCGTTCAACTGGAACGATTAAAACCCTCTGCCCATCCCAAACTTTGGGTGCATGTTTATGCCGATAGTGTTCAAATTTTCGCATCCTCTTCAAACAAATGGCAAGTCATCAATAGCTTTCCGTGCAGCAATGAATCAGAATTATTGTATCATTTAGGCAATGTCTCCGAGCAGTTGAATTGGGACCGAGCAACAACAGAAGTAGAGTTAAGCGGATATTCAGCACGTGCTTACAAACCTGTTATAGAGCCCTATTTTTCGGGAGTTCAATTGTTTAAACCCCAGCAGTGGGCAAAGATCAGCTCCGCTTTAGCTGATTTTGATGCCGTCGCTTTTGCCAACCTCCTTCGTTTATGAGAATCGTGAGCGGAAAATGGCGAAGCAAAAGAATCACAGCCCCAAAGAACCTGCCAACTAGACCGACGACCGACTTTGCCAAGGAGAGTCTCTTTAATGTCTTAAACAATCGTTTCGATTTTGAAGAAATCCGTGTATTAGATTTATTTTCTGGAACGGGAAATATCAGCTACGAATTTGCTTCTCGCGGCACCGTTGATCTCACAGCCGTTGATCAGAATAGAAATTGTGCCCGATTCATTACGGCTACATCAGATGCGCTAGACGCTGGAATTCATGTGGTTCAAGCAGATGCAATGCAGTATGTCCGACGCGCCTCTACCAGTTTCGATCTCATTTTTGCGGATCCGCCTTACGACTGGGAGCACCACGAGAGTCTTGTGAAATCCATCTTAGACATTGGATTGCTTAGTAAAGGAGGGGAGGCCGTCATAGAGCACAGCAATCAAACTGATCTGAGTAACCTACCAGGGTTCTTCGCGCACCGTAAGTACGGTCATGTCAACTTTAGTTTTTTCTCAAGGCCGCAAGATGTAGCGGCAGAAGATTAATGTGCGCTTAAAAAAGCAACCAATTTTTTCATAGCCAAGCCTCTGTGCGAGATCTCGTTTTTCGTTGCTGCATCCATTTCCGCAAAAGTGCCGGAAAATCCATCGGGAGAAAAGATAGGATCGTAACCAAAACCTTTTACACCTGAACGCACGGACGTTATTTCGCCCTGCACGGTTCCTTCGAAAAGATATTCTTCACCCTGGAGCACTAAGGCAACTGCAGTCCTGAAACGCGCTTTACGGTTCTTTACACCGTTAAGTTCGGTGAGGACCTTGTCCATATTTGCATCAGGGCTTTTTGCTTGTCCAGCATAGCGCGCACTGAAAACACCAGGGGCATTATTTAAAGCTTCAATTTCTAATCCAGTATCGTCAGAGAAACAAGACAGACCGTGTTTTTCCCAAACCGCTCGGGCTTTGATCCACGCGTTACCTTCTAAGGTTAATGCAGTTTCTTCGATTTCTTCATGATCCCCGAGGTCGTTTAAACCAATTACCTCGTAATCCGGTGACAATAATTCACGAACCTCTTGTAACTTACCCAAGTTATGTGTCGCAAAGACCAATTTCATATGCCGCTTATTTAGATGAACAAAGTTACACCTATAATTCGCCTCGCGGGTCCCGTTTCCGCTATTCTTACTGCCGCTTTTGGTGGGTTTCTACCTCAGTATTGGCTTCTCGGTGTGGCCTTATGGATGCTTATTTGGTGGATTACCGAGACTGTGCATTTAGGCGTAACCGCACTACTCCCGTTAGTTTTGTTTCCTGCCTTGGAAATTGCTGGCGCAAAATCGTTAGCAGCCTACTATGCGCATCCGCTGGTTTATTTGTTCTTTGGCGGTTTTGTATTGGCCTTAGCTTTGGAAAAGACAGGCCTTCATTACCGAATCGCACTTTGGATCTTGCGAAAAACAGGTACTAAAGACCATCAATTGCTCGCGGGTTTCATGTTAGCGACGGCATTTATGTCCATGTGGATTTCTAATACGGCTACGGCCATAATGATGTTGCCTATCGCGACCAGTGTGGTTGCGGTTTTAGAACCTCAACAACGCGAGAAATTATCGCGGCCCATCCTTCTGAGCGTAGCTTGGGCAGCAAATATTGGTGGTATGGCTACGTTGATTGGTACCCCGCCAAATATGATTTTCGCGGGTTTCATGAGCGAACAATTAAACAAACAAATTGGCTTTGTCGAATGGCTCCCTATTGGGCTTTCCGCCAGTGTTCTTCTTGGTTTGGTTGCCTTTGCAATTCTTAAACGGGGATTGGTAAGATCGGACCTTTCCCTAGAAGAGGAAAGGCGAACACAGGATTGGTTGCGAGAGGAATGGGGACGATTGGGTGCATTATCATCCGCGCAACGCCGTGTTGCTGCAATATTCACGCTCACCGCCGTGTTATGGATTATTCGTCCGTATTTAGGTAAATGGTTACCCTTCGTTCAATGGTCAGATACCGGCATCGCGCTAGTGGCCGCATTACTCTTGTTTTCCGTCACAGATGGCGTAAAAGACAGCTTGTTAAAATGGGAGGACACGAAAGCACTTCCTTGGGGAATTTTGCTCTTGTTCGGCGGTGGTTTGGCATTAGCAGGTACGCTGCAAGGAAGCCCATGGTTTGCATTATTGGGCGAGCAACTACAGTCCTTGCAGGGAATCCCCTTCGCGGCTTGGCTTTTTGTAATGGCTTTGCTTGGCGTCTTTGCAACAGAGTTGCTGAGTAACATGGCTCTCGTGAGCGCGCTACTCCCGCTAGTATACTCTCTTGCGCTAGCCTTAGGGCTCGATTTTTATACCTTAAGTCTGCCGTTGGTTTTAGGCGCGAGTTGTGCATTCATGTTGCCTATGGCAACTCCACCAAACGCAATAGTTTTCTCCACTGGAAACTTGAGCATGCCGTATATGATTTACCGAGGCATTGCCCTAAATCTACTTTCCGTTGTGTTGCTATTTGCGTTGACCTTGCTGTACCAATTTATGGGCTAACAATCTGATCTGGTTTAGAAAGCACTTTTTTAGGCAGGTGCTCTTTGATCAAAGCACCCATGGCTTCAATCCATTCTACCTTTAGTTGCGTGCGCGCAAACAGCAAACTGATTTCACGACCGGGTGTAGGCGTGGCGATTGGCTTTACACTGGNCTTGTATTTATCATGTAGGTCAACAGCTGTCAGGTAGGGCANNAAAGTCATCCCCATTCCTCTATGNGCCAATTTCACCAAGGTATCAAAGTTGCCACTCTCCATTTGTAAACCTTGGCTTTCCTGTGAATTGGCCTGGCATAGTTTCAATACGCTATTCCTAAAGCAGTGCCCCTCGTTTAAGAGCAGTAAATCTTTCACATTAATTTCTGAGGCCAATAAAAATTTATCGTCCTTCATGGGGTGGTAATTGGGAACAAAAGCCATAAAAGGCTCCCAGTACAAGGGCTGTTCTACAATGCCTTTTTCATTTAAAGGCGTCGCTGCGATGCCTACATCGATCTGATCCTTGCGCAAGGCATCGATCATATCTTCAGTTTTGAGCTCTTCAACTTTCAGAACGATGTTTGGAAATTTCGCTTTAAACTCTGGTATAAAACGAGGCAACAAGCTTGGGGCAACTGTGGGAATGACACCTAAGCTCAATGTGCCTTCATAAGAGCCTTTAATGCGTTTGGCCATACTCTCCAACACGGCGCTTTCGTGCAATATTTTTCGCGCTTGTTCAATGAGGCGTTCACCTAGAGGGGTAGGTACAATGGGGTGTTTAGACCGGTCAAAAATGAGAATATCCAATTCCTCTTCAAGCTTTTGAATTTGCATACTTAACGTGGGTTGTGTCACAAAGCAAGCTTCCGCCGCTTTAGCAAAATGTCGGTGGTTGTCAACAGCCACGATGTATTTGAATTGCGTTATAGTCATTTCCTATTATATTTATTCTGTGATAGAAAACAAAGATATCACACCTTTTTGCCTTCCGCAAGGATCTTGAACTACATTTAGTGAATGACCATTACGGATTTAAAAAAGGCTTTTGAACAACCCTTGCCGGGCATTAAGGGGCACCAATTATTGATGCCGTCTTATAGAAATGCACTTAGACTCGAAGCTGTACAAGCAAAAAGTCCACGACGAGCAGGTGTACTCGTGCATCTCTTTGAAGGAGCACAAGGACTCGAAGTACTACTTATGAAGCGTCCAGTTTATGAAGGTACCCACAGTGGTCAAATCAGTTTTCCAGGCGGCGGCTATGAGGAAGGCGACGGATCGTTACAAGGAACGGCCTACAGAGAAGCTTTTGAAGAAGTAGGTCTGCGCAAGGAGGATTTGCTTTCAATCGGGGCATTGAGTTGGCTTTATATTCCGCCTTCGAATTTTTATGTAGAACCCTATGTGACCTACAGCGAGCAATGTCCGGAATTGGTTTTAGAAGAGAAAGAAGTGGCCTATACACTCTCCATTCCTCTGTCTAAGATTTGCGACCGCTCTTTGCTGCGAGATACGGAAGTCATGACAAAATATGGTGCTTTAAAAGTTCCGGCCTTTCACTGGGAGGGAGATGTGATTTGGGGTGCGACAGCAATGATCTTGGGTGAGTTAAGCGCTCTGTTTTCTTAGCACTATATTTGCCGTCCTGAAACTTCATATTCATGTTTTTAAATCCGTTCAAGCGCGACAGCTTTGGTTACAATCTGCTCATTAAGCGGACCGTGATTTTTGTGTTTGGTTTGATCACTTGGTACCGATTTTTTCGTATCAATAGCATGAGAATCGTGGGCGCTGATAAATTGCGCGATCTTCCTCAGCAAGGCGTGCTGTTTGTTTCGAATCATCAAACCTATTTCGCCGATGTGAGTGCGATGTACCAGGTATTTAATGCTGCAGAAAACAAGCGCTACAATAGCGTTCCTTTCTTAACACTTTTCCGCCCAAAACTGAATGTGTATTTTATTGCTGCTGCGGAGACCATGAAAAAAGGGATTTTACCAAAGCTCATGCAGTATGCAGGCAGTGTAAGTATAAAACGCACCTGGCGTGAGGCAGGAAAGAATGTGAATCGGTCCGTTGATCCCAAGGATATTGAAAACATAAAACGCGCCATGGAATCCGGGTGGACCATTACCTTTCCTCAAGGAACGACAAGGCCTTTCGTTAAGGGAAGAAGAGGTACGGTACATTTGATCAAGGAATTGAAGCCTGTTGTTGTTCCAGTAGTGATAGACGGCTTTAGAAGAGCCTTCGACAAAACGGGTTTGTTTGTGAAGAGTAATGGTAACTTGTTAAACGTTACCTTTAAGGAACCTTTAAAATTGGACTTTTCGAAATCCAATGATGAACTGTTAGATGAAATCATGGTTGCTATAGAACAAGCACCGGAGTTTTTGAAAATAAAAGACGAATGAAAAAAGTAATCGCTTTATTAGCACTTTCAACGCTGTTCGCAGCATGTGAAGACCCCATTCCTGTTGTAGATCCAACGGCGCTGGACAATAGAAATATCTACATCCGTGCCTATAAATATTTTGATGGCGCCATTATCGATAGAAATACCGTTTATGAGATAAATGGGGATTTGATCAAATTTGACCACATTTATGTCACCCTCAGTGGCGCTCGTTTTGTGAGTTACGATGATCAGGATACTACGTATACGGAAAGTGACTTGACGATGATTGATCTCATCGGCACTTCGGAAGTGAAGTTGGCAAACTTACCAGCAGGCAACTACAATGGTAGCCTAGAGTATACCTTAGGACTTGACAGTTTGCGTGCCTTTACGGCTCCTGATCAATTGGACGCATCAAATCCGTTGAGCAAAGGCTTGGTTTGGAATGGCAGTGATATTGGTCACAGCTTTTTTCAAATCGAAGGTCGCATTTTTAATCCAGCGGATACCGTTTTCACAACGCCTGAAGCGACCTTCAATTGGCGTTTTGCTACCCCCGATTTAGCACTAATGAAAAGCGAAAAAAGAAACTTTAACGTCGCCTCCAATAAGAATGTGTTTATTGTGATGGATATTAACGTGGATAATTTCTTTTCTGGAGTTTTTAGTCTCATTGGATTAAGTCCCTCTACGATGAATATTATCAATAGTGACCCAGCCGATGCATCGGATTACGATTTGGCGAAAATTTTGAGAGATAACGTAAGTAGTGAATTTGTATTTAAACTGTAAACGCTCTTAACATGCGATTGTCGCTCCTGTCCATTCTTCCGTTGGCTTTTCTATTTAGTTCGTGTGGCAAGGGTTCAGAACAAGTAACCTTAGAAATTAGCCTAGTGCACAATGGCATTCCCTTTGAAGTGGGTGAGACGTTGTATAAAGGGGATACGGCGATCAAATTTGAATTGATTCAGTTCTATCTAAGCGAGATTGCGCTGGGTGCTGAGGTGAAGGAATCGGTTGTTTTTGTGAATGCTCAAGATAGTGCCTCCATGCATTACACGCTTCCGCTGTCAAAAAAAGTGGACCAATTCAGTTTTGGCATGGGTGTAGATTCCCTCAACAACATGCAGGATCCCACTTCTTTTGATTCGAATCATCCGCTTTCTAGTGCTAATGCGATGTATTGGTCTTGGGCAACCATGTACCGTTTCTTTAAAATTGACGGAAGGGTAAATGCTACAGGGTCAATAGGTGTTGATGACCAGCTTTTGGCCTGGCACACGGGTAAGAATGCATTGTATCGAACCAAAGAAACCAACATTAACATCAAGCCGGGGGCACATTTAGTACTGACCTTCGATATCGCAGGGCTCTATTCCGGGGTGAGTCTCGCAACGGAGACTATGACGCATTCTATGGTGGACGATTATGCGATTGCTGTGAAATTATCGGACAACCTACCGGCGGCATTTAGCCTTTCTGTACAGTAAGTCTGAAGGTTTTTTACCCCTTTAATCAACGAAAAAGAATGCTGATTTTCATTCCTCCCAAAATGGCAGGCGCAGCATTTTTAGAATCAATAAGCCGGTACTCTCCAGTAAATATTCCTGAGACAGGGTCAAATTCTTCTACGTAATCAGAGGTTCTACGTTGCTTTTGACGAATGGCACCACCAATGAACCAATCTACAATCATACGCTCAGATGGACGACTTTGGTAGCCTATTGTAAACCCGAAGTCGGTCCAATTGAAGCCTTCGCTCACCGTGGTATCTATACCCGCAGGTGTCGTCGTGTAAAAATCCTGCGCGTAGTTTCTATGGCCCATGGTATATGAAATATAGTAGCCGTCTTCGAAAGCATTTCCTTCTGGAAAAAATTTCACGTTCACATTCCCGCTGTAGCCTAATTTACTTTGCGTTTGTCCGTCTTGGCGCAGGCTGTAGCCGCGAATAGCCTCCTCTGTGATGTTGAATGTGGTCACACCAATACCCGCCTCGGCACTCATATAATCTGAGATTTTATATTCGTAAGCAATAGGCACATCCCCAGCTAGCATCGCTGTTGGGCTGAGTTTAATTGCATGGTTGTAGCGGCTGTAATACAAGCTACCGCTTAACGGTAAGGATGTNGATGGACTTTGAGAGCTTATCNTTCCTGCCCCTTGCGCTGTATTTAGGTTGCGCTTGCGCACAATCACGGTCTGTGCATCGGTGCTTAAGGACCATGCTAGTACTGCGATGAGGCTGTAAATAAATCTCTTCATATGATTAAAATCTAGTAGGGGTGATGTATCTTGACTTCACAGTCAAATTACAAAAAATGTTCACCCCAAGCTTATGCTAAGTTTAAAAAAAGGCGTTTTTACGCTATTTCTATCTGTTCTTATGATAACCGGTGCCTGGGCACAAGGTTCATTTCCAGTTTTAGAGTGGAGTCCAGAGTATTCAGCGCGTTCTGCAAAATTTGATCGGTTGCTTCAGGTCGGGGATAAAGGTTTTTACACCTATAAAACGGCGAATGCTTCCTTGTTGGGTTCGTCGCGCGATGAATATTTCGCCTATTACAATCGTTACGACTTGGGTGAGAATTGGCTTGTTAAAAATGCACGTTGGGAATGGAAGGGTAGACGTGTTGACTTCAAAACTAGTGTGATTATAGGGGAAACGCAGTACCTCTTTTACGAAAGCTACGATCGACAAGCAGACCAACGTTATTTGCTGTGTCGCACCTTAGATTCTAATGCCACGCTCAGCGAAGTTAAGGTGATGGAAGTACTGGATAGTCGTCGAAGAGCGCGCGGTGATTTTGATATACAATTGTCTAAAGACCGCTCGAAGATTGCGATTTTCACGAATCCGCCTTACGAGCGGAATTCCACAGAGAACTTTTACATCCGAATTTTTGATACTGCGCTCGAAGAGCTTTGGAATGCAGATGTCGAATTGTCNTANCGCGATAGAAACTTTGGGATCATGGATTTTGAAGTGTCCAATTCGGGTGAAGTATTCATTTTGAGCTATTACGACAATAGTCCCAACATAACCATGGTCAACAATCGAGATCTAGAGTATAAACTCATGAGGGTCACGGACGAGAGTGG
>JGI26081J50195_1000414_pt1 | contig 18797 bp, 12 predicted proteins | sample SaaInl74LU_5_DNA_FD_50195 | JGI IMG/M metagenome (IMG submission 50195) | reverse complement strand
ATGGCAGCCCTGCTTCCACCGGCATCTTGCGTAACTCTATCAACAATCAGTGGACCTTGGGTGCCATTTCTAAGTTGTACCACGAAGTGAACGACAACTTGACCTTGACCTACGGTTTGGACGTGCGTTCTGCACAGGTAGAGCACGCTCGTGAGGTGCGCGACTTGTTGGGCGGTGCCTACTACGTAGACAACAGCAGCGACTTCCGTGCTGCCGACTTCCAGGCGGGCTTGGGCGACAAAATCGCTTACCACAACACCACAACCATCAACTGGGCAGGTGCATACATTCAGGGCGACTACCGCGCTGATCGCTTGACCGCTAATGGTGTGGCTGGTTTCACAATGGCTTCGTACACCTTGACCGACCACTTCCGTGACAACGGCAACGGCGAAGAGTACTACGCTGAGAACAAGAACCTCCCTGGCATGCAAATCAAGGGTGGCGCGAAGTACGCGATCAACGACAACGTAAACGCATTCGCCAACTTGGGTTGGGTGAAGGCTACCCCTACGTTTGACAAGGCGATCAACGACGCTTCGGGTAAGGTTTACGAGCAGTCTTTTGCGGACAACGAGACCTTTAACTCTTACGAAGCTGGCTTGAACTGGAGTGCTCCCAACGGCAAATTGGCCTTGAGCGCGAGCTACTACTACACCTTGTGGTTGAACCGTACTAACAGCTTCTTCGTCTACTTGACGGACGGCTCTGAAGATGCGGTTTACTTGACCGGCATGAATGCTAAGCACAGCGGTTTGGAAATGGAAGCTGCCTTGAAGCCGATCAAAGGACTTCGCATCGACTTGAGCGCTTCTTTCGGCGACTGGACGATGATGGACGACGTTTCTGGTGAGTACACGGACTATTCTTCTGGTTCTCCTGTAACGACCCAAGTGAACTACTACTTGAAGGGCTTGCACGTAGGTGACGCTCCTCAGAACCAACAGGCGGTTGTGGTTCAGTACACGGGCGTGAAGAACTTGAACGCTACGTTGACCTACCGCAACTACTCCAAGTACTACGCCGATTGGAACGTATTTGGCCGTACGAACGAAGCAGATCGTGCCGAGTCTTGGCAGGTGCCTTCGTTCAGCGTTATCGACTTGAACTTGAACTACCGTTTGCCCATCGACTTCAATGGTGTGACCATGGACGTCTTCGCACACGTGTTCAACTTGACCGATGCGGTGTACATCCAAGATGCTACGGACAACTCTCCTTACAATGCGTACGGCGACAAGACGCACTCTGCAGACGACGCAGAAGTGTTCTTGGGCTTGCCACGCAACTGGAACGGTGGTGTTCGCATCAACTTCTAAACGTTTAAAAGCGCTAAGCGCTTAAAACGGAAGCGCGCCCAGNNATGGGCGCGCTTTTTTTTGCAACGTTATTTTGAAAAAAGTGAAGGTTAGACGCCTGCCTGTGGGGCATAAAGACGCGTTCTAAGCGCTTATTTCTGAAAGGTGAGTAAGACTGCCCCTTTTTCTACCGCAGTCCCGGCAGCGGCCTCTACGGACTCGACCACCCCATCATGGGGCGCCTTAAGGGCATTTTCCATCTTCATGGCTTCCAAAACGATGAGTGTATCGCCTTTGGTAACCGTTTGACCCGCTTCGGCGTGCACAGAGAGGACCATCCCAGGCATAGGGGCCTTCAAATGGTCGGCGCCGGAAGAAGCTACCGCCCCCATTCCCATAGACTCTAATAACTCCTCGAGCGGGGATTGGCTATGCACTTCATAGGTGAAGCCGTCAATCCACCAGGTGGTCATTTTATTTGCCCGGTCTTCGGAAACGAGAAATGCGCGATGGACGTTAGATCCATTTTGAATCATGTATTCACGCCCGCCCAAGGCGCGAATGCTCACTTCCGGGAGGGAACTCTCCGGCACGATTTTGGTTCCGTTGACGCGGTGCTTCATTTCGGCATACAAGTTACGCAGGCATTGTACCTTCGCACACACGATTATGACCATACAGATTCTTCAATTTATTCTCAGCCTTTCATTGCTTGTAGTCTTGCATGAACTGGGACATTTTATTCCGGCCGTGGCGTTCAAAACGCGCGTTGAGAAATTCTACCTCTTTTTTGACCCATGGTTTTCATTGATTAAGACCAAAATTCGGGGTACCGAAGTGGGAATTGGTTGGTTGCCTTTAGGGGGGTATGTAAAAATTGCCGGCATGGTAGATGAATCCATGGACAGCGAACAAATGAAACAGCCTGCACAACCTTGGGAGTTCCGCTCTAAGCCGGCATGGCAGCGCTTGATCATTCTCTTAGGTGGCGTCACGGTAAACTTCATCGTCGCGATCATTATTTATTCGGGCATGATGGCCTATTACGGCGAAAGCTACGTGGCCAATGATAGTCTGAAAGATGGGATTTGGGTAAATGACTTAGGTAGAGATTTGGGGCTTCAAACAGGAGACCGAATTTTGGCAGTGGATGATAAAATCCTGGAGAAATTTAATGAGGTCAACATTGAAATCCTCTTAGGTTCTGGGAAGGACATGTCCATCCAACGCGGGAGTGAAGTTTTGACGCTCCCCATCACGACCGCTTTCGTAAAAAGTGCCATTGAAAGCCAGGCCCCCTGGATGTTTCCGCGTGTGCCCTACTATGTGAAGAGTTTTTCAGAGGACTCTCCTGCGATGATTGCGGGGCTTCAAGTTGGAGACCAAATCACAGGGCTAAACGGCCATAGCATGCCCTACTTTGATCAGTTTTTAGATTCTATTCCGGCCTATGCGGGCCAAACGGTTCAATTGCAATTCCTTCGAGCGGGTGAGGCCCAGGAGATTTCTTTTTCAGTAACAGATTCGGGACGCATGGGCGTCTATTGGCAAGACAACGTCGCGGATTTGTTTCCCTTAACGACGAAGAAATATTCCGGCGTCGATGCGGTGACAGAAGGCTATCATCAAGCGGTGAGTAAACTGGTTTACTACGTGAGACAGGTAAAGCTGATGTTCCAGCCCGAAACAGGCGCCTATAAGGAGGCCGGCGGCTTCTATACGATCATGAAGCAATATCCTACGGAGTGGGATTGGGAGCGTTTTTGGAATTTCACCGCTTTCTTGAGTTTGGCTTTGGGCTTTCTGAATGTGTTGCCCATCCCAGCGTTGGATGGCGGACATGCGACCTTCGTGATCATTGAAATGGTCACGGGCAAAGTGCCTAGCACGCGCGTAATGGAAGTGGCCCAAATGATTGGCTTCTTCTTGCTGCTCGGCTTGCTTTTGCTTGTCAACGGGAATGATGTGGTGAAAATGTTCCAATAATCACTCAACGAACAAGGATTCGGCCCCGAAGGGCCTAGGGTTGGAAGGTGGAGGATGGGTTTATTTTGACGCGCACGTCCTAACCCTCGTGTCTAAAAGGACTAGCCTAGGGCTACATCCAGGCACATCATCACGATAAAGCCCCCTATGAACCCCAAGGCCGCGACGTCTGTGTAGCGATCTCTTTGGGTCTCAGGAATAACCTCTTCGACGACGACATAAATCATGGCGCCCGCGGCAAAAGCGAGAGCAAAAGGGAGGACTGGCTGCATGTACATCACAGCAATAGCCCCTACGACCCCCGCTATGGGCTCCACGATGGCAGACAATTGGCCAAACCAAAAGCTACGGAATCGAGAGACTCCCTTGCGTCGCAAAGGGAAGCTGACGGCAATTCCCTCCGGGAAATTTTGGATTCCAATACCAATGGTCAAAGCAATTGCGGCACCCAACGTGGCGCCGTCAATTCCAGCGGCATATGCGCCAAAAGCCACGCCGACAGCAAGTCCTTCGGGGATNTTGTGTAGTGTGATGGCGAGAACGAGTAGAGTTGTGGATTTCCAATCGGTCTCCACGCCTTCGGCTTCATTTTTATTGAAGTTGATGTGCAGGTGAGGCACGAATTTGTCTAGGCCAAATAGAAAAAGCGCACCGGCTCCAAAACCGATGGCGGGCGGTAGCCAAGGGAGGTAGCCCAAGGTTTCAGAAAGTTCAATAGAGGGAGCCAATAGACTCCAATAGCTTGCGGCAATCATGACGCCACCGGTGAATCCAAGCATGCCATCGAGTGCTTTCCTGGGCATCTCTTTGAAGAAAAACACAAGCGCAGCGCCAGATGCCGTGAGCAGCCAGGTGAAGGTGGTAGCTAAGAAGGCAAGGAGGACGGGGTGTGTGTTTGCTAGTTCTTCCATAGGGGTTTCGTCGTATTCCGGCAATCAAAGTTAGGCATTTCTAACAATCTACATTCAAATTGAAAAACGCGAGGGAACGCTTGATGGCTTCTGAGTATCTTCGTGGTACATGGCCTCGTCGTTTGAATTGCTTTCTTCTAAGCGAATTTACTTCGCAAGTGACCTTCATTTGGGGGCGCCTAATACAGAGTCTTCTATCGAGCGTGAAAAACGCTTTGTTTCCTGGCTTGATTCTATTGCAAAAGATGCGCAGGCGCTCTATCTCGTCGGGGATTTATTTGATTTTTGGTTTGAGTACCGACACGCCGTGCCCAAAGGCTTTGTGCGAACCTTAGGGAAGCTCGCCGAGCTGCATGATCAAGGGGTAAAGCTCTACTTTCTCACGGGGAATCATGATTTGTGGGCCCGAGACTATTTATCAAAAGAAGTTGGTTTTGAAGTATTTACAAAACCCATAACGCATGTTTGGAACAATCAGCGATTCAATATCGGCCATGGGGATGGCTTAGGCCCGGGGGACCAAGGGTATAAGCTCTTGAAGCGCGTGTTCACGTTCAAACCTTTTCAATGGGCCTTTCGCTGGCTCCATCCAGATATAGGTATCGGATTGGCTTCCTGGCTATCCCGAGGTTCGCGCGCCCGCACAGGACAAGCAGATTATGCGATGAAAAATGTACAGGATGAGGCGTTGTACCAATACGCCCAAGTGCAACATGCAATCCACCCAGCGGACTACTGGATTTTTGGCCACCGACATTATCCAGCACTCGAAGATCTTTCAGGCGGTCCAAGTGCTGCCAAATTCTGCAATTTGGGGGATTGGATTCAATGGAATTCTTGGGCCGTTTTTGATGGGGAGCACCTGGAGCTGCACCGAGGATTTGGGCAGTAAAAAACCCCCCACAGTCGAGCTGCAGGGGGTTGACTGAAATCGTTGGATGATATTACTTGGCCGCAGCGTAGCGATTGNTCACTTCGGTCCAGTTGACCACATCGAAAAAGGCACCCACATAATCTGGGCGACGGTTTTGATACTTCAAATAGTAGGCGTGCTCCCACACATCTAAACCTAAAATGGGCATGCCCTCGCAACCCACACCGGGCATTAAGGGATTGTCCTGATTGGCCGTTGAGCAAACTTCGAGACGCCCTCCTTTATTTACACAAAGCCAGGCCCATCCTGAGCCAAAACGGGTAGCGGCTGCCTTAGCAAAAGTCGCCTTGAACTCATCAAATGAACCAAAAGCGGCGGTAATGGCTTCTCCCAATTCACCTTCGGGTTCGCCGCCACCTTGTGGGGTCATAACGGTCCAAAACATGCTGTGATTCCAATGACCCCCACCGTTGTTGCGGACCGCAGGGACATTGGCGTGTTCGGTGATCAATGCCTCAAGAGACTTACCGGCCATGTCGGTGCCTTCGATGGCGGCATTCAAGTTGTTTATATAGGCCTGATGATGCTTGGAATGGTGAATTTCCATGGTTTGAGCATCAATATGTGGCTCAAGAGCGCTGTAAGCGTAAGGTAGATTGGGTAACGTGAACATATCGTTGAAATTTTTATAGAAGGTATAACAAAGGTAGGGCTTGCCGGTTCTCTCTGCCCTGTATCTTTAAGGAATGCCTCGCCTTCCATTACGTCAACAGCCCTTGAGCATATTTAGTGCGAGCGCAGGTGCAGGCAAGACCTTTCGACTGGCCGCGGAATATATCGCCACGGCGTTAAGGGATCCGCTACAACCGCAATCTTTCCGCCAAATATTGGCGCTGACGTTTACCAACAAGGCCGCGCACGAGATGAAGCGCCGGATCTTGGACAGTTTGAGAGACTTTTCTGAAGAGGCAGATTTTGGAGATTCAAAAGGGCTCGCGGAGGCGGTTCAAGAAATCCTTGGCATTTCTCCTGAGGAGCTTGCGATGCGCTCCCGGAAAACCTTAGAGGCCATGCTTCATGACTACGGCGCTATAGGCATAGGTACCCTCGATCAATTTACGCATCGATTGGTGCGAACCTTCGCTTTGGAACTTGGATTGCCGGGTCAATTTGATGTGGAATTGGAGCAAAACCTCTTGTTGGAGCTGGCAGTCAATGAGCTAATGAATGAGGTTGGGCGCCATGCAGAATTGACCAACGTTTTGGTGGCGTATGCCCAAAGCAATGTCGAGGATGAAAAGGGAGGAGATCTCTATCCTGCACTGCTTGACATGGCAAAGCATTTAACCCAAGAATCCAGTACGGAAGCGCTTCGCGCCTTGGGCGCCTGGTCCATGAGTCATCACGGAGTCGCCCAGGAGAATTTGCGCCAATTCCAGCAGCATCTACGCGAAAATGTGGCAGAAGCGGCCGACGCGATTCAGGAGATATTATCTACTCTTCCTTCCGAGGACATTTCTTATTTCAACCGATGGGAATCCTTCCTTCGAAAGCTGTCGAGCCGAAATCCTGAAGACTGGATTCCAGGGAGCAGCATGCTCAAAATCATAGAAGAGCCCGAGGCTTTGTTTTCGAAAGCAGCCCGAGTAAAGCAAGCTATTCCCGAAGAGGCAGGGCAACGATTGTCCCCTTGGATAGCCAAAGTGCAATCCTGGGCAGGGCAAGCCTTGTTGGTCCATGAAATTCGTAAAAATGATCGCGCCGCCTCGGTTATGGTTGAACTGGCAAAGGCACTTGAACGCGTGCTGGAACGATTGCGTGTTCAACCGCTTTGGAAATTTAATCAGCTGATACACGATGAACTCGTACAGCAGCCAGCCTCATATTTGTTTGAACGCCTTGGCGATCGATATCGGCATTTCTTCATTGATGAGGCCCAAGACACGTCCCAACTCCAATGGAAGAACTTGTGGCCATTGCTCGAAAATGCCTTATCGGGAGGCGATGAACAGGGGTCAGCCCTGATTGTGGGGGACGGAAAGCAGTCCATCTATCGTTGGCGTGGGAGTGATGCGGAGTCTTTCTTGCGCATGCTCTCAGAGGGCGAAGCTCACCGCCCTCCAACCGAGGAATTGCCCTCTCTGATGGGCCGAACCGAGCACATCCCCCTGCAGGATAATTGGCGTAGCCGAAAGAACATCGTCACATTCAACAACCAGCTTTTTGAGGCCATGTCGGCGCACATGCCCCGACCCGAGCATGCCCGAACCTATTCTACGGCGGGACAAACCCCTCAAGGGGCAGAAGGCGGAAGGGTAGATATTCGTTTTTTGGCCAAGGCTAATGTGGACATCTTATGGCCTCAGATCCTAGATCGCTTGGTGCTGGATTTGCGGGAGGCGCAGGAGTCCTCCTGGGGGTGGGGCGACATGGCCATCCTCGTGCGTGACAAGCGGCAAGGGCGAGCCATTGCCCTTCGTTTAGCTCAAGAAAATATTCCTGTTGTCTCTTCGGAGTTACTAGCATTGTCAAGTTCCTCCCTGGTCTTGGCCATGGCAGCAATCATGAATTGGATGCTCGTTCCTCAAGAGCGAGACCGTCAATGGGAAGTCCTTCGGCAAGTGCACCAAGCCAAACTTTGGTCCGTAACCGAAGACGAACTGCATGCTGCGGGCCTTGCTTTGGCAGAAAAACCGGCGAGTAAAAAATTTGAACACGTATTGGCAGAGATATTCCCGGAGTTTTCTCCTGCCATCGCCTGGAAGTTGAGCCTCTATGAGATGGGCGAATACCTGGCTCGAGCCTTGAAAATTGGAAACCAGGGGGATCCCTTTGTCCTGCGCTTCCTGGACGCACTCCATGACTACTCCGCAAAACAAGTCAACCGTCTCGAAGCCTTTATGGCCGAATGGGAGCGAAAAAAGGACGACTGGAGTATCTCAGCACCACCGGGAATGGATGCGATTGAATTGCTCACAATCCACAAGGCAAAAGGATTGGAGTTTCCATTAGTGTATGTTCCCTTTGGCACGTTTCGCGTGAAAGACGGCCGGTCCGCTTGGATGGAATTGGACTGGACGGACTTGTTTGGTTTGGATACGGAGGCACCGCCAAAAACGCTTTTAACGTTGAAATCGCTTCATGCCAAAGAGAAAGCTGGGGTCAAGGATGCCCTGGAATCCGTCCACCCGGGCTATGTCCGCGCCTCGGAATTAGCCCGGGAAGAGCGCATTTTTGACGATTACAATTTGCTTTATGTCGCCTTGACCCGGCCAAGAGATGGCCTCTGCGTGTACTTCTGGGATGAAAGCTATGGAAAGGAACTATGGCTCCATATCCAAAATCAGTACCCGGATGTACAGGATCATTTGAAACTTGGAGACTGGCCCGCTCCAGAAGACCGTGCGAAGCATGGTCCCAGCCCAGCAAAACCTTGGACCTTGCAGCATGTTGCAAGTGATGACTGGACGCAGCGCGTGCGCCTCGCACGCTTTGAAGAAGAAGGCGTCGAGCAACGGCTGGGCAACGCCGTCCACCGCGTCATGGAGCGAATACGTCGGCCAGCAGATGTGGCGCAAGCGATGGATCAAACGGCGGTAGAAATGCAATGGACGGCGGCGGAGCGGTTAGAAGTACAAACTCGTGTGGACCGCGCAATGGGCGACGAGCGATTGAAGCCATTATTTGAGGCCGTGGAAATCTACACGGAGCGCCCCCTTTTACTGCCAGGAAAAGGAGTCCGCCGCCCGGACCGAGTGGTGAAGTTGCAAGACGGCCGCTGGCTGGTTGTGGACTACAAAACGGGTGAAGTGGAAGCGGCGCATGCCGAACAAATTGAGCGTTATGCGGAAGGGCTGACCGACGTTCTGGGCAGTCGGCCGGGAACGCTTCGGGTGTACCTTCGTGATCAAATCGAATTATATGGGAGCTAAATCGGCTTTTTATGCCGGACTGCGCGACGAACTGCAGTCCATTCAGGATCAAGGATTATTCAAGCGCGAGCGCATTATTGCGTCGCCCCAGGACGCCGTGATCACCTTGGCGGATGGCAGCGAAGTATTGAATTTTTGTGCGAATAACTACTTAGGCCTTAGCAGCCACCCCAAAGTGTTGGAGGCAGCCCATGCGGCCCTCGAGAGCCATGGCTTCGGGATGAGTTCGGTCCGTTTTATCTGCGGGACGCAAGACATCCACAAGACCTTGGAGCAAAAGATAGCCCAGTTCTTGCACACCGAGGATACCATATTATATGCCGCGGCATTTGATGCCAATGGGGGTGTATTTGAGCCCCTGCTGGGTGATCAAGATGCCATTATCAGTGATAGTTTGAACCACGCTTCTATCATTGATGGGGTGCGCCTCTGCAAGGCGATGCGCTTTCGCTATGCGAACAACGATATGGCCGACCTGGAGGCGCAGTTGAAGGCCGCTGATGCAGCCGGCGCCAAGACGAAGTTGATCGTGACCGATGGGGTCTTTTCCATGGACGGCTATGTGGCCCAAATGGACGCCATCTGCGACCTGGCTGACCAGTACCACGCCCTCGTGATGGTGGACGAGTGTCACGCTACCGGCTTTATCGGTGCCACCGGCCGCGGGTCGATGGAATTGCGCGGAGTTTTGGGCCGGGTTGACATCATTACGGGCACCCTCGGCAAAGCTCTTGGAGGCGCTATGGGCGGCTTCACGACCGGCAAGAAGGAAGTGATCGAAATGCTTCGCCAACGCTCGCGCCCCTACCTCTTCAGCAACTCTTTGGCACCCGCCATTGTGGGAGCGTCCATCGCCGTATTGGACCTCTTGTCCGAAACCACCGAACTCCGCGACANGCTTGAAGCCAATGTCCAGCAGTTCAAAGCCGGCATGCGCGCCGCAGGCTTTGACTTCAAAGACGGAGAATCCGCTATCGTGCCCGTCATGCTCTATGATGCCGCTTTATCGCAGCGTTTTGCGGACGCCCTCTTGCAGCGCGGCATTTACGTCATTGGTTTCTTCTTCCCCGTCGTTCCAAAAGGCCAAGCCCGGATCCGCGTCCAACTCAGTGCGGCTCATAGCTCCGAGCACATTGACCGCGCTATCGCGGCCTTCACCGAAGTGGGCAAGGAGCTTGGGGTGATCTGAAGCTAGGGAGCACGGGCTTCGCCCTCGCACTTCGCGCTGTGGCAGCAACCCTAAACGTTTAATCCCTTTTACCCTTGAACGTCTAGAGGGACCTTCGCCGCGCGCTGAACCTTCTACCCTTAGACCACACCCATACAACGAAAAAGGCCGGGAAATTCCCGGCCTCTTTATCAGGAGAGTCAAAGGGCTAGGCTTAAACCCTTAAACCCTTTAACCCTTTAACCCTTTAGCCCTTTGTGCCCTAGCACTCCCCATGCGTGAGCACGAGGTAGCCGTTGGCGGGCAAGGTAATTTGGCCAGCCTCTTCGAGTTCCGCCTCTTCGCCCGTGAACCAGTTGGTGTAGTCTTCGTCGATGGCACCGCTGTAGTCGATGGTGACTTCCTCGGCACTGAAGTTGACAAACACCGTGACGATGTTGTCGCCTTTTACGCGGGAGAACGCATAGACACTGGGGTTGTTGGTGGCTATGCGCGTTTGTGCGCCGCCCCATGAACCGTTAGCTAAAGCGCCTTGGGTCTTCTTGAGGGCCAAGGCCTTGCTGTAGAAGTCGGCTTGAGAAGGCGCGCTCCAGTCAATCGTGTCGCGCTCAAAAAAGCGTAGGCTCTTGTTCAGCCCCACTTCTTGGCCGCTGTAGATCAAAGGCATGCTCTGGGACATGGTCACGCAAAGCATGAAGGCGGCGTGGGCATTGTTTCCAATGCGCTTCTCCACCGTGCCGTTCCATGAGTTCTCGTCGTGGTTGTCGATAAAGTAGAGGCGGTAGCCGTCTGCAGGGAAGTCCTTAGCTTGGCGTGCGAGGTAGTCGTCAATCGTTTGAACATCGGCAGATTTGCCGGCCACGTTATTGAGCAAATGGTGAAACTCCCAACCGTAAGTCATGTCGAAGTGGCTCTCATGGAGATAATAATACTCTGACTCAGCCAGCATAAAGACCTCGGGATTATGTCCACGCAAATGGTTGATAGTCTCTGTCCAGTACTCAGGGGTTTGACCACCGGCCATATCCACCCGAAAACCATCCACTTGGTAGGTGTCCATCCAGAAAAGCATATCCTGGCGCTGAGCCTCCATCATGGCAGGATTCTCATAGTCTAATTCGGCTACGTCCGTCCAGTCGGTCGGATTGTTATGATCGTCACGGCCGTTGGTGATTTGGCCCGTAGCAGGATCGTGGTAGTAGAATTCCGGGCTCTCGGTCATCCAAGGATGGTCCCATGCCGTGTGATTAGGCACCCAATCAATAATCAGTTTAAATCCTTGCTCATGGGCCGCATTGACTAGGCTGCGAAAGTCCTCTTCATTTCCAAATTCAGGATTGATTCCGCGATAGTCTTGTATGGAATAGTAGGAGCCAAGGACCCCTTTCCGGTTCTTGACGCCAATGGGCTGAACAGGCATCAGCCAAAGGATATCTACACCCATTTCACGAAGCCGAGGAAGGTGCGTTTGGAAGGCCGCGAAGGTGCCTTCAGGGGTGTACTGACGGATGTTGACCTCGTACATGTTCGCGTTTTTGGACCACTCGGGGTGGTACTCGTGGGGGGCGTCCACCACTTCTTCAGGCTGAGCGCAGCTTGCCATAAAAAGGGCAGCGGCGGCAAGGGTTAGAATCTTTTTCATGGGTTGGTAAGCGGGTATTTAGTGTTGAAGATAAACAAAGGAAAAAGGCGGTACGGTGGCGCTAGAAATGCCAATTTGGGCGTCGCCGGCCAAACGCGTCACATCGCGGGTGAGCGGGTGAACGTAGGGGCTTGCGCCGCGGTTAAGGAGGATCCACACGTGTTCCGAAAGGTACTGGCGGTGGATGATGAGCACGTCTGCGCTGGGGCTAAAGGCTTCCGTGTAGCCATAGCTGAGGGCCATGCTGTTTTTGCGGGCGGTGACGATTTCTTGGGTGCGCAGGCGAAGCGCTTGTTCGGCAGGCGTGTAGTTGGACCACTTCATGAAGCGGCGGTTGTCCGGATCGTTGCCGCCGGCCATACCGTACTCATCGCCGTAGTAAACGACAGGAATGCCGGGGACAGCGTGATTGAGCGCGTGCAGAAGGGCCAGTCGCTGGTAGCCCAGGGTGTCACCCGCTTGGATATTCCGGGTGTAGCCTGCGAGCTTGCTGTCTTCGTCAGGAGAAACACTTCGGTCCGCCAGGGAGATGAAGCGCGGCTTGTCTTGGTTGCCCGAAATAATGCCCATCAAATGGTGGTAGCCGTACACGTTGAGGCTGTTTTGGAGCACGGAGGCCATTCGGGCCGCATCCGTCCCCAAATCCGCACAGTACTGCACCGCCGCATCGTAGAAATTAAAGTCGAACTGCGCATCCAACATACCGTTCCCCAAGTAGCTGGCGATGAGGTCGGCCGAACCGTAGGTCTCCCCAATCTGGTAGAGGCGCTGGCCGCTCTGGTTTTGCTTCTTCAGCTTCTTGGTGAGGGTGCGCCAGTATAGAAGGTCGACGTGCTTCGTGGCGTCGTGCCGGAATCCATCGATGCCAAAGTCCGTCATCCACACCAAAGCCGAGTCCGTCATGGGCTCCACCACCTCGGGGCGGCGCAAGTCCAAGGTGGGCAAATGCGTGTCAAACCAGGTGGTCAAGCGGTGATCGTCCCAACGTTCGGTATTCAGGCTGCTGTCCGGGAGGTAGAGCGAGGTCGCCCAGTCGCGGTGCTGTTGGTACACGGGGTGATCCAAGTGCACGTGGTTGGCTACGTAGTCCAAAAGGACATTCAAGTTGCGCCCATGGGCAACGTCCAACAGCTGGTGCAGCTGCTCAGGGCTGGCCATGCGGCGGTCCAATTTCTTGGCAGAGGTGGGCCAGTAACCGTGGTAGCCCGAAAAGCGGGTCATCACCCCGCCCTTGTTCCATAGCCCGTACGCGCCCTGGGGGTTGCGGCCAATGGGCGAAAGCCACACGGTGTTGAAGCCAAAATCTTCAAAGTAGCCCGACTCCACCGCTTGGGTGATGCCTGCTACATCTCCGCCCATGTAGTCCGCCAAGGGAAGCACATCGGGTCGGTTCAGCGGGGCGTCGTTGCTGCTGTCGCCATTGGCAAAACGGTCCACCATCATGAAATACAGGGTGGCGTTTTCCCAGTCGCTGCGGGTGAGCTGGTTGGTGTGCGCGATCAAGCGGTCTTCGCCAAAGGGAATCAGGACGTCATTGCTGATTTGGGCGCCGTTGTGGGAGTAGAGGTGCAGGTGGTTGCGTTCGGACCAATCCGAATCTTTGGGCAAATAAACCCACACCGTGCCGTCCGCCTGACGCTCCACCGCCGATGCTGGCATTGCGTAGGTATTCCAGAACGCCAAGACCTCTTGGTCCTCGGGAAGCGTGTCAAGCACGACGAAGGAATGGTCTTCGCCCGTTCCGCCATCGCCCACGTTCAGCGCGCGCAGGGGCTGGCAAGACTGACCCGGCAAGGCGACCGTTAAACTGTGGTTGAAGCTGCCAAAGCCATTGGGAACCAAGGTGCTGTCATCGCCGGGCTGCAAGCGTTCTTCGCCATTGACATTAAACTTATAGGCGTAGTTTCCGGCGGGCAAATTCAGCGTAGCCTGGTAGCTTCCGCCGGTTGAATCTCCCACGTAACGCATGGGGGTAGCGCCGCGGTTCCAGTTGTTGAACGTGCCAAAAAGCGTCACCCGCAAGCTATCCGACGCCGGCCCAAAGTGGAAGGTCACGGGCTGGGCCATGCTCTGCTTGAGGAGGAGGCTGTATGCGCCATCGGCCGCATGAAAGGTGACCGTACCTAAGGGGGCGTCCATGTGTCCCGTGATGCGGTAGATGGCCGAATCTTTTTGGTAATTCACCTTCAATCCCTTGGGCCAGTCCACAGACTCCACCTTCGAAAGCACATAGTCCTCCACGTAGAGCTTCGTCTCGCCCTCCACCAATTGCAAAGGGCGGTAGCCGAGGCCGGCATCTTCATCGCCTATGGGCAAGGAGGGGCCTCCGCAGCTCGCGAGGAGAGCGATGAGGGCGATGAGGGCGATGAGGGTTAAAGGGTTAAAGGGTTTAAGGGTCAAGGTGCTTGGGATTTAGGCTTCGCCCGTTTGTTTGAATGTTTGTTGGTTTTAGGACTGCGTAAGTTGAAGGTAAAAACTTGACTACAAACAGACTAACAAACCAGCAAACCAACAAACCAAAGATTAGCTGTTAAACGTTTCGCAGCACTTCAGTGTATGAGCGGTTCCGCCTGCATGGAAAGTGACGTCGGGTCCGTCTTTGTGCGTCACGGTGAGGCCGCTTTTGGCGACTTGAACGTGCAAGAGGGCGCCGCGCCAACGCAAATGGAAGGAGAGGCCGGTCCACTCTTCGGGCAAGAAAGGCTGGAAGTGCAAATCTTCTCCGACGATCTTCATGCCGCCAAAGCCGTAGACAACCGACATCCAGGTGCCGCCCATGGCGGTCACGTGCAGACCTTGGTAGACTTCGCTGTTGTAATCGTCCAAGTCGAGGCGCGCCGTGCGCAAGTAGAGCTCGTAGGCTTTCTTTTTGTAGCCGAGGCGACTGGCCAAAACGGTGTGTACACAAGGACTCAAGGAGCTTTCGTGCACGGTCAGGGGCTCGTAGAAATCAAAGTGGCGTTTGAGAACATCCAGCTCAGTGCGGTCTTCGAAGAAGAACATGCCTTGGAGGGTGTCCGCCTGTTTGATATAGCATGAGCGCAGGATGCGGTCCCAGCTCCATTTCTGGTTGATGGGGCGCTGCGCGGGGTCCAGTTCGTTGACAGGGATGAGCTCTTTGTCGAGGAATCCATCTTGCTGAAGATAGACTTGGTGCTCCTCGCTGTAGGGGTAGTAGAGGTTTTCCCGAATGGCCTCCCATTGCTCGATTTCGTCGCTGTCCAACTGGAGTTTGGCAAGAAGTTCGGCGTAGTCGGCGGGCTGTTCGGTCGCCAACCACTGGGCACATTCGGCCGCGTATTCCAAGCACCACGCCGCCATGAAGTTGGTGTAGTAGTTGTTGTTGACGTTGTTTTCGTATTCGTTCGGGCCGGTAACTCCGAGGATGACAAACTTTTCATGGGCATCACTCCAGTTGACGCGCTGCGCCCAGAAGCGGGCAATAGCCACGAGCACCTCCAGGCCGCCCTCGGCGAGGTAGCTGCGGTCCTGGGTGTGGCGAATGTAGTTGTAGATGCCATACGCGATGGCGCCGTTGCGGTGGATCTCCTCAAAGGTGATTTCCCACTCGTTGTGGCATTCCTCTCCGTTCATGGTGACCATGGGGTAGAGGGCTGCGCCGTCAGTGAAGCCGAGCTTCTCTGCGTTTTCAATGGCTTTTCCGAGCTGCTTGTAGCGGTAGACCAAGAGGTTTTTGGCCACGCTTTGGTCCGTGGATGCCATGTAGAAGGGCAGGCAGTAGGCTTCAGTGTCCCAGTAGGTGGAACCGCCGTACTTCTCGCCGGTGAAGCCCTTCGGCCCGATGTTGAGGCGGGCATCGACGCCTGTAAACGTTTGCAAGAGGTGGAAGATGTTGAAGCGAATGCCTTGCTGCGCTGAATCATCTCCGTCAATGCGAATGTCCGCCAGCTCCCACTTGGCCATCCATGCGTTGGCATGAGCGCTGCGCAGGGTGTCGTAGCCTTTGGCCGCGGCCTGTTGGGCTTGCTCTTCGGCGCGTGCTACGACGCTTTCAGGAGCGGCATTCAGGCTGTTCACTGCGCCAACATACTTGAGGACGTGAACGGATTGACCTGCTTCTAGGGCGGCGCTGTAGCTGCTTTCTGCATAGCCTTCGCGGCCGGAAGCCGTGGCACTCAAGGGTTGGCCTTCGGCGCTGACCTCGCAGTGCATGGCGGCGGCGACGTGAAAGTCGAGCTTTTTGGTTTTGGCGTGGACATGGCCTTGGCCGGCGGCAGAAGCGTGGCCTTGCTGGGCCCAAAAGGTCTCTTCCCAGTTAGCGTCCGAATTCACCACGTTGAAATCCAAAAAGGGCGCTAGCTCAACATTAGCCGCCTCGTTGGCGGTCACTCGATACGAAATGGCAGCCACCTCGTCGTCTACAATGCTCAGGAAGCGTTCCGCTTCGACGCGCACGCTTAGGCCGTTGGTCAGGGTGGCGGTGAAGGTTCGGCGCAAGAGGCCTTGGTGCATGTCGAGCTCGCGGTGAAAGTGGCTCACCTGCGCAGCGGTGGCCAAATCCAAGACCTCACCGTTTACCCGCACATGAATGCCTGTAAAGTTGACGGCATTGAGGACCTTGGCAAAGTATTCAGGATAGCCGTTTTTCCACCAGCCCACTTTCGTCTTATCTGGATAGTACACCCCGGCGATGTAGGTGCCAAGAAGGTGCTTTCCAGAAAAACCCTCTTCGTTGTTGGCGCGTTGGCCCATGCGGCCATTGCCCAAGGCAAAGAGCGATTCAGACAGGATTTGATGCTCGGGATTCCAGGAGGATTCCGTCAGCTTCCAGGGGTGGGGGTCAATGGCGGGTTTCATTCAAGAAGAAAATGTACAAAATGGCTTACAGACTGTCCACAAGGAGTTGTGGATCAGGGATTTCACTAAAAGATTGGATCACGCGATGTGCCGCGCCTAAGACGAGTGGATCTCCCAGTCCAACACAGGCCATTCCACCAGCTAAAGCGGCTTCGACGCCGGCTGCGGCATCCTCAAAAACAAGACAGGCTTCGGGAGGAAGGCCCAAACGACGGGCGCCCTCTAAAAAAACTTCGGGGTTGGGCTTGGAGGCGCTGACCACCGTTCCATCGACAATGGCGTCAAAGGCGCTGAGTAAACCTATGCGCTCCAGAATGGGCACGGCATTTTTAGATGCGGAACCAAGCGATATCTTGAATCCTTGATCGCGAGCGTTCTCGAGAAATTCAGCAACCCCTGGAAGGATTTCTTCCGCCCCCATTTGAGCGATACAATCTAAATACCAGGCATTTTTTTGGGTCATCCAATGCTGCTTTTCCTCTTCCGACAGGGTCAAGGCGCCCCACGTTAGGATGCGCTCCAAAGACTCTACGCGGGAGATGCCCTTGAGCTGCTCGTTCTCTTCGTGACCAAAGTGAATATCAAGGGCGGAAGCCATGCGCTGCCATGCGACATAATGGTATTTGGCCGTGTCTACAATGACGCCGTCCAAATCAAAGAGAAATCCACGAATCATGCGGTTGCGGCCTTGTCCAGGACGCGGAGCACGGTAAGGTGGTAGTCTACCAAGCGGTTGACGGGCTTGGCCTGGGTGCGTCCGTAGGTGATGCCTTTGCGCTGGCAACAGTCTTTCAAGATGTGCTCAAAAGCTTTAGCTACCGAACCGACAAAGTTGGCGGGAGCGCCGTTGCGGGCCTCCTCAAAGCAAAGGACGTGGATGTCCAAAAACTTCTCAAAGCCGTCACGAACCACTGCCTGTACATAGGGGCTGTCGGCATGCTCACCGGCAAAGCGCGAGAATGAGGCCAGGTATACGTTGGCGTTAGGTTGGTTGTAGACGCGATCAAAGATTTCCTCCTTGGTCGTCTTGTACTGTTCGGTGAACGCTGCTTGAAGGTCCGCAGGGAGGCGCTTGTAGATGAAGTCAGCTACGAGGCGCTTGCCAATGAAACTGGCCGAACCTTCATCGCCCAACACATAGGCCAAGGCGGGCACTTCTTCGCGAATGTTCTCGCCGTCAAAGAAGCAAGAGTTTGAGCCAGTCCCCAAGATGCAAGCAACGTGAGGCACCCCATCGAAGGTCGCAAACGCAGCGGCCTTGAGGTCGTGGTCCACATGGATGTTGGCTTCTGTGAACACGGCACTCAGCCCCTTTTTGATCACGCTGTTGAGGGCGTCGGAGGAGCATCCCGCCCCATAAAACCAGACTTGCGACACCTTGGATGCAATGCCGGTAATTTCGGAATGGGCGCTCAGTTCCTGCTCCACAATTTGGGCAGAATGGAAATAAGGATTGAAGCCCATAACGGACCAACGGTTGACCTCTTGGCCTTGGCCGTCCAATAAAATCCAATCGGCTTTCGTAGAGCCGCTCTCAACAATGATGATCATAGGGTAGTAGGGATGATCAAAGGTTTACAAACCGCTCGGTCATGTCTGCCATACGGGCAGAGTAGCCGGCTTCGTTGTCGTACCAGCCCATGATCTTGACCAAATTGCCATTCGCAGAGGTGATACCTGCATCAAAAATACATGAGTGAGGGTTTCCAACGATATCTGCAGAGACAATCGGGTCTTCCGTATACTCCAAAATGCCCTTCAAGTAGGTCTCAGACGCCTCCTTCATGGCGGCGTTGATTTCTTCTTTAGTGACTTCACGTCCGAGCGTCAAGGTCACGTCCGTGGCAGAGCCAGTGAGGGTAGGCACACGCATCGCATACCCGTCCAATTTGCCTTTCAACTCAGGCAAAACCAAGCCCACAGCCTTGGCGGCACCGGTGGTGGTAGGAATCATGGAAACGGCAGCGGCACGTGCACGGCGCAAGTCCTTGTGCGGAGCGTCTTGGATGCTCTGGTCGTTGGTGTACGCGTGAACGGTCAACATGTAGCCTTTCTCTACGCCAAATTTGTCGTTGAGGACCTTCATCATGGGGGCCAAACAGTTGGTCGTGCATGAGGCATTGCTGAAGGTGAGGTCGTCCGTTCCAAGAAGGTGGTCATTGACACCC
>JGI26081J50195_1000413_pt1 | contig 18831 bp, 17 predicted proteins | sample SaaInl74LU_5_DNA_FD_50195 | JGI IMG/M metagenome (IMG submission 50195) | reverse complement strand
AAATCTGTCGATCGTTTACGTTAAACCTAACATCTTAGTAGTATTAGTGCGTAAAACCCGGGCTTGTTACCCGGGTTTTTTTATGGCTTTTTTTCCCCTCAAACCCAATTCAATGACCTCTAAATCTTTTAAAGTACCTTGGTCAATAGAAAAACGCAGCATGGTTCTCATATGGTGAAAGCCAGATACGCCGCAAGCTCCAGGATTTAGGTGCATGCATTGAATGGATTTATCCCACTGTACTTTTAATATATGTGAGTGCCCTGCAATAAATATTTGTGGGGCACTTTGTTTTATTTCCGCTCTAATACGTTGGTTGTATTTGCCTGGATAACCACCAATATGAGTGATCCACACTTTCATACCCTCACAGTCAAACTTTAAATCCAAGGGGAAGGTGCTTCTGGCTTTGTGGTCATCTATATTTCCGTAAACTGCCCTTAGGGGTTTTAAAGCAGCTATAGCATCTGTTACCGCCAAGTCCCCAATATCTCCAGCGTGCCATACCTCGTCTGCCTCGGACACAAAATGTAATATTCTCTCGTCTATATGTGAGTGGGTATCTGAAAGCAGTAAAATTTTTTTCATTTAAAGTAAATTCAAGTGGCTATACGGTATATTTGCACACAAAAGTAAGAGATTGCGTTGAGATATTTTGTACACTTTTCATATCTAGGAACAGACTACCACGGTTGGCAAAAGCAACCGAATGCCTCTAGTGTCCAAGAAAAAATGGAACAGGCATTTTCACTGTTATTGGCTACACCAATAGAATTAATGGGTGCGGGACGAACAGACGCTGGTGTACACGCTAAAAAGATGGTTGCTCATTTTGACACAGAATTAGGCTTTGACAAGCAAATCATCAAGGATAGGCTGAACGCCTTTCTAGCTGCAGATATTTCAATTGATCAGATATTGGCAGTTACCCAAGAAACCCATGCCCGTTTTACCGCTACCAGTAGGACTTATGAGTACATAGTGGTCAATCAAAAAGACCCCTTTCAACATCATGGAGCCCATTATGTATTTCAGCCCCTTGATATTCAATCAATGAATAAAGCGGCACAGATGTTATTGGGAGAAAAAGATTTTGAGTGTTTCTCAAAGTCCAATTCAGATGTACATACTTTTATTTGTGACATCACCCACGCAAAGTGGGTAGCTACAAAAGGACAATTGGTTTTTACCATAACAGCCAATCGATTTTTACGAAATATGGTTCGCGCAATTGTGGGAACTCTTTTAGAAATTGGTACAGGAAAGCGGCCAGTGACAGATATTCCACTTCTTCTAGAGACCAAGTCAAGAAGTAAGGCTGGGCCATCAGTGCCAGCGAAAGGTTTATATTTAACCCAGATAAATTACCCAGAAAACATTTATGTCTGATCATAAACAAAGCGGAAAAGCATTCGACAAAAAACTGTTTAAGCGATTGTTGCAATATACCAATCCTTACGCATTCACTTTTTATGGGGTAGCGTTTGCTGCAGTTGTACTTTCTGCATTTGCGGTATTGAGACCAGTTTTGGTAGGGGTTTTGGTAGATGAGGCCATTAAAATGGCCGATGCCGAAAAGCTCCTACACCTCACCCTCATATTACTTGCCGTATTAATAGGGGAGGTAATGAGCCAACTCACTTTTAACTATTTTGCCAATTGGCTTGGAGAGTCTGTCATTAGGGATGTAAGGGTGAAGCTATTTGATCATATGACGCATTTTAAAATGGCTTATTTTGACACATCTTCCATTGGGATATTGGTGACCAGAGCTGTAGCAGACATGCAGCGAATAGGTGAGATATTCTCTCAAGGATTTTTTGTTATTGTGTCAGATTTACTTAAAATGTTTGTAGTAGGTGGGGTGATGCTCTATTTAAATTGGAGGCTATCTTTAATCGTATTTGCCGTGCTGCCTATTATTTTATACGCAACAAGATTGTTTCAAAGGGCTATGAAAGGAGCCTTTACAGAGGTGAGGGCTCAGGTAGCACAACTGAATTCATTTGTTCAAGAGCGTATTTCTGGAATGAAAATAGTACAGCTTTTTAATAGGGCGTCTGCAGAGAAAAAAGCCTTTGAACAAATTAATGAGAAGCACACCAAAGCTTGGTTAAAGACCGTGTGGTATAACTCTGTTTTTTTTCCAGTAGCAGACATAGTTTCTTCTATTACAATAGGTATGATTGTATGGTACGGCGGCCTTCAAAATATTTCTGGTATTAGCGCCAATGAATACGGGACTATATTCACATTTATTTTGTTGTCAGAGATGCTTTTTAGGCCACTGAGACAAATAGCAGATAAGTTCAATACATTACAAATGGGGATGGTCGCTGCTGCAAGGGTATTTAAAATTTTAGATACCCAAGACCAAACAGAAACAGGGGGATCTATTGACTTAGCTCAAATGGAAGGCGCCATTGCTTTTGAAAATGTTGTTTTTGGTTACCTCCCAGAGGAAGCTGTACTCAAAGGGATTTCTTTTGAAGTTTCTAAAGGAGAAACACTTGCTATAGTAGGCGCAACTGGTGCTGGTAAGTCTACGATTATAAATCTATTAAATCGTTTTTATGGCATTCAATCTGGCCGTATTTCTATTGACGGCCATAACATTAATGCGTTGTCCCTAAAGGGACTTAGAAGTCATATTGCCGTTGTATTACAAGACGTGTTTCTCTTTGCGGACACTATTGAAAACAACATTTCTTTGGGAAATTCTGAAGTTAGTCTTTCCGAAATAGAAGCTGCGGCTAAAGAAATTGGCGTTCATGATTTTATTGAGAGCTTACCAGGAGGGTATCAGTTTAATGTAAAGGAACGCGGGGGAATGCTTTCGAGTGGCCAAAGGCAGCTAATTGCCTTTCTAAGGGCTTATGTGACCAAACCNTCTATATTGGTCTTAGATGAAGCCACTTCTTCTATAGACAGTGCCTCAGAGCAACTCATTCAAAAGGCTACAGATACCATTACAAAGGGAAGGACTTCCATAGTGATTGCACACAGATTAGCGACCATTCAAAAGGCCTCTAATATTCTGGTAATGGACGCAGGGGTGATTGTGGAACAAGGCACTCATGAGGCACTGCTCAAAAAAGGGGGTTATTACAAAAACCTTTATGAAGCGCAGTTTTTATCTGTAGCTGTAGTGGAATAATAAAGTTGTGAAAGCGCTTTAGGGAAAAGACTATTGGCTGAGGTCGCTGCGAAGCAGTTGTTCTAATTCTATGCTGTTCTTAAATAAAATAAACCCACCATTTTTAATATAAGAAATGGCTCCAGTCTCTTCAGACACCACCAATGCTAAGGCATCGGTTTTTTCAGTAATACCTACAGCAGCTCTGTGTCTGAGACCAAACCTAAGTGGAATGGTTCTTTCATCAGANACCGGTAATATGGCTCGAGTCGCTACAATATAATTGTTCTCTATAATTGCGGCTCCATCGTGAAGTGGACTGTTTTTATAGAAAATGCTTTCAATAATTGGTTGGCTCAATTCTATATTCATGCGNTCTCCAGATTGTCTCACAAAATCCAAAGAGTTGTTTTTTTCAAATACCAATAGGGCCCCCGTTTTGGTTTGACTCATTTTTTCTAGCGCTGCTACTACTGCTTTAATATCAGTCTCCAGTGGCTGTAGGTCTTGCTTTAAAAATTTAAAGTGTTTTAAGTAGGAGCGTTTGTTGGCTAAATTAGTAGATCCTAACATGAGTAAAAACTTTCTGATCTCTTGTTGGAAAACAATGATCAGTGCAATGAGACCAATATTCATGAATCCTCCGATGATATTTGAAATCATTTTAATTTCAAGTAACTCTGTGAGTTTCCAAAGTCCCCACACCATCACTATACCAATAAAAATATTTATGGCAACGGTGCCTCTCACCAATTTATAAATATAAAAAAGCAATAAGGCCACCAAGAGAATATCTATGGCGTCAGTAATTTTAAATTCAAGAAAATTGAAAAATTCCAAAGGATACTTTTTTGTAAAAATAGCTAATTAGAATATAAATACCCTAGAGTTGGTTTGTTTTTTAAGCCTTTTGAAGGGCTTCATATAAAAGGATACATTCTTTAGCAGCGGCTACGTCGTGCACCCTTAACAGAGAACTTCCATTGAGGAGTGCTTGCATGTGAAGGGCAGTAGTACCGTTAAGGGCCTCTTCTGCAGTTGCATTTAATGTTTTGTAAATCATGGATTTGCGACTCAGTCCGGTCAATACAGGAACACCAAAAGTGTTTAATAACTGACTTTCCCTGAGTAGTTCAAAGTTTTGCTGGGTGGTTTTAGCAAAGCCATAGCCTGGATCTATGATTATATCTGTGATTTGGTGTTTTTTAGCGCTGTCAATTTTCTGAGAAAAGTAGCTAAGGATTTCTTGTAAAAAGTGATCGTAATGGGTATGCTCTTGCATGTCTTTTGGGGTACTTCTCATATGCATCATCACATATGGNACCCCTAGTTTTCCTACAGTTGGAATCATCTCAGGGTCTAATTGTCCTGCAGATATGTCATTGATCATGGCAGCCCCTATTTCTACAGCGGCCTTTGCAATACCACTTCTAAAAGTGTCAATAGATAAAAGCGCGTCTGGAAACCGCTTTAGAATAGCTTGTAGTATGGGATACAGTCTTTTCTGCTCTTCTGCTTCAGAAACTTCTGCAGCGCCTGGTCTCGAGCTGTAAGCACCAATATCTATAAATGTAGCGCCCTGTGTGCACATTTTATCTACCTGGTCCAAAACGGCTTTTTCTTCTTTATAGCGCCCTCCATCGTAAAAAGAATCTGGGGTAATATTGAGCACACCCATTATTTTTGGACTGTCTAAAAAAATTAAATTCCCCTTACAATTTAATGAAAAGGGAACTGTAGGACCAGAATTTGTGTTTTTTGCCATGAGATCTTAAGATTCAAAGGGATAGGGTTGTTGGGTTTAATTATTTNTGCGAAATTTACGCAAATTAACTAAAGACATGGCCAATACCTCGGACCAATATAATGCAGTGATTAAAATGTGTAGAGACCTCTTTGAAAAAAAGATGTCTGACTATGGTGCTGCATGGCGTATTTTAAGACTTCCTTCCTTGACGGATCAGCTATTTATAAAAGCGCAAAGGATCCGAGGGCTTCAACAAAACACAGAACAGAGGGTTGCAGAGGGTGAGATTTCTGAATTTATGGGCATCATTAATTATTCTGTCATGGCACTTGTACAAATGGAAAAAGGTACTGTGGAGCAGCCAGATATGGATGTGACCCAAGCCTTAGCAGCCTATGACAAGCAAATAGCACTGACCAAATCTCTTATGGAGGCAAAAAACCATGATTATGGAGAGGCTTGGAGAGATATGAGGGTGAGCTCACTTACAGACCTTATTCTACAAAAACTACTCAGGGTTAAGCAAATTGAAGACAATCAAGGTAAAACACTCGTCAGCGAAGGAATAGATGCTAATTATCAAGATATGCTTAATTATGCTGTCTTTGCATTGATTCATTTAGAATCTTAATAGATCATTTATGAAATATATCACGCATTTATCTAGAATCTTTGTAGGGGTTTTATTCATAGTCAGCGGTTTTATAAAGCTGAATGATCCAGTGGGTTTTTCCTTTAAATTGGAAGAGTATTTTAGTGTAGGTGTTTTAGATTTACCTGTACTAATGCCATTTGCCCTTGCAATCGCTTTTTTTGTGGTTGTATTTGAAGTGCTTTTAGGGGTGTTTTTACTACTGGGTTATCAATTGAAATTCACCTTATGGAGTTTATTGTCCATGATTGTTTTCTTCACTTTTTTAACTTTTTACTCTGCCTATTTTAATAAAGTTACAGATTGCGGGTGTTTTGGAGACGCTATAAAATTAACCCCCTGGGAGTCTTTTACCAAAGACATTATTTTACTAATCTTGATTTTACTGCTTTTTTCAGGGAAAAAATATTTGAATATTTTACTACCAACCTCATGGACCAAGGGAGTGGTGGTTTTGAGTTTTTTAGGTGCTGTTTCCTTTGGTTTCTGGGTGTTGCAACACCTACCAGCCATAGATTTTAGACCCTATAAAATAGGCGTACATATCCCATCTGGAATGTCTGTCCCTGACAATGCACCTAAATCTATTTACGAATACCAATGGGTTTTTGAAGTCAATGGCGCAGAAAAAGTTATTACGACACAAAAGGAATATCCCAATGTAGACGGTACCTTTTTAAGAGTTACCACAGAAAAAATCCAAGAGGGTTATGTACCCCCTATACACGATTTTACCATAGAGCAGGAAGGGGTAGATCAGACAGAGTCATTAATGATGGTACCTAAGCTGGTGATGGTTGTGGCGTATGATTTAGCCAAAAGCAATCCCCAAGCTTTTGAAAAAGTAGCTCAAGCTACTTTAAAAGCCCACAATGCAGGTTATGAAGTGATTGGCATGTCTGCTTCTTCAGAAGCACAGGCAGCAGACGTGATAGAAAAATATGGGCTTGGTTTTGATTTTTATTTTACGGATCAAACTACCTTAAAAACAATAGTGCGTTCTAATCCTGCAATTTTAGTAGTAGAACATGGAATAATTACACAAAAGAGACATTATAATGACTTTGAATTATTAGAATTCAATACAACCAATTAACATAATTATGAGAAAGAAAATTGTAGCCGGAAACTGGAAAATGAATAATGATTTAAAAGCCACACAGCTTTTAATTGAGGATTTAAAAGGATTGACACTAGCGTCTGACGTTTCTGTTATGGTGGCACCTACCTTTGTAAACTTAACAGCTGCTTTAGATGCGGCGGCTACTACACCTATTGAAGTGATTGCACAAAACATGCATTTCGCAGATTCAGGTGCCTATACAGGAGAAATATCTGCAGACATGCTTAGTGCTGTAGGCATTAAAACAGTCATTTTAGGACACTCAGAGCGAAGAAGTTATTTTGGAGAAACTGATGAGATTTTAGCTAAGAAAGCAAAACAAGCCATTGACAAAGGTTTACAAGTCATGTTTTGTTTTGGAGAGGAATTGGCAGATAGAAAATCTGACAATCATTTTAATGTAGTGGAGGGTCAGCTTAAAAATGCTTTATTTGATTTACCTGCAGCTGCATGGTCACAAATTATTTTGGCCTATGAACCCGTTTGGGCGATTGGTACAGGGGAAACTGCTTCAGCAGACCAAGCACAAGAAATGCATGATTTCATAAGAAAAACCATTGCTATAGCGTACAATGATGCGATTGCTCAGGAAGTGTCTATCCTTTATGGAGGAAGCGTGAAACCTGCCAATGCGGTAGAGATTTTCTCTAAGCCAGATGTAGATGGCGGTCTAATTGGTGGAGCAGCGCTTGTTGCTTCAGATTTTGCTGCTATTGTGAACGCTTTCAACTAATTATGACCTTAGACTACACTGCTTGTCACTTTGAAGTGACTCCATTACAGCCCGCATCAGATTTGCTTATAGCGGAATTAGGCTCTTTGGGATTTGAAAGTTTTGAAGAAACGTCTACGGGAGTGATCGCATATATTAACACTGCTTTTTGGCGTCTTTCTTTGTTGGAGGGTTTAGCGGTTTATGATTATGAAGGTTTTTCTTTTTCATATACCCTAAAAGATATTCCTCAAGAAAATTGGAACGCCAATTGGGAAGCTAATTTTTCTCCAATACAGGTAGACAATCATTGTGTGGTCAGAGCACCTTTTCATGAGGCCCCAGACGTTACTTATGATATTGTTATTGAACCAAAGATGAGTTTTGGCACGGGACACCATGAGACTACCCACATGATGTTGGGTGCCATTTTACAGCTGGATTGTCAGGATAAGAAAGTCATGGATATGGGGAGTGGTACTGGTGTATTAGCGATCCTTACTGCCATGAAAGGTGCTACAGCGGTAGACGCCGTAGATATTGACCATTGGTGCTTTTTAAATGCCTTAGAGAATGTAGAAAGAAATAAGGTACCTTTCATTAACGTATATGAAGGAGATGTTTCTTTCTTAGGATCTCATGCATTAAAAGAAAAGTCATACGACATTTTTCTTGCCAACATTAACAGAAATATTTTGTTGAACGATATGGCAGTCTATAAGGATCATTTAGCCACAGGCGGATACCTTTTGTTGAGTGGTTTTTACGACCAAGATTTAGGCATGATCAAGGAGAAATGCGCTTCTTTAGGAATTGAATATCAAAGTCATACAGAGAAGAATGACTGGGTAGCTGCTGTTTTTAAATCTGTTTAATTTTTTATATTTTTAAGGTATGAAGGAACAACAGGAATCTTCTCAGATACATTAGAGGCGGCTGAAAAGGAAAGTGAACTCATTGTTTATAATGATGAGGTAAACACTTTTGATCATGTCATTAATACTTTAATCAGGGTGTGCAAGCATTCAAATGAGCAAGCCCAGCAATGTACTCTAATTATTCACTTTAAAGGTAAGTGCTCCGTTAAAACAGGGCCAATTGAAAAGTTAAAGTCTGCTTGTCAAGGCATTTTAGACGCAGGCATTCAGGCAGAGATTGTTTAGTTGTCAAGGAATTACTCACCCAATAAAAAAGCCCCTTTTAAGGGGCTTTTTTATATAATTAATTCACAATAATTCTATAGAGAATTGGTTTATTTACACAAGTAGGCCCAATCATTTTTGATAAATCCTCACGAGCTAGTGGGGTAATTTATCCCTGAGTAGTCCGTAAACAAAGGTGCCTAATAGTGCTGCTCCAATCACGACAAACATGCTCACAGCGCCTGTTCCCACTAGAACATACATAGGTCCAGGACAGGCACCTGCTAGGGCCCAACCCAACCCAAAAATAGATCCACCAATAATTGCAGCGGTATAATTTTTCGCTTTGCTAGGGATTTCAATGGCCTGGCCCGAGAGGTCTTTTAATTTGAATTTTTTGATCAGTGCAATTCCAATGGCACCTAATGCCACAGCGCTCCCTATAATTCCATACATATGAAAAGATTCAAAACGGAACATTTCAAATATTCTAAACCAGGAGACTGCTTCGGATTTAACCAATAAGATACCAAAGAAAATACCTACCGATAAAAATTTTAAATATTTCATAGTCTAGAATAATTGGGGTAAAATTAAATGTGTCATAATAAGTCCTCCAATAAAAAATCCAATGACAGCCACCAAAGAAGGTACTTGTAAGTTGCTCAAACCACTGATTGCATGGCCAGAGGTGCAGCCACCCGCGTAGCGGGTGCCAAAACCAACTAGGAAGCCACCTATAATAAGTATGGCCCAAGTTTTTGGTTCAGCTAGAGCGTCTAAACTAAAGAGTTCAGGGGGTAAAATACTGGCTCCAGGATTCTGAAATCCCATTTGTTGTAATGCCTCTACGGTAGACGCGCTTATAGCTATATCTGGTTGGTTTTGGAGGAAATGACTTCCGAGATACCCACCAATAACGGCACCTAATACCACGACCAAGTTCCATTTTTGGGCTTTAATGTCAAATTTAAAGAAGGAAGCCCATTTCCCTGCACCACCAATGGCACAGAGTGTTCTGAGGTTAGAAGACATGCCAAAGTTCTTTCCAAAGACAGTAAGGCTAAGCATGACTAAAGCAAAAAGAGGGCCGGATACATACCACGGCCAAGGGTCTAAAATAAAATCCATTTAAATATTTTTGTCAAAAGTAAGGAAAATATGATGGCTGCTTTGTAACATCTGTTACCAAAGAGATATTATTGGAGATTTATGAATAGCTCTAAAAATTTAATACAATCAAGTTATGATAATTATTAGATATCCGATACCATATAATAATATGAGCTAGATTATAATTAACATTAAACTTTTCAGTAAAAAAAATGCCACATACTATAATTTAGTCAATTGCAAACACTAGTCTACAATAATTTCATCTATAAAAATCCAGCTTTTGCCTCCTGGGTTGGGGTGCCATTCAGGATTTTTAAGGGGGCTTTTCACCACTACCTTTAGGTGGGTGGCGGCAACTTCAGGAAAAGAGATTTCCAAAAATTTCTTTTTAACGTCGTTGTTTGGCTCCTCAGGAGAATAACTTTGTTGGGCTATTTTTTTATAATCAATCCCATTGTTACTGCTGAAGATTTCTAGACCAATAGGGTAAAAAATCCAACTTGCAGGAGCAGACAAGGTTCCAACTGCCATTGAATTCACTTTTTCACTTTTGCTTAATGTGAGTATTGCCTCGCTGTTTTTCCCTTCAAATCCAAGCCACATGCCGTCTACAAAATTGGTAGAACCTCTTTTTAAATCTACCAGAGATTTCCCTCCATTAGCGGTGTATTTTTCATTGGGTATTTCCAACAGCTCCACCTTTGAATAATCTATATTAGACTTTTTAAAATCTGCCTCTGCCACGGCACTTAGTCCCCATCCCTCCATATAAGTAACCGCTTTTAGAACGGTAGTCTTGTCTATGGAAAAAGGACGGTTGTATTTTATACTAGTCGAGTCAGGAGTACTTCCATCCAGGGTGTAAAAGAGACTTGCATTTTCAAACACATAGGCCATTTCTATGGCTAGAGAATCTCTAAAAAAATCTGTTTTGGATAAAATAGTAGGCGGGTCTAATGCGGTTTGGGCAAAAGTGTCTTCAGAGATATAATGCAAGCGTAGCTTTCCGTTTTTAGCCACAAAGGCCTCCATTGTATTTTTATTGATTTGCGTGTCTGTGAGGTAGGCGTTTTCTAAGGTATTTATTTCACTAATGATATCTAATGATTTGCTGGTCACATTGGTGGCAAAAGCATTTATGGTTAACAGATGGTCTAGAGATTTTACGTATTCCATCCCTTTGTCTGTAATTGGGGTTTGTGGAATTTGCAATTTCAAAAGATGCTCAAAGTTTTTCAAAAACACCGCTAAAGTGTCATTCATATTGCTAGCACCCAAGTTTATTTCTACAATATTTTCTTGGTATTTTTTCAGGAGTTTAAAGTCTTTTTTAGTCAGATTTTGTTTCCCTCTTGCGTTGACTATTACCATAGGGTGTCCAAAAGTAATTGGATAGGCCGTAATTCCTTTGGAGGCTAATGCGAGGATCCAATCTTGTGGCACAGGATCTATGGTTTTCTCCCATTGTTTAATAGGACTGTTGTCTTCTAGAAAGGATTGCAATGCCAACGCCACTTTTTCATTGGCTTCTAAATTAGCTGTACTGCAGTCAAAACAGGCTTTGTTTTGAATCCACCATTCTAACAGGACTATTTCCTGACTGCTGAGTTGCTTTTTGGATTTTGGTGGCATATGCTCTTTTTCCTCTAAGGGTAAATGTACTCTGGTAAGAAGGGTACCTAAAGTATCTTTATTTGTTGGAAAAATGGGACCATGTTCCCCACCTTTTAGCAGCCATTCTGGCGATGTCATCAATAGACCACCCTCTGTTTTTTTTTCGTTGTGACAGGCCACACATTTAAGGTCCAACACAGGCTTCACCAAATCGTTATAAACCATGGTATTTTCCAATGAGGCAATGGAAAGGCTTGAGCTGGAATCATTTTGCCCAAATAAGAAGCCTTCACCATGGGTCATGTTTCCGCCGTAATGCCCAGTAATACTCAATAAAAGCACCAATATAGCATAGAGGGGAAGGAATGCTTTAGTGGTCCAAACAGCTTTATATTGTTGTATGAAAAGCAAGCCAAATGCCCCTAGGGTAAAGGCTATTCCCATGTTTCTATGTAAGGACAAGTTATCTTGGTTGTAAGCCCCATCCTGGGCTAAAAGTAAACCTGAGATAACAGAGAAGAGTGCAAAACCTGCTGCAGTAGCTAAGGTAAATGCGCTAATTTGTTGTGGTAACGGTATTTTCTTAAACCTACTAAAACACTCCAACGCAAAACCAAATAGAAAAATACCAATGGGTAAATGCACCAAAAGTGGGTGAAAATTTCCCATCATTTGCCAAAGGTTGAAATTNAATAATTGAAAGNTGCCACAAAGGGCTAAAAAATGGACGCTTAACAGTTGAAAAACCCCAAAGATGTTGACTTGTTGAAATATTAAAAACATATTATTCTACGAGTATTTGATCTATAAAAAGCCAAGATTGTGTTCCCTTTCCAGGATGCCATTCAGGAATATTATTTAAGGCTGCTATTTCAATAGAGAGTTGGGTGTAGCTTTTAATTGGAATATCTANTATAAAAGTTTTTAATTGGGCCATCAATGGTTGACCTGCTTCCTTATTATAAAGTGTTCCAATAGCGGTATTATTGTGTTTTACAATAATGTTTGTGGGTGGAAAAATCCATGCATCTTGATCAATCAAGCTACTGATATACACCTTATTCATGACAATGGCTTTTTCAAACACCAAATCTATCCTTACAACCGGTTGGTTAAAGCCCAACCATTCTTCACTATTTCTAAAAGACAGCGGCCCTTTAGTACTATTGATTAGGGTGGCTGCTCCTTTTCCAGGATAAGCGTCGTTTGCCGGAGGAAAAACACTTATTTGTGCTTGATTCAAAGGTTGCTTTATTTTGTATACCTCTAAAGCCACGGTATCGCTGGTTTTATAGTCTGGATGCGTGGCGTAGGCAAGTAATTTAGTGTTTTCACTAAGTATAATAGGGGAGGAATACGCCTTTGGTGTACTGTTAAGTTGGGTATTTATTCCTTCTGATTGAAACCATAAAATAGCGCCAGGATAAGGGCGCTCCAGCCGGACTGTTGTACTGTCTTTAAAGAGTTTTTTTTTTGTTATAATCAGGGGATTAGAGAGTTGAAAAGTCTTGGAGCTGCTAAGTGTCACTGACTGGTCAGTCGCTTGTTTACAACCCACTAAGCAACCCAGCAAACCAACCACAATACACCCTACTAAGACAAAGTGTTTTTCCCTTATTAGACAGAGACTTCTCATATCCTTATGAGTTTAATAGGATATGTTTTTCCGGCATTCCATTGGGTTACATAAACATTGTGGTCTTTGTCTACACAAACATCATGGGGGTGTTTAAAAACTTTTAAACCTTGGCGCATTTTTTGCAGCTCACCCGCTTCATTGTAAGAAGGTGCTATACCACCAGGAGCAGAAGTAAGTTTATTGTCTCGATCTAAAATAGCTATAAAACCACTATTGGCGGCCCCATCACCAGACCAAATAGTGGCCAGATACACTTCTTGCTCGTGAATGACTGGCCTGCATATATATGCCCCTGGTAAATGGGTAGTGCTTAAAAAATTCCCGTTGAGGTCAAAACGTTTTAGTTCGTTTCCCTGTCTTTCAGTAATGAGCAGGCTGGGGTTTTTGCTTCTAGTGTCAATACAAATGCCATGGGCATTTAAAAACTGGTGTTTTTCCGTCCCTTTTCCGCCAAATACGTTTAAAAGTTCGCCTTTGGCATTGTAGTGAAGGATGTATTGTGCGCCATAGCCGTCTGCCACGAAGACATCGCCGTTTGCGGCCACACAAGTTTCCGTAGGAATATACTCAGAGGGGCTAAGATANTTCTCACTTTCTACAGGAAAGGGAAAAATTTGAACCACTTTTCCATCTAGGGTTGTTTTGATCACCTCATGCCTGTTGTTGTCTGAAATATACAAGAATTCTGTGCCGTTTTCATCGTGAATACTCAGTCCGTGTGCGCCTGGATATTCGTTTCCCCAGCTGTTTACTAAGNCGCCAGAAGTGTTGTAAACCAACACATTATTGGCAGTGTGGTTGGTCAATAGGTACAAGAGTCCNTTGCGGTCCTGTACCATTTCATGGCAGTCATTTACAGGATAGAAATTGGGATTCAATGCGCCCCAGTTTAAGTCTATTTTGTATTGGTGGCTCCCATGTCCTATAACGGCATCTTTTAGGACATTAACCCCAAGTGTGTCCCATCCAAAGAGCCCCAAGCCTANAAATCCGAGACCAGATGTAGCTATAAATTCTTTTCTTTTCATGCTAACTTAAAATATCTCTGACAATTTTTCCTTCTACATCTGTAAGTCTGAATCTTCTTCCCTGATGTTTGTAAGTGAATTTTTCATGGTCTATACCCAATAAATGTAACATGGTTGCTTGAAAATCATGAACATGTACGGGGTTTTCTACAATATTGTATCCAAAATCATCTGTTTTTCCGTACAATCCTGGTTTTATTCCGCCTCCAGCCAGATACATGCTAAAGGATCTTGGGTGGTGGTCTCTTCCGTAATTGGTATCTGTGAGTAGTCCCTGTGAGTAATTGGTTCTTCCAAACTCTCCACCCCAAACCACTAAGGTGTCTTCTAATAAACCCCTCTGTTTGAGGTCCATAATGAGTGCAGCAGAAGCCTGATCTACATCTTTGGCTTGTTTGGCAATGGCACCAGGAAGGTTTTCATGTTGGTCCCATCCCATATGATACAGTTGTATAAAACGCACATCTTTTTCTGCCAATCTTCTAGCTAACAAGCAGTTGGCAGCAAATGTACCGGGGATTTTAGCNTCTGCTCCGTACATTTTATAAATATAGTCTGGCTCTTTTTCTGTGCTAATTACATCTGGCACAGAGGTTTGCATCCTATAAGCCATTTCATATTGGGCAATCCTACTCTTAATCTCTGGATCTCCGTAGTCTTCATAACCAGCGTCATTTAATGCTGCCAAGTGGTCTAGCATGTTTCTTTTAGTAGCCTTATTCATGCCGTCTGGATCATTTAAATACAAGACAGGATCTTTGGCTGCCCTAAACTGCACCCCTTGGTGTAGGGAATGTAAAAACCCATTCCCCCAAAGCCTGGTATANAAAGGTTGACCATTGGGCCTTCCTGTTCCCCTAGAAAGTAAAACGGTAAAAGCAGGAAGGTTGTCATTTTCACTGCCTAAGCCATAACTCAACCAAGACCCAATACTTGGACGCCCGGGTTGTTGNGAGCCTGTTTGGAAAAAAGTGACTGCAGGATCGTGGTTAATAGCCTCTGTATACATGGAGTTTATCACACAAATGTCGTCTGCTACTTTTGCGGTATAAGGCAAAAGATCGCTGATCCANGCAGGGTTGTTGCCGTATTGTTTAAAATTAAATTGGGAACCTACTAGTGGAAATTTATCTTGTCCAGAGGTCATTCCGGTAAGCCTTTGTCCGTTTCTAATAGATTCTGGTAAATCTTCTCCACGCCTTTTATTGAGCATGGGCTTGTAGTCAAATAATTCTAATTGTGAGGGGCCACCACTTTGAAACAAATAAATGACCCTTTTTATTTTGGCAGGATGGTGGAGCCCTCCTAGGGATCCCTTAACACCTGCATTTGGTGTAGCAGAAGTAATTACGCCGTTTTTAGTGGTGTTAAAATATGGCGTACCTAATAATGAGGCCAAGCCAATCCCACCAATGCCAAGAGCAGTTTTACCTAGAAAGGCCCTTCTGTTGAGTTGTAGGGAGCGTTCTTCTATAATCTTTTTTTCACTCATGATTAGCTGCGGGTAATGGTTAGGTCTAAATTTAAAATGGTGTGAGCTGTTAGGGACAGGGCGGTAAATGCAGTATCTTTTTCTTTAAAAGACCTTTCTTTTTCTCCAATGCCNAAATACGCTTCAGGTAAAACACCTTCTTCTAATANCTGTTGCTCCATGTCGTGGTAAAGCGCTAGTAATTGTTCGGCTACTTTTTCAGTGGTAAATTGGCCAGTAGCTGCCAAGTATATATAGGCCAACTGGGCGGCTACTTTGGTTTCTTTTTTAGTAGCTTTTTCTGCCAATACCCGAGATGCTTCTATGATTTGTGGGTCATTTAATAATACNAAGGCCTGAAGTGGGGTATTGGTTTGTTGGCTTTTTACACTGCATAAATCTCTATTAGAGGCATCAAAGGTGAGCATGCTCGGCGGAGGAACGGTTCTTTTCCAAAAGGTGTACATACTTTTTCTATAGAGNGAAGCACCAGTGTCTGGCACATAGTTGGCTGTACTTCCGCCGCCTCCGCCGGTGGTTTCTTTCCACAAGCCTTCTGGTTGATACGGTTTTACGCTCGGGCCACCAATTTTTCTGACCAATAAGCCGCTAATCGCTAAGGCTTGGTCTCTAATGCTCTCTGCAGACAATCTCAATCTTGGTGCCCTGGCCAGCCATTTATTTTCTGGGTCTAATTGAAGGGCTTTTTCGCTTACGGCACTATTTTGTTTGTAGGTGTCTGATTGTACAATGAATCGCATGATTTTATGTAAATCCCACCCCCCATCTTTAAACTTAAGGGCCATAAAATCCAGTAATTCAGGATGGGTAGGAAGTGACCCTTGGTTACCAAAATCATAGCTGCTGGCTACCAATCCCTGACCAAAAAAGCGCTGCCATATTCTATTGACGGCTACCCTCGCTGTTAGCGGATGCTCCTCTGCAAACAACCACTGAGAAAGCCCCAACCTATTTTTTGGAAAATGTTCTGGGAAAGGCAATATTTTTTCTGGGGTATTAGGAAAGACCTCTGTGGTGGGTTGGTCATAAGCCCCACGGTTTAATATGAATGTTTTTCTGGCAATGGGCATGTCTTGCATGACCATAATTTCCATGCCTTGTCTATACCATTGTTGTCAGGCATTTTTTGGCGCTCTTGTAAGTTTAAAAAGGCTAGCACTCCTTTTTGGTCTTCTGGTGTAATTCTCATGGTGGGCGCCGGGACTTCATTGCGGTCAGAAACCAATCCTTTTTCATCTAGATTGTTAAAGAAACTAAAGAGTTCAAAGTGATTTTTTTGAGAGATAGGATCGTATTTGTGGTCGTGGCAACGGGCACACTCCATAGTCATACCCAGAAAAGCAGTGCCAAATGTATTTGCCCTGTCTTCTACGTATTCTACTCGGTATTCCTCTGGTATAACACCCCCTTCGAAAGTAATTTTATGGTTTCTATTAAATCCTGTTGCCAAAATTTGCTCTTTGGTAGGGTTGGGCAATAGGTCTCCAGCCAACTGATAGGTCACAAAAGTATTGTAAGGCATGTTTTCTTTAAAAGCGTGAATAACCCAATCCCTCCACGGCCACATGGTTCTCTCAAAATCATCCTGATAGCCGTGGGTGTCTGCATACCTTGAAATGGCCAACCATTCAGAGGCCATGTGTTCCGCGTAATCTGCGGTGCTAAGTAAACTATCTACTATTTTGTCATATGCGTTAGGGTCTGTATTGGACACAAATGCTTTTACAGTTTCTGGGCTAGGCGGCAATCCTGTAAGGTCCAAAAATACCCTTCTTAAAAGCACTTCTTTGGATGCTGCTTCAGAGGGGTCTAGGCCTTTTTCAAGGAGNTTTTTNTANACAAAAGCATCTATTTCGTTGGCTCCCCAACTGGGGTTTAGATTTGGAACTTTTTCTGCTGTTGGAGGGCTAAATGCCCAATGTTCTTGGTAATTACCTCCTTGGGTAATCCATTTTTCCAGGACCTCTTTCTCGTATTCACTAAGGCTTAGATTGGATTCTGGAGGTGGCATTTGGGTGATTGGGTCTGTGCTGTGTATGCGCACCACTAGTTCACTTGCCTCTGGTTTGAATGGGACTACGGCTCGGCGGTCTTTGGCTTTGCCAAGGGCCATATAGGCCCCCGCTGCAGTATGCAGCGAAAGACCGCCCTCAATGGCATTTTTATCTGGCCCATGGCATTTAAAGCACCTGTCTGAAAGTATGGGCTTCACGTGAAAAGTAAAGTCTACGGAATCTGGCACCTTTTCTAAAAGCATTCCAGTATTGACGTCTTTTATTTTGGGCCCTTTGGTTTGGCATGCCACCACAACAAATAACAGTATTATAGAAAATAACACCCCTAATTTTGCAGTAGCTGCTTGTGTTTTACTTAAGTAATAAAGTAGGCGCATGGCATTTCTTGTTTAACTTACTTAAGGTCTAAATAAAAAACCCTTTGTGCAATTAATTTAGACAAACGACAATGCCCTGTGGCTTAATAGATTGTACTACAAGACAAACACCTTAGCCATTTGGCCACGCCTTAACTAATAAGGTCTTGAAGAATTTTAGACTTTACTTCCGTAATATAACTTCTGCCTATTGTAAACCGNTCTCCTTGTATTTCTATACTATTTCCTTCTACAGATTCTATACGGTCTATGGCTACTGTAAAAGACCGGTGTATTCTGATAAATTTATCTGGAGGAAGCTCATCTGTAAAGCTGCTCAATGTTTTGTGGATAATGTATTTTCCTAAATCTGTTTTGATTCTGATGTAGTCTTTTAGGCTTTCAATAAGGACTATTTTGTTCAGTTCAATTTTTTGCAATTTCTTTTTGTCAATTTTCACAAAAATACTCTTCGTTTCAGTAGTTGAATGGTCNAGAACTTCTCGGGGTTTTCTTAGCTGTATGACTCTTTGAACAGATTTTAAAAACCTCGGAAATGGGATGGGCTTGACCAGATAGTCAATGGCTTGAAGTTCAAAGCTTTCTAGGGCATGGGTTTCATGGGCGGTGGTCATAATGACCATGGGTTTTACCTCCAAACTTTTTAGAAAAGACAAGCCATCTAGTACAGGCATGTTAATGTCTAAAAAAATAAGGTCTAAAGGATTATCTTGAACAAAACTTGCTGCTGTTACTGCATTATTAAAACTAGCCACAAGTTCAATGTCATTAATTTCTTTGCAGTATTTTTCCAGAATGCTTACTGCTAAGGGTTCGTCGTCTATAATGATGGTTTTCAGACTCATACTTTTAATTTGAGTTTTACGGTAAAGTGTTGGTCGGTTTGGTTTATTTCTAAATGATACTCTTGGGGCTTATAACCCAGTTCTAGTCTTTTTTTCACATTGGCCAAGCCAATACCACTGCTGTTTTTGTTTGCATGGATTAGCGATTTGGCGTCTTGCGTGTTTACGGGTAAATTATTACAAACTTCAAAGT
>JGI26081J50195_1000405_pt1 | contig 18972 bp, 18 predicted proteins | sample SaaInl74LU_5_DNA_FD_50195 | JGI IMG/M metagenome (IMG submission 50195) | reverse complement strand
GCTTATATTCTGTATACCTCCGGCACAACCGGCGCGCCCAAGGGCGTTGTGCGCCCCACCGCGGGACATCTGGTGGCGTTAAACTGGACGATGAAGAACATCTACAACGTGGATCCTGGCGATGTCTTTTGGGCCGCCTCTGATGTGGGTTGGGTCGTTGGACATTCCTACATTTGTTACGCGCCATTGATCCATGGCAACACAACGGTCGTCTTTGAAGGCAAGCCGGTCGGCACGCCGGATGCAACAACCTTTTGGCGGGTGATTGCCGAGCATGATGTGCGCAGTTTCTTCACGGCCCCCACCGCCTTTCGTGCGATCAAGCGGCAAGACTCAAAAGGCGAATCGATCAAAAATTTCGACATGAGCCGGTTGCGCGCGCTTTATTTGGCCGGCGAACGGGCCGATCCGGACACCATTGAATGGGCGCAAGAGGTCATGGGCGTGCCGGTCTATGACCACTGGTGGCAAACCGAAACCGGCTTCACCATCGCCGGCAATCCGGCGGGTATTGAGGCCATGCCGGTCAAAATTGGCTCCCCGACCGTGGCCATGCCGGGCTATGATGTGCAAATCTTGGATGAAGGGGGCCATCAAATGCCAGTTGGCGAGTTGGGCGCCATTGCGGTCAAACTGCCACTCCCCCCGGGCACTCTACCCACCCTTTGGAATGCATCGGATCGTTTCATTAAGTCCTACCTCACCACCTTTCCTGGCTATTATGAAACCGGTGATGCGGGGATGATTGATGAGGATGGCTATCTCTACATCATGGCCCGGACCGATGACGTCATCAACGTCGCAGGACACAGGCTCTCGACCGGTGGGATGGAAGAAGTTTTGGCCAGTCACCCGGATGTGGCCGAATGCGCCGTGATCGGTGTGAGCGATGAGCTCAAGGGGCAATTGCCACTTGGATTTCTCTGCCTCAACGACGGCTGCACCCGCAAAGCTGAGCAAGTTGTCGCCGAGGTGACCACATTGGTCCGCGAGAAGATTGGCCCTGTTGCCGCGTTCAAACTGGCCTGTGTGGTGGATCGCCTGCCCAAAACACGCTCAGGCAAAATCCTGCGCGCAACCATGGTTAGCATCGCGGATGGCAAAGCCTATAAGGCCCCTGCAACGATAGATGATCCCGCTGTTTTGGACGAGGTGCGTTTAGCACTACAAAAATTGGGATATGCGCAACCATGAGATGCGCCGTCCAATAGACCGGACGCACTCTTTGCCGCTTGATCTTAACGTGATGTTAAACAATAAAAAGTTTTATCAACACGTCTTGATTTTTGGTCACTTCTTGTTATCGATAAAATGACGCGTGGCCTATTAGGGCCGTTCTCGACTCAAATGACGTCAATAAATTTAGATGGAGATCCATTATGAAAAAACTCGTTCTTGCAGGTGCATTCGCAGCATCTATGGTTGGCACAACCTCTTCTGCACAAGGTGCACTCGGTGCATCCAGCTTTGTAAACTTTGTGCCACTGATCGCAATCGTGGCAACAGTTGGCTTGGCGTCCTCTTCAGGCACCTAAGTAAAATTACAGCCTGGCCATGCATGCGGGCCCGGCTGTTACACCCAATTAGGCAAATTGCTCGCGAATGAGCCGCTCTTCTAACCCGTGATCCGGATCGAACAGCAAACGGTGCGCCACATCCCCGGCGCTTTCAATCTCCACCGACATCACATTCTTGACCGAGCAATTGTCCGCATCAGCCATGACGGGCCGTTTGACAGGTTCGATCACTTCAAACCGAACCTTCGCAGCCTTCGGCAACACCGCCCCGCGCCACCTACGTGGCCGAAAAGCAGCCATAGCCGTCAGCGCCAAAACCTCGGAGCCAATCGGCAAAATCGGACCATGCGCGGAATAGTTGTACGCGGTCGAGCCCGCTGGCGTCGCAACTAAGGCTCCATCACAGGCCAATTCACTCAACCGGAGCCGATCATCGACAAAAATCTGTAATTTTGCCGCCTGTGGTCCCTGACGCAAGAGTGACACCTCATTGATCGCCAGCGCCGTCTGGGTTTGGCCATCGACACAGGTTGCCCGCATCCGCAAAGGATTGATGACAGCCTCCTCGGCCGCCGCCAGTCGCGCAATCAAGCCCTCGGTTGAGAACTCATTCATCAAGAACCCAACGGTACCGCGATTCATCCCATAAACGGGCACGTTCAAATGCTGTGTCGCATGCAATGTTTGCAGCATAAAACCATCGCCACCGAGCGCCACGATCACCTCCGCCGCGCTTGGGTCGCAATCGCCAAAACTGTGCACAAATGTATTCCTTGCAGACTGCGCCAAATCTGCGGTACTGGCCAAAAAGGCGATGCGTTTATTCTCTGTCTTGTGCATTTCGGAAACTCCGTTTCCGCACCCTATGCTGGGGCAGGCTAAAAACGCAAGCCATGGCTAAAATAACGGGAATCAGGTCAAAAGGTCGCGGCAGGAACCTTTGACATTTCCGATAGGAAACACGCAATAAGGCACAAAACGCCCAAGGAGCAATACTATGACATCCAGCCTCTCCCAGTTTTTCAATGCAGATCTGGCCGATACCGATCCAGCCTTGGCACAGGCCATTGATAAAGAGCTGACTCGCCAGCGCGATGAAATTGAGTTGATCGCCTCCGAAAATATTGTCTCAAAGGCCGTGATGCAGGCTCAAGGCTCTGTCATGACCAACAAATATGCCGAAGGCTATGTTGGACGGCGCTACTACGGCGGATGTGAATATGTGGACATTGCCGAGACCTTGGCCATGGAGCGGGCCTGCCAACTGTTTGGATGCGAATTTGCCAATGTCCAGCCCAATTCGGGCAGCCAAGCCAACCAAGGTGTCTTTCAAGCCCTCTTGCAGCCGGGCGATACGATCCTCGGCATGTCCTTGGATGCCGGGGGCCATTTGACCCATGGAGCCGCGCCCAACCAATCGGGCAAATGGTTCAATGCTGTGCAATATGGCGTGCGTAAACAGGACAACTTGCTGGACTATGATCAAGTTCAAGAGCTGGCCACTCAGCATAAGCCCAAGCTCATTGTAGCGGGCGGATCTGCCATTCCGCGGCAAATCGATTTCAAGCGTATGCGTGAGATCGCCGACAGCGTTGGCGCCTATCTGCACGTTGATATGGCGCATTTCGCGGGCCTCGTGGCGGCGGGTGAACACCCAAGCCCCTTCCCCCATGCACATGTGGCGACAACCACGACGCACAAGACCCTTCGTGGCCCTCGCGGTGGGATGATCGTGACCAATGACGCGGCCCTGGCCAAGAAATTTAATTCGGCCATCTTCCCCGGCATTCAAGGTGGACCCTTGATGCATGTGATCGCCGCCAAAGCCGTCGCATTTGGCGAAGCTTTGAAACCTGAGTTTAAGACTTATATCCAAAACGTGATTGCGAATGCTCAGGCCCTGTCTGATCAGCTGATCAAAGGCGGTCTGGATACGGTGACCCACGGAACCGATACGCATGTTTTGCTGGTCGACCTGCGCCCTAAAGGCGTGAAAGGCAATGCCACCGAGAAAGCCCTCGGCCGCGCCAATATTACCTGCAACAAGAACGGCGTGCCCTTCGATCCAGAGAAACCAACCATCACCAGCGGGATCCGTCTCGGCAGCCCAGCGGGCACAACCCGCGGCTTTGGCGAAGCAGAATTTCGCCAAATTGCCGATTGGATCATCGAAGTGGTCGATGGATTGGCCGCCAATGGCGAAGAGGGAAATGCAGCTGTTGAGGCAAAAGTCCGATCCGAGGTCGCCAAGCTCTGCGCCCGTTTCCCGATTTACTGATCTACGGGACGGCGGGTGGGGCGCCTGTGATGCGGGCCTTGCCCGCCATCACACAGCGCCACCCGCCGGCCTATATATCCGACAAGCTTGGCACCTGCCGATGCACCAATACCGCCAAGGCTTCGGCCACATGCCGATCTGCAATCGCAGCATCCCCCGCCGCCACCCGAATGCGATGCGCCTCAAACAGCACCCGCGCATGCGACACCCCCTGCGGCGGCGTGAACTTATAAGACGCCAACTCAATCAACAGCCCCAAGGGCTCGCGAAAATAAATTGAGCTCATAAACCCCCGATCTTTCAAACCCGAATGTGCAATCCCAAGCGCATCCAGTTTTTCCGGCAAATGTATCGACACCGCTTGGCTGACCGAAAAAGCAATGTGATGCACGGCACCTGGCACAATCGGGGTTTTGCCCGGCAGAGGTGCCCGGGTCTCATCGCAAAATACCGTGATCAAACGATCATCCCCAGGATCAAAATACAAATGGCTCTCATCGGGGTTGTCGAGATTGGGCTGTTCAAAGACAAAGGGCATGCCCAAAATCCCCTCCCAAAAATCCAAGGTAATTTGTCGCCCAGCTCCGGTCAAAGTGATATGATGCAGGCCTTGGGTCGGTATGGTTCGAGAAAGCGTTGACATAGTTTATCCTCGTTACAGCAAAGTCACCCTAGCGGGGCTGGCGCAGAGTGCAAACCCAGATTAGATTGCCCATATGTTACATATGATCTCCCATGGACCTGAAAATGGCTCTGAAGCCGGCACCCCTTTGATCATCGCCCACGGGCTGTTTGGCTCTGGCCGCAATTGGGGTGTGATTGCCAAACGATTGGCCAATCACCGCCGGGTCATTGCTTTGGACATGCGCAACCATGGGGCAAGCACCTGGTCTGAGGACCACAGCTATCACGCTTTGGCCGCAGATATCGAAGAAGTGGCCACAACCTTGGATCAACCGGTTGATCTACTGGGCCATTCTATGGGGGGCAAGGCGGCCATGGTCGCCGCGCTTTCTGGCGCGCCGATCCGCCGTCTCATCGTCGCCGATATTGCCCCCGTCGGCTATAGCCATAGCCAGCAGCCCGTCATAGACGCCATGCAATCTGTGCCCCTCGACCACACCACAAGCCGCGCAGAGGCCGATCAAGCCCTAAGCGCCCATATCGAGGATCCAGCCCTGCGCAGTTTTTTGTTACAAAGCTTGAATGTCAGCGCGCAACGTTGGCGGCTCAACCTGCCGGCCCTCAGCGCCTCGATGGATCAAATCATTGGGTTTCCTGACATCTCAGGCCATTTCAACGCCCCGGCCCTGTTCCTGACCGGCGCCCTCTCGGACTATCTGCGTCCAGAGCACCGCCCACGCATCAAAGCCCTCTTCCCCAAAGCCCGTTTCGCCAAAATTCCACAGGCGGGCCATTGGCTGCACGCGGAAAAACCGCGTGAATTCGAAGCTGCGGTTCGTGTGTTTTTAGACGCCTAGCCGCTCAGCGCGCCTAACCATCCATCTTCAAGGCTGAAATAAACGCCTCTTGCGGAATGTCGACTTTGCCAAACTGGCGCATCTTCTTTTTGCCAGCCTTTTGCTTTTCCAGGAGTTTCTTCTTCCGTGTCGCGTCACCACCATAGCATTTCGCCGTCACATCTTTGCGCATCGCGCTCAGAGTTTCACGCGCGATCACCTTGCCACCGATGGCCGCTTGGATTGGGATTTTGAACATATGGCGGGGAATCAGATCTTTGAGCTTTTCAACCATCGCCCGGCCCCGCGCGTCCGCACGGTCTCGATGCACCATTGTGCTCAGCGCATCCACTGGCTCGTCATTGACCAGAATGCTCATCTTCACCAAATTATCCTGCTGGTAGCCGATCATTTGGTAATCAAAAGAGGCATAGCCTTTGGTCACAGATTTCAAGCGATCGTAGAAGTCAAACACCACCTCGTTGAGCGGCAAATCATAAACCACCATCGCACGCGAACCCGCATAGGTGAGATCCAATTGCACACCGCGGCGATCTTGGCAGAGTTTCAAAACATCGCCAAGATAATCATCAGGCACCAAAATCGTCGCTTTGATCCGCGGCTCTTCAAGATGGTCAACTAACGTAAGGTCAGGCATATCTGCCGGGTTGTGCAGCTGCTCGATCCGCCCGTCGCGCATGTGGATGTCATAAATCACCGAGGGAGCTGTGGTGATCAGGTCAATCGCGTATTCGCGCTCAATACGGTCGCGGATCACCTCAAGATGCAGCAACCCTAAAAACCCGCATCGAAACCCAAAGCCAAGCGCGGCCGAGGTTTCCATCTCATAGCTGAAACTCGCGTCATTCAGGGCTAATTTATCGATACTGTCGCGCAGGTCTTCAAATTGCGCCGCATCCACAGGAAACAGGCCACAAAAGACCACCGGCTGCGCTGGTTTGAAGCCAGGAAGTGCTTCTACAGTTTGCTTGTCATGGCAAATGGTGTCGCCGACGCGGGTATCACGCACCTGTTTGATAGAGGCGGTCAAAAACCCGATCTCGCCCGGCCCCAATTCATCAATCATTTCCATCTGTGGCCGGAAAACACCAATGCGGTCCACATGGTGGGTGCTGCCGTTGGACATGAACTTAACCCGTTCACCCTTCTTCAGCTTTCCATCGATGATCCGCACCAGCACGATACCCCCAAATAGGAATCATACCAGCTGTCCACCAACATTGCCTTCAAGGGTGCATTGATATCACCCTTCGGTGCCGGAAGCTTGTGCACAATGGCTTCAAGCGTTTCAACAATCCCTTGGCCCGTCTTGGCAGAGACCTGTATCGCCTCTGTCGCATCGATGCCAATCACATCTTCAATCTGCTCCGCCACGCGCATACAATCAGACGCTGGCAGATCAATTTTATTGAGAATGGGGACAATCTCATGATCTGCATCAAGCGCATGGTACACATTCGCAAGCGTCTGCGCCTCAACCCCTTGTGAGCTGTCCACCACCAAAAGCGAACCTTCCACCGCGCGCATGGAGCGGGAGACCTCATAGGCAAAATCCACATGGCCCGGCGTGTCGATCAGATTGAGCACATAGCTCTCGCCATTGAGGGCCGTGTAATCAATTCGGACTGTGTTGGCCTTAATGGTGATCCCGCGCTCGCGTTCGATATCCATACTGTCCAACATCTGCGCCTGCATATCCCGTTCCTTAACGGTTCCAGTCTCCTGGATCAGCCGGTCAGCCAAAGTGGACTTTCCGTGGTCAATATGCGCCACGATGGAGAAGTTTCTGATATGAGATAGAGCTGTCATATGTGGGATATGGAATAGAGTAAGGGTTTGGTCAATGGGCGATCAACATCCGCACACCGCAGATGAGCGCCGTACCAACGCGCAGGGTGCTATAGCTATCAGACCAATGACGCACGATTGCCCCGCGCCGTCTAACGCAAAACACCCGTCTGAATGTATCGCCGGCAGAAAAATATAAAATATACCAACGAAAACAGAATTAAACCATTGAAAATATGAGTTATTGTGGATTGCATATGCGCCATATTGGCCGCTTCGGACAAATAGGCCCAAAGCGCCGCAATAATAAAGCCTACCAGCGCCAGAACAAAGAGGCGCAGCGCCTGCCTGCGCCGCAGCAGTAATAAAAAAGATCCGAGCAGTGCAGACCAAACGCTTATAGCCCAAATGCCCGTGAACCACACCGGTCGCCGGTCAAACCAATAGCGCAGATCTTCCGGCATAGTTTCCATATAGGCGGGAATCTTGTAGGAGATCATCACACAGTCCAAGGCCCCCATGGCGAACCACAAGGCACCCATGCAGGATATAAACCAATAGCGAGTTGGAACTTTCAAAAATGGGTTCATGCTAAAATCCAGCAATATTAATACAGGAAATCTACACGATACTAACTTAAAATCAATTGCCTGTATCAAAAGCCCCTCGAAGCTACTCCTATTCGACAGCTCTGCCCGATTGCGCCCATCAGGCGGCCTGCAAAACGCAAAAAGCCCCGCACAGGCGGAGCTTTTCGTAATCACATCGATAGCAGAGCTTAGGCGGTTGCCTGTGCCTTGGCGATATCTTTTTTGATTTTCAAGGCTGTGTCAGACAAGTCAGTGTCTTTAGCCTTAGCAAGGAAAGCATCCAAGCCACCGCGATGATCCACAGTGCGCAGAGCAGCTGAAGAAATGCGCAGCTTGAACGCACGACCCAAAGCATCGGAATGCAAAGTCAGCTCGTTCAAGTTTGGCAAAAACCGACGACGTGTGCGGTTTTTGGCGTGGCTTACATTGTTTCCACTCATTGGGCCTTTGCCCGTCAGTTCGCAGCGGCGTGCCATCTTATGCGTCCTTATTCAGATATTGAAAACCCGCGCCAAATGGCCTCGGGTGAAAACTCGTTGCCGGGGTTTAGGAGTATCCCAATGCGAGGTCAAGCCTTCTTGCCGTCTTCCGCTGCGCTTTAACAGCGGTTTTTAGGCTTTTCACGATAAATGTTGGAAATATCACCTCAAACATTCCCAAAATCTAGCCCGACCCCCGAATCGATAGCCCGTCTAGGCTTTGGGCCGCAAGAAGATATCCACCACTTGCTCGGCCGCCAGGGAGGGTGCGATGTCCCCCGCGTGAATAGCCTGTTGCAACTGCCGTGAGGCCTCTGCGGCCTCTGGATCATGTTCAAGCCGCGTCAACAGCGCGTGGCGCAATTCAGCATTGAACCAATAGGCATTTTGCGACGCTCTTGTGCGGGCCCAAACACCCCTCTCACGGCGCCAAGCCACCAAGGCCTGCATCTCCTCCCAACTTTGCCGCAGCCCCGCGCCTTCCAAGGCAGATACGGTCAGCGCCTTGGGGAAGTCCTCAGGATCTTGTGACCGCTTGCGCAGCAAACGCAGCGCGCCAGCATAATCGGCGCAGGTGCGTGTGGCGGTTGATTTGAGATCGCCGTCGGCCTTATTGATCAAAATCAAATCGGCCATCTCCATGATCCCGCGCTTCACCCCCTGAAGCTCATCTCCGCCGGCCGGTGCAAGCAACAGCACAAATAGATCCGCCATTTCAGCCACCATCGTCTCTGATTGCCCGACGCCTACGGTTTCAATCAGCACCACATCAAACCCAGCGGCCTCGCATAGGGTCGTGGCCTCTCGGGTGCGCCGGGCCACACCACCCAAATGGGTCTGGCTGGGTGAGGGGCGGATATAAGCGTCCGGATGGCGCGAGAGCTGATCCATACGGGTTTTATCGCCCAAAATAGATCCACCCGACCGCGCAGAGGAGGGATCGACCGCCAAAACGGCAACCTTAAGACCGCTCCCCACCAAGTGCAGCCCAAAGCTCTCAATAAAGGTGGATTTGCCAACACCCGGCGTGCCTGACAATCCAATGCGAATGGCTTGCCGATCCTTACGCAGAGCTGCGAGTAAAGCCATGGCTTGCTGCCGATGATCAGGATGGGCACTCTCCACCAAAGTGATCGCCCGCGCCAGAGCCCGCCGATTGCCCTGCTCTATCAAACGGGCGGTCGCCTCTGGTGCGAATTCTGCTTTGCTCATCAGTCCTCCGGGACGCTGTCCGGCACTCTAACTGCGGACATAACTGTTTGAATTGACCATCTACCGAGCCGCTGCGCAAATGCAAAGGCCCGGCGCGATGCAATTTATCCCCCCAAAACTCTCGCATGTCAAAACGCATCCGCCACAAACCAACCGCAAACCAACCGTGGACGCGCGAGATTTTCTCGCCGATAAGGGCGGGGTGAAGTTTGCTCTGCCGATAGATGCGGTCCTGCCGCAAGTACTGGACTGTTTGACACAGTCTGGTCGGGTGGTTTTGCAGGCCCCGCCGGGGGCTGGCAAAACCACACGCACCCCCTTGGCCATCTTAGAGTCGGGACAGTGCCCCGGCAAAATTCTGATGCTCGAACCCCGGCGCTTGGCCGCGCGAGCCGCCGCAGAACGCATGGCAGACACGCTGGGTGAAAAATTGGGTGAAACCGTGGGATATCGCATCCGCGGGCAATCCAAAATCGGCCCCAATACCCGCATTGAAGTGCTCACAGAAGGCATTCTCACCCGCATGATACAGGCGGACCCAGAGCTGCCTGGCGTCGGCGCCATTCTCTTTGATGAATTTCATGAACGCTCCTTGGCTGCCGATCTTGGGCTGGCCCTGGCATGGGAGTTGCGCGAGACTCTGCGAGAAGACCTCTGGCTCGTGGTCATGTCGGCCACACTGGACGCCGCGCCCGTAGCGGCCTTGCTTGATGACGCGCCAATTGTCACGAGCGCCGGACGCAGTTTTCCCGTGGAGCTGACCTATCTGCCGCGCCCAGCGCCCAAAGACCTGCCCTTTGAAGCGCAAGCCCGCAGCCTGATCCTACAGGCCGTGGCCGATACAGAGGGTGGGATCTTGGTGTTCTTGCCCGGCGAGGCTGAAATTCGCCGCACCAAAGCTGCGCTGCAAGATCACCTGCCCAAAAATTGCGTTCTGCGGCCTCTTTTGGGAAACCTGCCATTTGCCGAGCAACAGCTGGCCATCCGGCCTGAGGCCCAGAAAAATATGCGCAAGATCGTTTTGGCAACCGCCATTGCCGAGACCTCTCTGACCATCCAAGATGTTCGAGTTGTGGTGGATTGCGGCCGCGCACGCAGGGCCCGGTATGACCCTGAAAAGGGTCTGCAAAGGCTGGTCACCGAACGGGTCAGCAAGGCCGAAGCCACCCAGCGCGCCGGGCGTGCAGGGCGCGTTGCCGCCGGGCGCTGCTATCGCATGTGGGCGCGGGCCGAAGAAGGGGCTATGCACGCCTTCGCGCCACCTGAAATTGCAATTTCCGATCTGGCCCCGCTGGCGCTTGAGCTGGCGCAATGGGGCTCCGGGCCAGAGGATTTGGCCTTTCTCACACCGCCCGCACCAGGCCCTTGGGCCCAGGCGAAGGCCTTGCTTGTTCAGCTTGGCGCGCTGTCAGACGGTCGCCTCACGCCCCATGGGGCGGCGCTTGCCAAGTTGCCGCTGCATCCGCGCTTGGCGCAAATGCTGCTGCAAGCGGGACCCCGCGCCGCGCCGCTGGCCGCACTTCTATCGGATCGAGACATTCTCTCGACCCAAAATTGCGATCTCACACCTGCCCTTACAGCGCTGACCAGGCCCACCGGCAACAAAGAACAGGCCGGCCCCATTCGCGATCACAGCGCGCTTGACCGGATCAAGCAGGAGGCCAAACGCCTCAGCAGACTGGCGCCGAAAGGCACGCGCGAGATCGCGTTAAGCCCAGCGCAATGCTTGGCGCTGGCCTATCCCGAACGTGTCGCCCAGCGTCGCCCCGGCCCGCAGCCACGCTACATCATGGCCGGGGGGAAGGGCGCAGTTTTGGCCAGAGATGATTCCTTGGCCAATGCGCGATATTTGGTCATTTCAGATTTGGGAAATCCGCATTTTAGCACGGGTCCAGACCCTAAAATCCGCAGGGCCCTGGCGCTGGGTGAGGCAGAGCTGCGGGAGGTTTTTGCCGATCAAATCACATGGGAGACCCTTTGCCACTGGTCCAAACGCCACCGCCGGGTCATTGCTAATCGCAGTGAAATGCTTGGTGCCCTGTCACTTACGCAAGAGGTTTGGCGGGATGCACCCAGCGAAGCACTGGCGGCGGCTATGGTGGAGGGCGTGCAACAGATGGGTCTGCGCCTGCCGAAAGCCGCCCGGCTCTTACAAGCCCGCGTGGCGGCCGCGCCACCCGGGCAATTTCCCGATTTGTCAGATACAGCCCTGCTCGAAGCCGCACCAGAATGGCTGGCCCCCTATCTGACGGGGCTGACAACAGAGCAAGATTGGAAAGCGTTTGACCCGCTGCCAGCCCTAGAGGCCTATATTGGCTGGGCGGCTCTGCGCCAGCTTGAAAAAATTGCGCCGGCGCATTTCACCACGCCGCTGGGCCGGAAAATCGCGATTGATTACAGTGGCGACAGCCCGGCAATTGAACTGCGTATTCAAGAAATATTTGGCCAAACCCGCCATCCTATGATCGGCGATCACCCGCTAAAGGTGACCTTGCTGTCTCCGGCACATCGACCAATCCAAGTGACCACAGATATCCCTGGCTTTTGGACCGGAAGCTATGCAGATGTGCGCAAAGATATGCGGGCGCAATATCCCAAACACCCCTGGCCCGAAGATCCCACCCAAGCGGACCCGACNCTACGCGCCAAGCCCCGCAAGCGCTGAGCTGTCAGCCCGAATGCCACGGACCATGATGCGACCCGTCTGCATCAACACGTTCAAAGGAATGAGCCCCGAAGTAATCGCGTTGAGCTTGGATCAAATCCGAGGTTCCGCGTTCTTGGCGGATCATGTCAAACCAACTCAAAGCCGCTGCCAATGCCGGCACAGGCAGCCCTTTGAGCGCAGCAGCAGAGACCACCCGGCGCAGCCCTGCGATATGGGTGGTCAGAAGCGGGGTGAAATGGTCGGACAGCACCAAATGCCCCGCCGGGCGCGGACTGCGGAATGCTGTGGCAATGTCGTCTAACATGGCCGAACGGATGATACAGCCAGCCCGCCAAATCTCTGCGATGCGGGCAAAATCTAATGACCAATTGAATTCTTTGGATCCGGCGGCCAAAATCTCGAACCCCTGCGCATAGGCCAAAACGCGCCCAACGATTAAGGCAGATTGCAAATCATGCTCTGCGACTGGACTCATCGTATCCGTGCCCGCCGGCACCAGCACTCTGGCGGCGCGCTTGCGGATGGATTTTTGCGCGCTCATGACCCGGGCGCCAACCGCCGCCTCAATGATGCTCACCGCTTGCCCCATACGCAGCGCTTCAATCACGGTCCAACGGCCGGTGCCTTTTTGCCCGGCTTGGTCCACGATTAAATCCACCATGTCCTCACCAGTCTGCGGATCTTTGGTCCCCAAGACCTCTGCGGTGACTTCGATAAGATAGCTTTCCAGCGGGCCACGGTTCCAGCTGCGAAAGACCGGCGCGATATCGCTGGCTGCCAGACCTTCGCCATCGCGCATCATGCCGTAAACCTCGGCGATCATGCATATCGGCGTATTCGATCCCGTTATGAACCGTTTTTACAAAATGCCCAGCCCCATCTGGTCCCAAATGCGCCACACAGGGATCTCCGTCATAGCGCGCTGCAATTGCCTCCAGAACGGGCGCGATACGGCTGTAGCTAGAGCTTGTACCTCCCACCATCATGGACGGCCCCCGCCGTGCGCCCTCAGCGCCGCCAGACACACCAATCCCCAAATAGGACAGCCCCGCTTTTTCCAGAGTTGTGGTTCGGATCATCGTATCGCGAAAATCTGAATTGCCGCCATCAATGATGGTATCGCCCGCAGATAACAAGGGCCGAAGCGCAGCAATCGTTTGATCCACCGGCGCGCCCGCCGGGATCATTAGGACAATGGCGCGCGGCGCAGGCAGAGCCGCCACCAGATCGGCCAGGGTCTCGCAGCGCTGCAAACGAGCGGCCAGATCCCCAGCGGAGGCGATCAGCCGATCAACCGCGCTCAGCTCAAGGTTCCAAAGAGCGACATCTTGGCCCTTCTCGGCGAAGTTCAACGCCAGTGCCGAACCCATCGTTCCAACCCCAATCACACCAATATGTGCCTGTGTCATCTTCACCTCCAGCGCCGAAGCACTTGTGTTATTTATCCGCGGTCAATTCAATCACGAGGCAGGGGCCCCGCAGCATTGGATGATTGAGCGTAAACTCACTCAACCCGACGCCACACCAGGCCCGGCTCAAATGATCTTGCATCGCGGCAAACAGATCCCCTTGCCGCCAATAGCGCGGCCAACCACCGGGAGGGTCAACCGCCTCAAATAAAGCTCCAGTTGGCAAAAAATTTGAATAATCAATTTGTTGATAAGTCTTCCCATCAGACCCCATCACCGCCAAGACCCAATCTTGCATCTGCCCATGCCATGCAATGCCACAAGCCGCATCCTCGCCCTGTGCTGTCGCGCAGGCTTCGATGACTGAGACCCGCGCGCCCAAAAGATCTGCAACCGAGGCGATAGCCTTGGCGCGCTGGGGGCTTGCGGTCCTGTCTGAGGCAGGGCGCATCCACATGCTGGCCGGCGCAGTTGTCACCTGCGCGCCCCAACCGGCCTCGCCCTGTGCAAACTCCTGAAGGCCGTAATAGCCATGCGCATCATCCGCGACCATGGCAACACCCTCACCTAAGCCCTTAAGATCTTGGGATTGGCACAGTTTATTGAAAAGATGACTCACACCGAGACCAAGCCAAATCTCTTGGCTCTTCTGTGAGAATACAACCATGTGATGAGAGTCTTGGAAGTAATCGGGGTGCGCCTCATCAACCTGTTCGGACTGGGCAGAAAACCCTTGGCGCTCCAACCAATCCAGAGGCGCTGGCGCGCGCCATCGCCCCATCCAATCAAATCTTCGAACCAAACATCCAATATTTAAGGACATGATAGATCACTCTATGAGAAACGTCCCTCTCTCCTTAACCCTTAATCCGCAAACAACCAGAGCCAAGCAGCGACTTTACCTAAAATCATGCCCCAAGCGGCCTGTTTAGTCTAGACACCAGCGCATAATCGCTTTTTGCGCATGCAACCGGTTTTCCGCCTCATCGAAGACCACCGAATGCGGCCCATCCATGACAGAGCTGGTAACCTCTTCGTTGCGGTGTGCGGGCAAGCAATGCATGAAAAGAGCATCCGGCTTGGCCTGCGCCATCAACGCATCATCAACCTGATAGGGGCGCAATTGATTATGGCGCCGCTCGCGTGCGGTTTGGCTGTCGTGCATAGAGATCCAAGTGTCCGTCACCAACAGATCCGCGCCGCGCACCGCTTCTTTAACGTCCCGCTGGATCTCGATCTTCACACCTTTGGCCCGCGCCTTCTCAACAAATTCCGCCTCGGGATCCAGCGTCGCTGGGCCGGCAAAAACGAAATCAAAGCCAAATTGCCCGGCCGCATGGATGAAGCTCGCACAAACGTTGTTGCCATCACCCGTCCAGACCACGCGCTTGCCCCGAATAGAGCCGCGATGCTCTTCAAACGTCAAGATATCGGCCATGATTTGGCATGGATGGCTGCGGTTGGTCAGCCCATTGATCACCGGAACACTGGCATAATCGGCCATTTCCAGCAGGGTTGCCTCCTCAAAAGTGCGGATCATGATCATGTCCACATAACGGCTCAAAACCCGCGCCGTATCCGCGATGGTTTCCCCATGGCCCAGCTGCATTTCGCTGCCGGACAAAACCATGGTCTGCCCACCCATCTGCCGCACGCCAAGATCAAAGCTCACGCGGGTGCGCGTGGATGGCTTTTCGAAAATCAACGCCACCATCTTGCCCTCAAGTGGGCGTTCAGCATCCAACATGCCTTTGGACAGGCCGGCACGCGCCGTCTTGATCCGCGCGGCCTCATCCAAAATGCCACGCAAATTTTGGGGATCAACCTGATCAATATCGAGAAAATTCTGCATCTTTAAACTGTCCTATAGGCTGGCGGCGTGCCATGCTGCACCATCCGCCGAAATGTGAAAAGCCGCGCTGGTCATTGCGCAGATTGAACCGTTTGCGCCGCCGTCTCCAACCGCTCCAGCGCCTGAGCAATCTCCGCGTTTGAAATAGTCAACGCCGGAAGCACACGCACGACGTTTTCGGCCGCAGGGACGGTCAACACCTCGCAGTCATATCCGGCTGTGACCACATCCATATTGCTCGCCTTGCATTTCAGACCCAGCATCAACCCCGCGCCCGTCACACCCTCAAACACATCAGGATATTGCGCGACCAACCCTTCAAGACCTTGGCGCAGCGCCCCAGAGTTGCGGCTCACCTCTGCCAGAAATTCAGGAGCAGCCACCTCATCCAAGACAGCACTTGCCACCGCACAACCCAAGGGATTGCCACCATAGGTCGAGCCATGTGTCCCTGCCCCCATTCCGCTTGCGGCCTCTTCATTCGCCAAAACCGCCCCGATGGGGAAGCCCCCACCAAGACCCTTGGCCACCATCATAATATCGGGATCAATCCCTGCCCACTCATGGGCAAACAACTTCCCTGTCCGTCCCACACCGCATTGCACCTCATCGAAAATCAGCAAGATCCCGTGGCTGTCACAAAAATCACGCAGGCCTTTCAAACAATGATCCGGCACAGGGCGGATACCGCCCTCCCCCTGGATCGGCTCGATCAATATGGCGGCGGTCTTTTCATTGACTGCCGCATGCAGCGCGTCGTGATCTGCAAATGGCAATTGCACGAAACCGGGCAGCAAGGGCCCAAAGCCTTTCGTCAGCTTCTCCGCACCAGCAGCTGCAATCCCTGCGGAGGAGCGCCCATGAAACGCCCCCTCAAAGGCAATAATTTCCACGCGCTCTGGCTGACCCTTGTCGTAGAAATATTTGCGCGCCATTTTCACGGCCAATTCACAGGACTCGGTCCCAGAGTTGGTAAAAAACACCGTATCGGCAAAGGTCAGATCCACCAGCTGATCGGCGAGTTTTTGTTGCGCGGGAATATGGTACAAATTGGACGTATGCCACAATTGACCCGCTTGCGCCGTCAGCGCCGCCACCAGTTTCGGATGCGCATGTCCCAGGCTGTTGACCGCAATCCCAGCGCCCAAATCCAAAAATCGCCGACCGTCATCGCTGGTCAACCAGCTGCCTGTGCCAGAGACAAACGAAAACGGAGCGCGATTATAGGTGGGCAGAATCGAAGGGATCATCGGAAAGCCTTTCTAACGAGGAGGGAGTGAGAAAACCAAAATTGAGAAACACTCATGGGAGCGCAAAAACACGAGGGGCCGGCCGCGGTGCAGCGGTCATATCAGCGACGTCGGCGTCGCAAGGTGATTTCAATCATCGTTTTCATGCCCTTACCATACCAAAGCCCCCCGGCCATGGAAAGTCCAAATATCCGCTGCGGCAAATCCCTTTAAGATTTCAACCGATAGCCTCGCGCCAACCAAAACCAGGCCAAGCCAACCGCACAGATATTGGCCCCGCAAATCACGGCCAAAGCCATCCATGGGCTGCCATCGGAAACCCCCAAAACACTGTAACGGCCACCGTCGATGATATAGAACATCGGGTTCACATGGATCAGTGGCTGCATCATTGAGGGCAAAGCTTGGATCGAATAGAAGGTCCCCGACAAGAAGGCCAAGGGTGTGATCACAAAATTTGAAATCGCGGCCATCTGGTCAAACTTATAGGCATAGATGCTGCCCAAAAGCCCCAGCGCGCCCATGAACATCCCGCCCAAAACCACAAAAGCCAATGTCCAAAGCGGGTGGGCAACCCAAATGCCGAGGCTCAGCCCCATCGACAGACAGAGCACCGCGCCAATCACCAATCCGCGACCAATTCCGCCCGCCAAGAATCCCACGGTCATCTCCAAAGGCGACAGGGGCGGCATCAGCGTGTCGACAATGGAGCCCATGACTTTCGCCGAAAGCATGGAAGAGGACGTATTGGCAAAAGAATTTTGTATCACCGTCATCATCAACAAACCCGGCGCCAGAAAGCTGACATAATCAAACCCCATCACATCCGAGCGACCCGGTCCGATGGCAATGGAAAAAACCAATAGAAACAAAGCTGCCGTGATCAATGGCGCAAAAATTGTCTGCTGCCAAATCGCCAAATAGCGCATATTTTCGCGGCGAATGAGCGTCCAAAGGCCCAGCCAATTGACCCGTCCAAAGCGTCTGACGCCGAATTGAGAAACATTTGCCACAGTTTATCTCCACTTGGGTGGTTGTCCTTAGCCTCAGTTGAGCCTAAAGTAGGACGCTGCATGGGTATCACCCGTTATTGCTACGAAATTCAAGGGGGGGCGTGATGTCCTGGACTGATGAACGCGTCGAAGTTCTGAAAAAAATGTGGGGCGAGGGCCAATCGGCCAGTGTGATCGCCAAGGAATTGGGCGGCGTGACCCGCAATGCGGTGATCGGAAAAGTGCACCGTTTGGGCCTGTCCAACCGTGTGACCTCGACCACGGCCAAGCCGGCCGCCAAGGAAAAGGCCAAGACGCAGGCCAAGGCAAAGCCCGCCGCGCCCGCAACACCAACCGCGCCGCCAAAACCGGCCGCGCCTGCGCCCGAAACCATGCGGGTCACCCCGCCGGCGGTGCGCAAGATCATTCCTGCCGGCCAGCCTCTGCCGCCGCAGCCTTCGGCCAATGAGATCAGCCCGGAGGCTCTGGCCAAGGTCAGTGAAGTGGAAAAGACCGCCAAGAAGATCAGCTTGATGGAATTGACCGAAAAAACCTGCAAATGGCCGGTCGGTGATCCTGCGACAGAGGATTTTTGGTTCTGCGGTCTGGCGGTGAAGGCCGGCAAACCCTATTGCGAAGCGCATGTCGGGGTGGCCTTCCAACCCATGTCCAGCCGCCGCGACCGCCGCCGGTAAGCCAGCCCACTTGAAATCCACCAGCCTCTTGATATTCTGAAAAGAAAATTTTGAGCGCGGGGATGCCGTGGAAATTGTTTTAAAGCTGTTGGATTGGAGCCTGCGCCAAAATTGGGCGCTCGGCTGGCCGATTGTCTGTTTCATCGCTTTGATGTGCGTACCGGCACTACGCAACACCGCAGTTACCCAAGTGATCGCGCATATTGGTGTGATCTGCTGCGCCATGATCGCCCGGCGGAACGCTACCGTTCGGTGATGCGCAAAGGGTTGGATTGGCTCGACTCCCGGCTCTCCTCCGGCGAGGCGCAGCAAGGCCCGGCGCAAAAGGCTTGGAGCTTTGGCCTGCTCAACATCACCATGGCCCTCGCCTTTGCCTATCCCATTTTGGCCATCACAATCCAATGGCTCTGCGGCCATGCGATTGATTTTGGCGGCCAGGAGGTGATTGCCGCCAGCCCGCCACAGGCGCGAATATTTACCGCGGTCTGGCTCGGATCTTCGTTATTCTTTTACCTTTTTGCCGGAGCGTCAAAATCCCGGTGGCGCTGGACATTGGTTATCCTCGCCACCGGGATTTTGCTCTTGGGATTAATTTTCGCCGATCGCTTTGCTGTGCCAGAAAATGTCGCAGTCGCAGTCGCAAGCGCAGTCGCGGTCGCTGTCGCAACCGCCGAGAAGCGCTCTTCCCGCCAGATGGCCTGGCGCTTACTCTATTGTGGCGTTTTGGTGGCCCTTTTGATCGTGGCGATCAAAATGCCGGA
>JGI26081J50195_1000401_pt1 | contig 19073 bp, 18 predicted proteins | sample SaaInl74LU_5_DNA_FD_50195 | JGI IMG/M metagenome (IMG submission 50195) | reverse complement strand
GATAACATTTCGTAACAAAAACTGATATCTTGAAGCAGATATTTCATGATGGCTAAGTACATCTAATACACCTTTAATACCTTGCAGAGGATTACGTATTTCGTGATTTAGATGAGTAATAAATTGTTCCTGTTTATGATTTATTTCAAAGAGCTCTCTCGATTTTTGAGAGTAATCTTTAGCGATAAGTAGCAACGCTATGAGTAAAGCTATCAAGACCATCGATTCCCTTACCGGCAGTCCCATTAAAACGACATCATAATAGCTCTGTAGATTCTCAGTAAAACCTGTGACAAATTGTAAGACAAGAAAGGCGATCAGGATGACAGTTGCTTTGAATACTAACCGATAATGATGAATACCCATCAGCCATAAAGATATGATGCTAAATGCCAATATATAAAGTGCTGAATTTGAATTCGTCAGTCCACCACTCGTTAATATATTGCCAAGAGAGTAAGAGAAAAAACCGACAAGTAGTAGATAAGTTCTAAATGATGCGTTGTGATAATAATAGAAGGCCGCGCCTAGGCAACTGAGAGTTAACACCCCACTAACAATCCGAAAAGTCATATCATATTGAACGTCAAATACGAAAAATACAGCCCTGATAATCAGCATTATTAATAGGTAAACACGTTTAATCGTTAGAGCAGGGTGATGGTACATAGACTCAGCCTTAGATTGGGTTAACTCATGATCAATTGTCGTTTGCGAACCTTAAGAATAATATCGTACAGCTTTTCTGTGTTATAGGGTTTTGACATTACATAATTATACCCTGCATCATAATAAGCCGTTGCCTCATTATGCAGGGTATTGCCAGAGATAGCTATTATAAATAATTGTGATTCGAACTGACGCACGGCTTTAACCAAACCGACACCATCTAATATTGGCATAGCGATGATAACACAACATCAAAATGATTAATCTTGATAAGATCTAATGCTTCTGCCCCGTTTTCGGCTTCTGTAATACTCGCTCCACATGCTTCAAGTTGTTCTTTTAAAATAGCGCGATTAATCATGTTGTCTTCTACAACCAATATTGATGTCCCTGCTAGATTAGGCAACTTGTGGTGCTGTTTTACAGCGCTACTCGCTAAGCTAGATTTAGACTGTAGGACTAACTTACAAGGAAAAGTAACCGTGAAAGTAGAGCCCTCATTCAAGGTTGAGTGAGCCGTGATAGAGCCCTCTAAGCGGCTAATTAACGGTTTAACAATACTTAACCCTATACCGGTCCCTTGAAAGTCTTTGGTTAACCTCTGATCGACTTGGTAATACTCATCAAATATTTTGTCAGTCAATGTCTTTGGTATACCTATCCCTGTGTCTTGCACACTCAATGTAAGCATGCCTTGAGTGAATGATACATCAATGTTGATTTCTCCTTGAGCAGTATACTTAACAGCATTACTAGTTAAGTTTGAAAGCACGATTTTGAGTGATTTATTTGGAATAAATAATTGCTCAGGTAAATCTTCATCATAATTCACGTTAAACTTGAGCCCTTTTTGATGAGCTTGTTCTTTGTAAATAAATATAGTGGTATCGACTATATCGCGAATATTATGTGGAACTGGACTATCACTGAACATACCTGAGCGAAGTTGTTTGAGGCTAAGTACCTCGTTAACCATATCATTAAGGTGTTTGTGGTGCGAATAGCGTTATCGAGTAAATAATCAAAACGTTCAGCTGGGATCTGATGATTTTTAAGGATGTCAAGCACGCCTTTTATGCCTTGGAGTGGGTTACGCATTTCGTGATTTAAGTGGGAGATAAACTGTTCTTGTTTAATATTGATATCTATAAGTTTATTATTCTTCTTTCGGTAATCATTGATTAGAAAGTATAAGGCTATCAATATTGAAATTCCTCCTATTGTTTCTTTCAAGGGTATCCCTAAGAACGCTTTTTTATCATTAACATCCATTATTTGAGCGTAACCAGAAAAATAATGGATTATCGTAATACTGATTAAAATGCATGTACAAATTAAAACTGAACGGGTTTGTTCGATACCTACTGCCCATAAAGTAAACATAGTAAATCCAATAATATAAATGGTTGCTCCGGGATCAGCTAGACCACCATTAGTCAATATGGGTGAAAGTGATAAGGATAAAAAACCAATGAGAGTGAAAATAATCTTAAGAGTATGATTTTTTTTAAAAAAGTAATACGCGCCAAGTAGAGAAGTAACTGTTATAAGCCTATAACAGTTCGAAACTGTAATTCATCATGTAAATCTTTCAGCCAAAAACCAAACCTGATCAAAAGAGGGATCAAAATATGTAATCGCTGAGCGAAAAGTTGTTGGTAAATGCGCATAAATAAATCCTTTTATTTAATCTAATTGTCTATCAGTTAAGATTAACCTTTCACTTTCATCATTCTTTCTTTTTGTCGGGCCCAGTCTCGGTCCTTGATCGTGTCTCTTTTATCGTGTGCTTGTTTACCTTTAGCGAGGCAAATTTCTAACTTAACCCAACACGCTTTCCAATACATAGCTGTTGCGACTATGGTCAAACCCTGTCGGTCTAATCCGCCCATTAGTTGCTCTATTTCACGACGTTTAAGCAATAATTTACGAGTACGGTCAGGGTCACAAATCACATGAGTGGATGCTTGAGATAAAGGTTGGATGGTGATATTCGTCACGAAGGCTTCACCATTTTTAACAAACACATAGCTGTCAGATAAATTCACTTTACCTGCACGAATACTTTTAACTTCCCATCCCTGCAGTTCCATACCAGCTTCGAACTTGTCGGTTAAATGGAATTCATGTTTCGCTTTTTTATTAAGAGCGATAGTGCCGGTAGGGTTTTTTGATTTCTTTTTGCTCATGCGCTTATTCTAACGTTCTGTTCCTGATATTGTACCTGTGATTCGTGTTAGTGCAATCTTAATATCGGCTATTNGGCTTAACAATTGAGCTTTTCGTGATAAACTTAACGAATTAAATGTCAAATGACTGATAAAATTTTATGGCTANAGTGAATAAAAGTGCGTTAGTGCCCTACAGTGCACAAACCATGTATGATTTAGTAAATGATGTGGCTGCTTATCCTGAATTTATTCCTGGGTGCATAGCGACTCATATTGATAGTGTTGATGATACACATATGCGTGCAACACTTGATATAGCCAAAGCCGGAATAAAACACTCTTTTGCGACTCATAACACACTCAATGCGCCTCATTCTATTGCCATGGATCTTGCCGAAGGGCCATTTAAATCCCTATCAGGCGGGTGGGTGTTCACTGAATTAGATGAACATGCATGTAAAATAGAATTGAGTCTGAATTTTGAATTTACGAGCAAATTGGTTGAATTAGCATTTGGTAAAATCTTTCATAGTCTTGCTAATTCCATGGTGGACGCGTTTATTCAACGCGCTAAACATAATGCGGTTTTATCTTCATGAGTAATATTCAGATAGAAGTAGTTTACGGTACGCCAGAGCAGCAATTGATTCTAGTCATTGATGTACCGGCAGAGACCTGTGTTGAAGATGCCATCAAGGCTTCTGATATTATTCAGCATTTTCCCGAGATTGATTTATCTATCAATAAAGTGGGGGTGTGGAATCGTACATGTAAACTCACAGACACATTAAAAAACGGCGACCGAATTGAAGTTTACCGTCCNTTAATTGCCGATCCTAAAGAAGTACGACGACAGCGCGCTGAGCGTGCGAAAGAAGAAGGTCGCGCAGATAAAGTGACGGGTGGTCGAGCGCGGCGTGCTAATCGCGAAAGTGCAGAAAACACTGAAGCTCACTCTGCTGATAAGCCTGTATCAGCAAAGACAATAGATAAATAATGATTGTTTGTCGGTAATTAGCTTCAATATTTACGGCGTTGTAAGCCCGTGTTAGCAATAATTTTGGCTGAAATTTCTTCGATAGAAAATTTGGTTGAGTTTAAAAACGGGATCCGTTCTTTTCGATACAGTCCTTCGACTTCTCTTAATTCCATTCGACATTGTTGCATCGATGCATATTTAGAATTGGCGCGNCGCTCTGATCTAATTTGATGNAGTCGGGCAGGATCGATTGTCAATCCAAAAAGTTTATCTTTATATCGCTTTAATGCTGGGTTTAGTTTAATCACATCGCCTAAATCTTCTTCAGTAAATGGATAATTTGCCGCCTTAATCCCATATTGCAAAGCTAAATATAGACTGGTAGGCGTTTTACCTGAGCGTGATACACCAACCAAAATTATATCTGCTTCACCATAGTTTTTTAGATTCGTCCCATCATCGTTTGCTAGTGCATAGTTGACAGCTTCAATACGAATGTCGTATGTGGTTTCGTGAATACTATGGGTACGATGCTTCTTAGGTTTTGAAGGAACACCGAGAATTTTTTCGATAGGCGCGACGAACTGATCTAAAAAGTTGTAATTAATACCGACGGATTGAGAAATAATATGCATGACTTCGGTATTTACAATTGTATAGAAAACCAACGGGCGAGTTTGAGAATCTTGAAAACTTTCAGATATTTTTGTTAAAACATCGTATGCCTGTTGCTCGGTTTCAACAAATGGGATCGTGATATGTTTGAACTCAATTGGAAACAAAGACAGTAAAGCATGGCCAAAAACTTCGGCAGTGATCGCGGTTCCATCTGAAATATAGTATGCGGTGCGCATAACAACTCCTTAACAATGGTGTAATTTAATTACAGCTTGAATTTAAATTTTACAAGCGTAAGTACATCATTCTAAAATGATTTTTTCATTTGGTTATTTTTTATACATCTTGTATTAACACTATAACCTAAATAAATAAGTTAGACACAATACGGCTGGAGGCTTTAAAGTGCAAGAATACGTTTTATGGTATCAACAACTTGGTATGAACGATGTTGGCAGAGTGGGAGGCAAAAACGCTTCTTTAGGTGAAATGATTTCAAACTTAGCTAACGCTGGTGTGCAAGTACCAGGGGGTTTTGCTACAACTGCAGATGCATTTAATGAGTTTTTAGAGCGTAGTGGTGTCGAAGCTAAAATTTATGACATGCTAGATAAATTAGATGTTGATGATGTGAATGAACTTGCCAAAGCNGGTGAACAAATCCGTAATTGGATCATTGATACTCCCTTCCAACCTGAACTTGAAGCGGCTATTAAAACCTCTTTTCAAGAGTTACAAGGTGACGCAGGTGATGAAGCTTCATTTGCCGTACGTTCATCGGCCACTGCAGAAGATATGCCTGATGCATCGTTTGCCGGTCAACAAGAAACCTTCCTAAATGTGAAAGGGTATGAATCTGTGTTGGTTGCNATCAAGCATGTATTCGCCTCACTATTTAATGACCGTGCTATTTCATATCGTGTTCACCAAGGCTATGACCATAAAGGTGTTGCTTTATCTGCCGGTATTCAGCGCATGGTTCGTTCTGACTTATCCTCTTCAGGAGTGATGTTTACCATTGATACTGAATCAGGTTTTGAAGATGTGGTATTTATTACTTCATCATTTGGCTTAGGTGAGATGGTCGTGCAAGGCGCGGTGAATCCTGATGAATTTTATGTTCACAAGCCAACCCTAAAAGCGGGTAATCCAGCAGTAGTGCGTCGAAACTAGGCAGTAAATTAGTCCAAATGATTTACTCAGATAATCAAGAGCATGGTAAACAAGTTGATATTGTTGATATTGAACCTGCTCAAAGTATGCAATTTTCTATCACCGATAGTGAAGTGGAAGAACTCGCTAAACAAGCCATCATTATTGAACAACATTATGGTCGTGCGATGGATATCGAGTGGGCTAAAGACGGTGTTGATGGCAAACTGTACATCGTTCAAGCGCGTCCAGAAACCGTACGTAGCCGTGAAGACATGCAAGTTATTGAACGTTACCAATTAAATGGTGAAGCGCCAACAATTGCAACAGGTCGTGCTATTGGTCATAAAATTGGTTCGGGTAAAGCGAAAGTGCTTGCGTCAATTGATGAAATGGACAAAGTAGAAGCAGGTGATGTATTAGTCACCGATATGACCGACCCCGATTGGGAACCGATCATGAAACGTGCCTCGGCTATTGTGACTAATCGTGGTGGACGCACCTGTCACGCCGCTATTATTGCTCGAGAGTTAGGTATTCCTGCCGTAGTGGGTTGTGGTAATGCAACGGATCTAATTAAAACGGGTGACCAAGTTACCGTCTCTTGTGCAGAAGGTGACACTGGTTTTATCTATGGTGATGAACTCGCGTTTGATGTCGTCACTTCGCGCATTGATTCAATGCCAGATGTCCCATTAAAAATTATGATGAATGTAGGTAACCCTGATCGGGCATTTGATTTTGCTCGTTTGCCTCATGCAGGTGTGGGTTTAGCGCGTTTAGAGTTTATTATTAATCGTATGATTGGTGTTCACCCTAAAGCGTTATTAAATTTTGATGCACAGCCTGATGATGTGAAATCTGAAATCACTGAGATGATGGCCGGTTATGCCTCTCCTAAAGAGTTTTACATTCAAAAATTGGTTGAAGGAATATCCACCATTGGCAGTGCCTTCTCGCCTGAGAAAGTCATTGTGCGTATGTCTGATTTTAAATCTAACGAGTATTTCAATCTCGTCGGTGGGCATCAATATGAACCAGATGAAGAAAACCCAATGTTAGGTTTCCGTGGCGCTTCACGTTATATCTCTGAAGATTTCCGCGATTGTTTTGCTCTTGAATGTGAAGCAATTAAGCGCGTACGTAACGACATGAAACTCACAAATGTAGAAATCATGATCCCATTTGTACGGACTTTAGAAGAGGGACGTCAAGTCATTGAATTATTGGCTGAAGAAGGCTTAGTCAAAGGTGAAAACGGTCTACGNATTATTATGATGTGTGAATTACCGTCGAATGCGTTACTTGCCGATGAATTCTTAGATATCTTTGATGGTTTTTCGATTGGNTCAAACGATTTAACTCAGTTAACACTAGGATTGGATCGTGATTCAGGTTTGATTGCACATTTATTTGATGAACGTAATGAAGCAGTTAAGAAGCTCTTAGCTATGGCGATTAAAGCGGCAAAAGCGCGCGGTAAATACGTCGGTATTTGTGGGCAAGGGCCATCTGATCATGAAGATCTTGCGGCGTGGTTAGTAGAACAAGGCATCGACAGTGTTTCGCTCAACCCAGATACGGTTGTTGAAACTTGGTTATACTTAGCCGAACAGCATGGTTAATCACCTCAACTAAACTGAGCTTGATCTAAAATGACGAGCCGCTAGCCATTGTTTACATGGCAAGCGGCTTTTTTATGTTTATATTTTTTGATTNCATAGAGCTTAAGTGCAATTTTGCGTATAATGTCAGTCATCTTGATTATACTAACTTGACGCCATGTTACCTGTACTTGATAGCAACAACGCCCTTGAACAACAATATCTTGATTACCTAGATGCACTTAATCGCGCCGGTTTTGATGGAGATATTGAAACTCAGTATTCTAGCCGTTTAGCGATGGCTACGGACAACTCCATTTATCAAAAACTACCACAAGCGATTGTCTACCCAAAACACATTGATGATTTGGTGTGTATTGGTCGAACNGTCCAAGCATTTGATGAAGTTGTATTTTCGGCGCGTGGTGGCGGCACAGGGACTAATGGTCAATCATTAACTCATGGGATCGTGGTAGATTTATCACGTCATATGAATCAAATACTAGAAATTAATGCAGATGAACAATGGGTGAAAGTCCAAGCAGGGGTCGTAAAAGACGCCTTGAATGATGCGTTAAAACCTTTTGGTTATTTCTTTGCGCCAGATTTATCAACCTCTAATCGTGCCACCNTTGGTGGGATGATTAATACCGATGCTTCAGGGCAGGGCTCATTAGTCTATGGAAAGACCTCTGATCATGTCTTGGGGTTAACGTCGGTTCTGGTTAATGGTGATGTATTACACACCGCTCCTACGGCTATTGAGACCTGTTTAACCCATGAGCAATCCAGCTATCAAGCAATTGCTAAACAAATCCAAGCGTCATGTGTCGAACAGCGCGATGCCATTTTAGCTAAGTTCCCACGGTTGAATCGCTTCTTAACCGGTTATGATTTAGAACACGTTTATGCGCCAGAGACAGACACCTTTGATATCAGTCGCTTGATTACTGGCTCAGAAGGTTCACTTGCTTTTGTCGCAGAGGCAAAACTGAATATTACGCCAATCGCAAACCATAAAGCATTGGTGAATATTAAATATAATTCTTTTGAAGCGGCATTACGCCATGCACCTAAGATGGTGGCAGCAAAAGCGACCTCGGTCGAAACTGTCGATTCGAAAGTATTGAACTTAGCACGCGCAGATATCATTTGGCACTCCGTTTCTGATCTAATTACCGATGTACCAGACCATGATTTATTGGGTTTAAATATGGTCGAGTATAATAGTAACGACGAAGCGGAAATAACGGCACGTATCGATCGATTAAGTGCGGAGTTGGATGAAGATATTAAAACGCAAAAAGGTGGTGTTATTGGTTATCAGGTAACATATGACGTACCTGATATTCAAAAAATTTATGCCATGCGTAAAAAGTCGGTAGGCCTATTAGGGAAAGCCGATGGTGCGAAAAAACCGATTGCATTTGCNGAAGATACTGCAGTCCCCCCGGAGAATCTTGCAGACTTTATTATGGAGTTTCGNNCNTTACTAGACGCTCACGAATTGGATTATGGGATGTTTGGTCATGTCGATGCTGGTGTCCTGCATGTTCGTCCTGCTCTGGATATGAATGATCCACAACAAGAAGTCTTACTCAAACAGATTTCCGACCAAGTCGTCGCGTTAGTCGCTAAATATGGCGGATTGATGTGGGGAGAGCATGGTAAAGGCTATCGCAGTGAATATNCACCGGCATTCTTTGGAGAGTNACTGTATAGCGAGCTGCGTAAAATTAAAGCGGTCTTTGACCCACATAATAAAATGAATCCAGGTAAGATTTGTACCCCCATTGATTCTGATGCGCAGTTAGTTCAGGTGACTGATACTAAACGCGGTACTTATGATAGAACGATTCCCGTTGTCTTTAAGGAAGAATTTGCGCCAGCCATGAGTTGTAATGGTAATGGGTTATGTTTTAACTATGATACGACTTCACCGATGTGCCCATCGAGTAAAATTACTTCAGATAGACGTCATTCACCTAAAGGTCGAGCAGGCATGATCCGTGAATGGTTACGCTTACTCGGTCAACAAGATGTCAATGTCGATAGTCTCAACGCACAGCAGTTTAAAAGTAGCTGGTTAAGTCGCATGATCAATACGAATTCGGGTAATTCTAACCAAGATTTCTCGCATGAAGTATTTGAAGTTATGGATGAATGCTTAGCCTGTAAGTCATGCTCAGCTCAATGTCCAGTAGGGGTTGACGTGCCTGATTTCAGAGCAAAATTCTTATCCATCTACTATCAGCGTTATTCGCGTCCCGTGAAAGACTTTTTAGTTGCCAATATTGAGCGGATGGCACCGTTATTAGCAAAAATACCAAGAACCGTTAATTTCTTTACTAATTTATCATTCAGTCAATGGTTACTTAAAGAAGCTGTTGGTTATGTCGATACGCCAACGTTATCGGTGCCGACGTTGTCTGATAAAGTGAAACCTTATACATCATTTTCTATGCAGGGATTAGCCTCCTTGACTCCAGAACAAAAAGAAAAAACAGTGTTGGTGGTCCAAGATCCCTTTACTAGTTTTTATGATGCAAGTGTTGTCGCAGACTTTATGGCACTCGCGACGAAATGTGGATTTAATCCTATCCTGTTACCGTTTAATCCAAATGGTAAGCCCCAACATGTGAAAGGGTTTTTAGATAAATTTGCCCGTACAGCTCAATCCACTGCAGATTTTCTCAATGATATCGCTCAGTTTGATATCCCGATGGTGGGTGTTGATGCCTCTTTGTTGCTGGTCTATCGTGATGAGTACACTAAAACACTTGCAGAAAAACGAGGTGAGTTCAGTGTGCTCGCTGTGCATGAATGGCTCAGTCAGTATGCTAGTGATGGGGTAACACAGTTATCGGTATCTCATCAACCAACACACACATTAGGACTGTTTACTCATTGCACAGAGAAAACGGCATTGCCATTAAGTGAGAAGCAGTGGCAAGTCATTTTTGGAAAACTCAATGTGCCGTTAGATATTGTCTCTGTTGGATGTTGTGGTATGGCGGGCACTTACGGACATGAATCTTCACATTTGGCGAATAGCCAAGGGATCTATGCATTGAGTTGGGAAAGTGCAGTGGCTAAATACCCAGAAGATGCACGCTTAGTGACGGGGTATTCTTGTCGCAGCCAAGTTGCTCGTTTATCTGGAGACAAGCCAGTACACCCATTACAAATGTTAAACCGCATTGTATCTTGATTGAGCATTGTGATTAGCATCAACAATAATAAAATTTAGAGGACGCACATGAGCGAAACATCTAATGAATCGACACCAATGACACAAGCTGAACATGACACTTGGGTACGTGAACAATTTCAACGTGCTAACGCTCACTTAGCACAGAACGGTGTGTTGTTCGAATCAGTGGTGGTAGAAGCTAGCCGTTATTTAGCGCCATATGTAGCGGTTTGGAAAATTAAATCTCAACAAGGTAAATTCTTTTGGGTCCTTAGTGGCGATTTACCTGCAGACTACGTGCCTTTTGATGTTGCACCTGATGTAAGAGGTGCATTACGTCATTTCTCACTCTCATGGCAGCTCAAAGCTGAAAATATTATGCAGACCCAAACGTTAGATGACACTCAAGAAAATTACGCAAAACTGTTAGCCGATAGAGCGATTAGCTTACATCAGCTTAGTGAACGTGATGATCTTTGGGGCTAGCACANGGTAAATTCACACTATCCACATCCATCAAGATGATCCATCAAGGTGTGACTAAAGGCTGTTAATGATTAGATTATTCAGCCTTAAGTCATCTCANTAATCCATCTTAATCTTCTTCAACAATTTCTAAATAACCAAGGTTAATTAACTCTCTTATTAATTCAATCCAATCATGTGTCANTTCGGCATTAAATTTAATAAATGTTTGATGGTTGTCTAGTAAACGTGATGTTTCTAAACGAGCTGTTGCACTGGTAGAAAATTTATGACCGTTAATAAAAAATATAAATTCATCATCAACTTGATAGTCTAGATATACCGGTCTTACTCCACAGGCGAGTTGTAAAGTCACGCCTTGATTAATTAATGCTAGAATGTATGAACTCGGCAATGGAGTTTCTAACGGAAACGCATCTAAATATTCATTTTGTTTGGACAAATGCTGAGTGAGTACTTGGTCAATTTGTGTATTGGTGACATATTGTTGTAAAAGTTGTTTGAGCAACATAATGTCTTTTGGACTAATCGCTGAAGGGCGGTCGATATAGGTGCGATTTCTATCGATAAAACGTCGTGTTAGTTTATCTGAATCNAGTAAATCATCGGCAATAGCTTGGAATAGTTCAGTCTGGTCAGGGGCTCTGAATCCCACGGAATAGTTCATACATTCAGTGATTGATTGACCTTTATGAGGAAATCCNGGTGGNATATAAAGTATATCTCCNGGGAGTAAATNGACATCAATGATAGGTTCAAATTCATCTATTTGTTGCAATTTNGGGTGAGGGTAGTATTTCGCATATTGCATACTCTTGTCACCTACTTGCCACCGCCGAGTTCCTTTTCCTTGCACAATAAAAACNTCGTATTGGTCAATATGTGCGCCCACACCGGNNCCAGGCTGTGAAAAGCTGACTAGTAAATCATCCATGCGCCAATGTGGAATAAAGTTAAATGCATTCATGAGAAGTGAGGCTGATTCTATGTGTGTATCGACGCCTTGCACCAATAGTGTCCAAGCGCCTTTACAGACGTCTTCAAACTCAGTAAAAGGTCCTTCAGTCACCTTCCAGTCATCATCCAGTTGACTGATCACTCGACTATCAATATCTTGTTCTTGTGCTAAACCGGCTAAATCATGTTCATCGAGTGGATCTTCGAAGTTTGGTAAGGCGTTATGCAAGACACAAGGCTTACGTTGCCAGTTTTCAGCTAGAAAGTGTTTGATAGAAAAAGCAGATAATGTGTACATTGTTAACCTAGATAAAAAAGAGGGGTGTCCATTTAAACAGACGAAAGCTTATTTAACCTAGTATGGCACAGTTTGAGAGTAAAACTGAAGAAATTACATTTTATGTTAGGTTAATTGAGNTAGATGTTATGAATAGATATGGGATAAACCACCATTACTCTGATATTGCAGAATAATGGTGGTGAGTCGTTAACTATTTTGACAACTGATCAACAAATGAGATTGCTTGACCAATATAGGTTTGTGGGGATAGTTTTTTCAATTCGGCTTTGACATTATCTGGCATATCTAAACTGTCGATGAATTCAGCCATNACTTGAGCATTGACTTTTTTNCCACGAGTCAATTCTTTTAGCTTTTCATACGGTTTTTCAATACCATATCGGCGCATGACGGTTTGAATCGGCTCAGCAAGTAACTCCCAATTATCATCAAGTTCTGCTAGCAGGCTAGGTTCGTTAACTTGAAGTTTACTAATTCCTTTTAAACTGGCTTGGTAAGCAATTAATGAATAGCCAATACCCACACCAAGATTACGTAATACCGTAGAATCGGTTAAATCTCGTTGCCAGCGAGATACGGGTAATTTCGTTGCTAAGTGGGCAAATAAAGCATTGGCAATGCCTAAATTACCTTCCGAGTTTTCAAAGTCGATTGGGTTAACTTTGTGTGGCATGGTTGAAGAACCTATTTCACCAGCAATCGTTTTTTGTTTGAAGTGTCCTAATGCAATATAACCCCAAACGTCACGGTCAAAGTCAATTAAGATAGTATTAAAGCGAGCGATAGCATCAAATAACTCTGCAATATAATCATGTGGTTCGATTTGCGTGGTATAAGGGTTCCAGGTTAAACCAAGACCGGTAACAAATTCTTCTGATAATGTGTGCCAGTCAACTTCAGGATAAGCTGATAAGTGGGCATTATAATTACCAACAGCACCATTGATTTTACCGAGCATATCAATATTTGCGATTTGTGTGCGTTGACGCTCTAAACGCATCATCACGTTCGCCATTTCTTTACCCATAGTCGTTGGTGAAGCAGGCTGACCATGTGTACGGGCCATCATAGGAATACTACGGTATTCTATAGCTAAACGTTTTAATTCACTGATTAATTGGTCAAGGTATGGCAATAACACTTCATCACGTGCTTCAGAAAGCATCAGTCCATGAGATAAGTTATTAATATCTTCAGAAGTACAAGCAAAGTGAATAAATTCATTAACGGCATGTAATTCTGGGGTATCTGCAACCTGTTCTTTTAAAAAGTACTCAACGGCTTTAACGTCATGATTGGTCGTTTTTTCAATATCTTTAATACGTTGTGCATCGGCTTCACTGAAAGTGTCTACGATGTTATTTAATACTGCATTGGCCTCAGCTGAAAATGGCGCTACTTCAGTAATACCAGCGTTTTGTGATAATTTTTGTAACCAACGCACTTCGACGATAACACGGTACTTTAATAATCCAAATTCAGAAAAATAAGGACGAAGTTCGGCAGTTTTGCTGGCATAACGACCATCTACAGGCGACAAAGCCGTTAATAACGATAGATCCACAATAGGCTCCTAATAAGCTTAGTGTATTTCTTGGAGCGCTAAATTAGCACTGCGCAAAATACGTTTACGATTAAATAATATATGACGGCGCTTACCGCCCATTTGACGCCACATCACTGCAGCTCGTACACCCGCTAGTAATAGCGCACGTACTTTATGTTGGTTACTTTCTTGTTTGAGATGTGCCGGATTACCTGAAATTTGGATTTTGGGCGCTAGAGGGCTCACCACATCTACATAAATACTCGCTAATGATGATAGTATTTGCTGATGTTCAAATTCGACATGACCCAATTGTCGCTGGACATTGGTAATACGCACACCGAGATCGTTNAGCACACTGGGTTTAGCGGCNAGTTTTCGTTCCAAACTAAGCATGCTCGCGATATAACGGGTAATTTCCGCATCTTTCGCTANGGCCTTATTACTGAGTTGCCCGGCAATACCAGTAAAGCCTATCTTTAGGTTACTTAACTGACCAAATACTTGTTGTGGTGTGTCAGGGTCGGTCACACAAATACTGGAAATACTTGCTTCAAATGCAGCTTCATCGCATGTGCCTGTGCGCGATACTTGCTGGACTAAGAGTGCGGCCTGGACCACACCAGCTAATGCGAGTTGTTGTTCGATTAATGGATGTAAATTACTCATGAGCGAATATAACTCTCTATGATCCCGCCACCTAAACAGACTGGGCCTTGATAGAATACTGCAGACTGTCCTGGGGTTACTGCTTTTTGGGGAGTATCAAATATCACTTCCACACTATCGTCATCGATAGGCGTGACGATACAATCAATATCAGCTTGACGATAACGGGTTTTAACGGTCATACGAGTGGGTTCGGTGAGCGCAGTACGAGATACCCAATCAAGCTGTTTGGCGATTAAGCCATTGGAATATAGACGAGGATGATTAGCACCTTGTCCAACAATGAGGCGATTATTGGTCATATCTTTATCGACGACATACCAAGGCTCATCACCATGATCACGGGTGCCACCAATTAACAGCCCTTTGCGTTGACCTAGTGTGTGATACATTAAACCTTGGTGTTCACCAATTTTTTCGCCTTCAAAGGTATAAATATCACCAGGTTGCGCTGGGAGNTATTGACTNAGAAAGTCGGTGAATTTACGTTCACCAATAAAACAAATTCCCGTAGAGTCTTTNTTATCATGAGTGACTAAACCTTGTGCTTCAGCTATTTCTCGGACTGTTGGTTTTTCTAAATGTCCGATGGGAAACAANGTTTTTGCAATATGTTCATGTGATAAAGTATAGAGGAAATAGCTTTGGTCTTTATTTTGATCAAAACCACGTAACATTTCCCATTTATCACCATTTTTTGCGCGAGAAACATAATGACCTGTAGCGATATAATCAGCACCTAAATCTTCTGCCGCATATTCCAAAAACGCTTTAAATTTAATTTCTTTGTTGCACATGATATCAGGATTGGGAGTCCGGCCTGCTTTATATTCGGCTAAAAAATATTCAAATACATTATCCCAATACTCAGCCGCGAAATTAATGCTATGTAAGGTGATACCTAATTTGTCAGCCACTGCATGCGCATCGGCTAAATCTTCAGCTGCAGCGCAATACTCATCATTATCATCCTCTTCCCAGTTTTTCATGAAAACGCCTTCGACTTGAAAGCCTTGTTGTTTCAACAAATAAGCGGAAACAGAGGAGTCTACACCTCCGGACATACCTACTATTACTTTGGTGTCTGCAGGAATAATATGTTCAGGTATTGGCATGCTCAAAATGATAATATCTCGGTTAACACAAGCGGGATTACAATGTGGGCTATTATAGCAATCCTTGACTAAGCTTTCACCTGCAAACTAAATTATCTGAAATTCACCATTTGCAATATTATCAATTGTCCATTGTCCAACACGATAACGGATCAGTCTCAGGGTNGGATAGTTGACATGTGCAGTCATTCTTCTGACTTGTCGATTGCGTCCCTCGCTAATGGTAATACTGACCCACGAAGTNGGAATTGANGCTCGCTCTCGAATGGGAGGGGTTCTTGGCCAGATTGCAGGTGCAGCCATTTTCTCTACTTTTGCCGGTGCCGTCATACCATCTTTAAGATTTACCCCATTTGATAATTGCTCGATGGCCTCATCGGTAATATCACCTTCTACTTGAACCCAATAAGTTTTGGTTGTTTTTTGGGTCGGATGAGCGAGCGCATGCTGTAATTTTCCATCATTGGTCAGTACCAGTAATCCTTCACTGTCACGATCAAGTCTGCCTGCGGCATAAATATTAGGGATATCGATGTAATCTTTTAACGTCTGACGTCCTGCTTGATCAGTGAATTGGGTTAACACATTAAATGGTTTATTAAATAATACGACGAGTTTCTTTTCGTTTTTGGTGTGACGAACACGCTTATTTTGTGAATGGTTGCGGTAGAATTTCATAAACCAAAAGTATACATCTTGATAAGGTAGGCATTAAAAGATGGTGAATGTTATCGTATATTAGAGTAGCAATAAAGTCCGTTGGATTGACAGAACATCACTCGATCAACACACACCATCTAAATATTCTCATTTATGAATAAAGGCAATGCCTTAGTTCATACTATCCACATCCTCATTTATTGATATATTTTCAGCATGTAACCCTTTCGGTCCTTGCACCATATCATAATGAACAGATTGGCCAGCCTTCAAGGCACGGTACCCGTCCATCTTAATAGTGGAATAATGAGCAAAAATATCTTCATTACCGTCTTCAGGGACAATAAAGCCAAAACCTTTAGTGTTGTTAAACCATTTTACTTTACCGATAGCCATACTCTTTTCCTTTAAACTTGATCTGTAGTGAAAAATCCCCATTACATAAATATACATACTGTATTTAGAGTAATGATTTTTGGACGATGAGCTAGAAACATCTATACTTAAAAGTAGATATTACGTAGTTGATCTGTCAAGGTTAGTCCATAGAAATAATTGAAAANAATCAGTTAACGTCTACTATTAGGTTATANAAANAAATAATGAGTAAAGAAAATACCAGTACCATCGATGAGCATAAGATAAATGAATCGGTAGAAAAAAAGGTTCAACCACCCTCGATGTACAAAGTAATATTAAATAATGATGACTACACGCCGATGGAGTTTGTAGTAGAAGTGTTATGTCGTTTTTTCAACATGGACGGGGAGAAAGCTAACCAGGTAATGTTAACCGTGCATTATCAAGGCAAAGCAGTATGTGGCGTATATACCGCAGAGATTGCAGAAACTAAAGTGATGCAAGTAAATCAGTACGCTCAGAAACATCAACACCCATTGCTATGTTCNTATGAACAAGCTTAAAATTTTTGGCCTTTGAGGTTATTTACATGTTGAATAAAGATTTAGAACAAACATTAAACGAAGCTTTTATATTTGCAAGACAGCACAAACACGAGTTTATGACTGTTGAACACTTACTATTAGCGTTATTAGATAATGCTGCTGCATTAGAAGCATTACAAGCATGTAACGCAGATATTGAGCTGATTAGAACCGAGCTCACTAATTTTGTTCAAGACACGACCCCATTAATGGTTGATGATCCTGATAATTCTCAAGAAACCCAGCCGACACTTGGATTTCAACGTGTATTACAGCGCGCAGTATTCCATGTTCAATCGTCAGGTAAAGCCGAAGTNACTGGNGCGAATGTGTTNGTTGCTATCTTCAGTGAACAAGAGTCNCAAGCCGTTTATATTCTTAAAAAATCAGATGTCACTCGATTAGATATCGTCAANTTTATNTCTCATGGTGTCAGCAAGTTAGACGATGAACCATCACCTGAATCAGACACTCAAGCAGAAAACGGCGAAAGCGAAGANAATGCATCGATGCTGAGTCAATATACNACGAATCTCAATGTGCATTCGAAAGAAGGGAAGGTCGATCCGCTGATCGGACGTGACCATGAAGTGGAAAGAACGATTCAAATTTTATGCCGTCGTCGAAAAAATAATCCGTTATTAGTCGGTGAAGCCGGTGTAGGTAAAACAGCCATNGCAGAGGGNTTAGCATATCGAATTGTGAATGATGATGTACCCGATGTGATAGCTTCTTGTACTGTTTATTCCTTAGATTTNGGTGGCTTGCTCGCNGGGACTAAATATCGAGGTGACTTTGAAAAGCGNTTNAAAGGTATTTTAAAAGAGCTGAGTAATGATCCTGATGCTATTTTATTTATTGATGAAATCCACACAATTATNGGAGCAGGNGCTGCATCAGGTGGGGTGATGGATGCATCTAACTTACTAAAGCCTAAGTTATCAAGTGGTGAATTACGTTGTGTGGGCTCAACCACTTACCAAGAATATCAATCTATTTTTGAAAAAGACAGAGCACTGGCACGGCGTTTCCAAAAAGTTGACATAGTGGAACCCAGTGTNGCGGATACCACTAAAATTCTGATGGGCTTGAAATCACGTTATGAAGAACATCATAGTGTGAAATACACACACAAAGCGATTCAAGCCGCTGCTGAATTATCTGCGAAGTACATTAATGAACGTCAACTACCCGATAAAGCCATCGATGTTATTGATGAAGCCGGCGCGTCACGTCGTTTGTTACCTGAAAATGAACGTGTGGAAGAAATTAACGAATTAGATATAGAAAAAATTATAGCTAAGATTGCCCGCATTCCTGAAAAATCAGTATCAGCATCAGATATGGAAGTATTAAAGAATTTAGGGCGTAACTTAAAAATGGTTGTTTTTGGTCAGGATAAAGCGATCGAAACACTGACCGATGCGATTCATTTATCGCGTTCAGGGTTAGGCACTGAGCAAAAGCCGATTGGAAGCTTTTTATTTGCCGGCCCAACAGGGGTAGGTAAAACGGAAGTGACGGCACAACTAGCTAAGATAATGGGTGTTGAGCTTGTTCGCTTTGATATGTCTGAATATATGGAACGTCATGCCGTTTCAAGGTTAATTGGCGCACCTCCAGGTTATGTTGGGTTTGATCAAGGTGGTTTATTGACTGATGCCGTGATTAAAAACCCTTATTCTGTCGTGCTTCTGGATGAAATTGAAAAAGCGCATAGCGATATCTATAACATCCTCTTACAAGTGATGGATCATGGCACGCTTACAGATAATAATGGTCGTAAAGTTGATTTTCGCAATGTGGTGTTAGTGATGACGACCAATGCTGGTGTCCAAGAAACAGTGCGTAAGTCGATTGGATTTAAACAGCAAGATCATTCTCATGATGCTTTATCAGCCATTAATAAAGTCTTTTCGCCGGAATTTAGAAATCGTCTTGATGGTATTATTTGGTTTAATCATTTGGAAAAAGACGTCATTTTACAAGTGGTAGATAAATTCTTGATT